>Ga0256406_1002578_pt1 | contig 25123 bp, 19 predicted proteins | sample RumenRJG_03DNA_FD_185986 | JGI IMG/M metagenome (GOLD analysis project Ga0256406, IMG submission 185986) | Bovine rumen microbial communities from Lethbridge, Alberta, Canada - RJG_03 | ecosystem: Host-associated > Mammals > Digestive system > Stomach > Rumen | place: Canada: Alberta | collected...
GGGGACTGAATGGTGGCAGCGCCATCCGCACCTTTGACACCGACTGCGGAAAGATTGGTGTGGTGATCTGCTACGACGTGGAGTTCCCGGAGCTCTCGCGTCTGCTTGCCGCGCAGGGTATGCAGATCCTCTTCGTGCCGTTTATGACGGACACGCAGAATGCCTATGCCCGTGTGCGCATCTGTGCACAGGCGCGCGCCATCGAGAACGAGTGCTATGTGGCTATTGCCGGTAGTGTGGGCAACCTGCCGCGTGTGCACAACATGGACATCCAGTATGCCCAAAGTGCTGTCTTCACGCCCTGTGACTTCCCATTCCCCAACGATGGACGCCGTGCAGAAGCAACTCCCAACACCGAGATGATCCTTGTGGCTGACGTAGACCTTACCCGCCTCAACCAGCTCCATACTTACGGTTCCGTGCGCAATCTGCTCGACAGAAGAACGGATCTGTATGAAGTAAAGTTAACGCCTCACCCCCGAACCCCTCTCCCAAGGAGAGGGGAGTGATTACCTTCAAGTGATGAATGTGGTAGGAAGATGCAAGTGGTGGAAGTGTGTGGTGGTGTAAGTAGTGAATGTGGTAGGAAGGTGCAAGGAGTGTATATATATATAATTAATATAATGATGATAGATGCACAACAACATCATTGTAAGACGCAACAATATCAATAGTAAGACGCAACAATATCATAGTAAACCATAACACTGTATGAAGAAACACAGTACTTTAGAGCACGATAATATACCGTTTAACCCTGTAACTACTCCCCTCTCCCTCGGAGAGGGGCAAGGGGGTGAGGCTTTTTCTTCTTTCCTCGGAGAGGGGTTCGGGGGTGAGGCTGGAGAGCTTGGTGATCCTTCCTTATACATCTTCGACTTCGACGGCACTCTCGGCGACTCCAAGCATCTCATCGTCAAGACCATGCAAGACACATGCCGGAGTCTTGTCATGCCAATCCCGACGGAGGATGCATGCACCGCCACCATCGGACTGCCACTGGAGAAATGCTTTGCCGTGGCCTGCCATATCGACGACGCAACGGCAAAGCATTGTGCTGCGGTCTACCACGACATCTTCCAGCGCAACAATCGGCCGGGGTCTGTACCTCCCTTTCCTGGTGTCATCGACACGCTCCGCACGCTCCATGAGCACGGGCGGCTCATCGCGCTGGCCAGCAGCCGTTGTCACGAGTCGCTGCAAGGCTTTGCTGAGGAGTATGGCATTACCGGCTGGCTCTGTGCCCTCGTTGGCGCTGACGACGTGACGCACGCCAAACCTGATGCCGAGCCTGTCAACGTGATCTTGCAGGCCACTGGCTGTAAGCCTGAGGATACGCTTGTCATAGGCGACACCCGTTTCGACATCCTCATGGGACGCAATGCTGGTGCACACACCTGCGGCGTGACCTACGGCAATGGCTCGCGCGAAGAACTGGAAGAGGCTGGGGCGGAACAGATCATAGATCAGTTTGATAAATTAATTTGAGAAATATGGAAGAGACGCAAAAAATTATCGATGCCCTCACTCTCCGCATCATCGACTTCGACAAGGGCGATCCCATGCGCATACAACATCTGCTGAAGGTAAACCGCTTCGCGCAGCTCATCGGCCGCGCCGAAGGACTGGACGCCCATACACTGTTTGTCCTAGAGTCGACCGCTGTTCTCCACGACATCGGCATCCATCCCGCTGAGGCGAAATACGGCAGCAGCAACGGAAAGTATCAAGAGCAGGAAGGACCGGCACCGGCGCGTGCCATCCTCGAATCGATGCACTACGACGAAGCCGACATCGAGCGCATCTGCTGGCTCATCGCGCACCATCACACCTACAAGCATATCGATGCGCCCGACTACCAGATCTTGGTCGAAGCCGACTTCCTCGTCAATCTCTACGAAGACCATATCTCGCAGCACGGCATCGAGGCCGCACGCAAAAACATCTTCAAGACCCAGACGGGACTCAAGTTGTTGAAGATGATCTACGAAGAGAAATACGAAGTGAAAAACGAAAACCATATCAAAGGAGAACAACCATGTTAAGGGATTTCTTACTCGTCGGCATGGGCAGTTTCTTAGGCGGCGGTTCACGCTTCATCGTCTCGAAGGTGATTCAGGCGTGGGGGCCCTTGAGTTTTCCTCTCGGCACTTTCGCGGTCAACATCTTAGGCTGCCTGATCATCGGCTTCCTCTCAGGCCTGCACTGGCCCGGTGGCTGGATGTCTCCCTCCATGAAACTCGTGCTGACCACAGGCTTCTGTGGCGGCTTTACCACCTTCTCCACCTTCATGAACGAGAGCACGGCGCTCATGCGCGACGGCAACTACCTCTACTTCGCCCTCTATATAGGGTTGAGCGTGGCCCTAGGACTCATCGCCGTCGTCGTGGGTAATGCCTGCGCCAAAATGATTTAACAGGCTGCTGCCTCACCCCCTAACCCCTCTCCAAGGGGAGAGGGGAGTAGATACTCTGGCGACACCTAACTGCAGATGAGTACATGGGTTAGTGTAGGGGGGCATGACTGTCCTCATCTCGCATAACGTATATATATCAACATGAAAAAGATACTCCGTTTTTATCTCAGCAACACCGATACGATCCGTCACGAGTCGCTCTACGAGGAGATCGCACGCGCCGCACAGCGTGAGCAACTGGCCGGTGCCACGGTGCTACAAGGCATCATGGGCTACGGCAAAGCCAGCAAGCTACGCTCCAACAAGTTTTGGGAGCTCAACGTCAAATATCCGATTGTCGTTGAGATCATTGATGACGAGGAGAAGCTACAGGCTTTCCTCGACAAGATCCTTCCCACCCTCAAAGTGCAACCCAAGGGCATCCTCGTCACCATGCAACCCGTCGACATCGTGCTGTGCAAGTAATAATTCTCCTTATCTTTCCGTTTCTCGATTAATTTCTGTAACTTTGCAGAAACTTAGCACCATATATATCATATGAGTACAACCGTGCAAGAGACAGAAAAACAATTCCAAGATATCATGGCAGAGTGCCGGCAGCTCTTTGCCAAGAAGCTCCATGACTATGGTGCTTCGTGGCGTATGCTCCGCCCTTCTTCGCTGACTGACCAGCTCTTTATCAAGGCCAAGCGCATCCGTACCCTTGAGATCACAAAAGAAAGTCTTGTTGGTGAAGGCATCCGACCGGAGTTCATCGCGCTGATCAACTATGGAATCATCGGACTCATACAGCTTAAGGAAGGTTTCGCTGATACCATCGACACCACACCCGACGAGGCCCTCAAGCTCTACGACCATTATGCCCACGAGGCTTTCGAGTTGATGAAGCGCAAAAACCACGACTATGGCGAAGCCTGGAGAGACATGCGTGTCACCAGCTATACCGATTTCATCCTCACAAAGATAGAGCGTGTCAAAGAGCTCGAAGAAAACGAGGGAAAGGCTCTCGTCTCGGAAGGCATAGACAGCAACTACTACGACATCATTAACTATGCCGTCTTTGGTGCCATCCGCACAAAACGGCACGCAGAGAACGAGTAACCCGACATTTCCGCCGCTGCTCGATAAGATCCTATATCCGCATTTCTTACACAACACTTGGTCATGACTGACAAAGAAGACAACATACAGCCCCAAACACAGGCTCGCACCACGCCCCGCTGGCAAACGATGCTGACGACGATACTCGTCAACATAGCCCGCTTTGTAGTTGGACTGACCTTCATCTTCTCCGGTTATGTCAAAGCCATCGACCCGCTGGGCACGCTCTACAAGATGCAGGACTATCTTGAGGCCATCGGCTTGGCAGGCGCGCTACCCGACTATCTGCTCATCTCGGCAGCCGTGATGCTCGCCGCTCTGGAGTTTTGCCTGGGCATCTTCATGGTCTTTGCCATCCACCGTCGGCTGACGTCAAAGGTCATCCTCCTTTTTATGGCGGTGATGACGCTGATCACGCTATGGCTCGTCATAGCCAATCCCGTCAAGGACTGCGGCTGTTTCGGCGATGCCATCCACCTCACCAACACCGAGTCACTGCTGAAAAACATTGTGCTCACGGCTTGTGCCGTGTTGCTTTGGCGGAAGCCGCTCAGCATGTACCGCTTCATCTCGAAGCCCAACCAGTGGATTGCCGTCAACTACACCATTGTCTTCATCCTCGTCACGAGTACCTACTGCCTTTATAAACTGCCCGTCTTTGACTTCCGTCCTTATCATGTCGGCGTGAATATCAAGAAAGGCATGGAGATACCGCCGGGGGCACCGCAGCCTAAATTCGAGACAACCTTCATCTTGGAAAAGAACGGCGTGAAGAAAGAGTTCACCCTCGACAACTATCCCGACTCCACATGGACGTTCATCGACTCCAAGACGGTGCAGACCGCCGAGGGCTACGTGCCACCGATCCACGACTTCTCGATACAGACGCGCGCGGGCGACGACATCACCGACAGCATCCTCGACCGGCGCGGATATACCTTCCTGCTCATCGCTCCCGACCTGAGCACTGCCGACGACGGCAACTTCGGTGCCATCGACCAACTCTATGAGTATTGCATTGAAAAGCATATCCCATTCTACTGTCTGACAGCTTCGGGCGACAAAGACATTAAGCACTGGGAAGACATCACAGGCGCGGAATATCCCTTCCTGCTCACCGACGGCACCACACTCAAGACGATGATCCGCAGCAACCCCGGACTGATGCTCCTCAAAAACGGCACGATCCTGCGCAAGTGGAGCCATAACGACCTGCCCGACGCGGCGGACCTGCATGGAGACATCAGCAAGCTGCCCATCGGACAGCCCGACAGCCATACCGCCGCAGGCACGATGGCAAAGGTAGCCCTCTGGTTTATCCTTCCGCTGTTCCTCCTCACGCTCGCCGACAGACTGTGGGCCTGGTCGAAATGGCTCAGGGCTTGGCAGAAGAAAAAAGAAAATCAGATACAACAACAACTGTTTAACTTATCATTAATAGAAAGGAAAAGTAAAATGAGAAAGAAAATCGTTGCAGGCAACTGGAAAATGAATGAGAACCTGCAGGAGGGCATCGCCCTGGCAAAAGAGATCAACGAGGCATGTGCTGCTGACAAGCCAAACTGTGGCGTCATCGTCTGCACTCCGTTCATCCACTTGGCTAAGGTCGCTGAGGTCCTGGATCAGAATGTCGTCGCTCTCGGTGCAGAGAACTGCGCCGACAAGGAGAAGGGTGCTTACACAGGTGAGGTCTCTGCCGCTATGGTGAAGTCTACCGGTGCACAGTATGTCATCCTGGGTCACAGCGAGCGTCGTCAGTACTATCACGAGACTGCTGAGATCCTGAAGGAGAAGGTACAGCTGGCTCTGGCCAACGGTCTGAAGGTGATCTTCTGCTGCGGCGAGACTCTCGAGGAGCGCGAGGCTAACAAGCAGAACGAGGTCGTCAAGGCTGAGCTCGACGGCAGCGTCTTCAACCTCTCTGCTGAGGAGTGGAAGAACATCGTGCTGGCTTATGAGCCGATCTGGGCTATCGGTACTGGCAAGACAGCTACCAGCGACCAGGCTGAGGAGATGCTCGCTTACATCCGTAGCATCGTTGCTGAGAAGTATGGCAAAGAGGCTGCTGAGGACACAACCATCCTCTATGGCGGTAGCTGCAAGCCCGGCAACGCTAAGGAGCTCTTCGCTAAGCCTGACATCGACGGCGGTCTGATCGGTGGCGCTTCTCTGAAGTGCGCTGACTTCAAGGCTATCATCGACGCTTGGAAGTAATTATCCATCATCTATCAGGAATTAGAGAGTCGGGACGGAAAGCGCGCCACTGCTCTATGATGCCATCTCACCGTTTCTCTAATTCCTGACTTTTACCACAACAATTATGAAGAGACTGATCTTGGGGATTATCGGCATGCTGACATTGGGCATCGCTCCGATACATGCACAGACCTTCCTTGGACATCTGCAGCAGCAGAAGCAAGGCGAGGGTAAGATCACGGTGACGCAGAGCAAGGCAATCACGGATCTCGTCAACGGCAGCACACTTTCGTCCCCGGAAAAGAGCATAACCACACAAAACAACACTACGCCGGGCACGAAGACAAGTGCTCAGGCAAAGACAGAGGGAAGTAAGACGGTTGCAGCACAGAAGCAGAGCACCATCGACAAGGCCAAAGAGGCTGAGCGCAAGGCTGCCTTGGCACTGGGCAAGAAGTCTTCTACCCAAAGCAACAAAAACGCAGAGGCTGCCCGCCACGCCGCCGCAGTCGCTGATCAGAAAAAGGCTGAAGCCGCCGCAGAAGCAAGACGAGAGGAGCAACTCGCAGAGATGCGCCGCCAGGAAGCTGCCGCCAAGGCGAAGCAAGAGGCTGAGGCTTTGGCACGCCAGGAAGCTGCCGAAGAGGCAAAGGCAAAGGCAGAGAGTGCGGAGGCTGAGAAAAGGGCACAATGGGCCCGTGAGGCTGAGGCCTATAAAAAGAAATTAGAGAGCGAGCACAAGGCTCAGGTGCGGCATCAGGACGATGATGAGATGTCGATTCCGACCATCGACATGCGCAAGAAGGTGATGCGTGGCAGTCGCAAGGTGACCGGATACCGTGTACAGGCCTTCGCCGGCGGCAACACACGCGCTGATAAGATGAAAGCTCAACAGGCAGGCAACGCTATCAAGATGCGTTTCCCCGACCAACCGATATATGTTCACTTCTATTCTCCACGATGGATCTGCCGTGTGGGCAACTACCGCTCGCTCGGGGAGGCCGAAAAGATGCTGCATGCCGTCAGAAAGATGGGCTATAAGGCCGCTACCATCGTCAAAGGAAAGATCACGGTGAACTAAATAATGAGTGATGTATAATGTATAGTGTATAATGAATTAATAAGTGCACCGTAGGGGATGACGACCATTCATCATTCATCATTCTTCTTTCAACACTCAACACTCATTATTCATCATTCAACATTCATCATTGCTTCCATTCAACATTCAATATTCAACACTCAACATTCTATAATGAATCCAGAAACAGAATTCCGGCCGGGACTCGACGAACTGGCCGACCACTATAAAGACATACTTACTTTGCTGGGCGAAGACCCGGAGCGTGAGGGACTCGTCAAAACACCAATGCGCGTGGCAAAGGCCATGCAGACGCTCACCCGCGGCTACACCCAGGATCCGAAAAAGGTGCTTACCGACGCGCTTTTTGAGGAGAAATACAACCAGATGGTCATCGTCAAGGACATCGACTTCTTCTCGATGTGCGAGCACCACATGCTCCCGTTCTTCGGTAAGGCGCATGTGGCGTATATCCCCAATGGCTACATCACCGGACTGAGCAAGATCGCACGTGTCGTCGACATCTTCTCCCACCGGCTGCAAGTGCAGGAGCGGTTGACGGAGCAGATCGAACAGTGCATCCGCGAGACGCTCAAACCACAAGGCGTCATGGTTGTGCTCGAGGCACGCCACCTGTGTATGCAGATGCGAGGCGTGGAAAAGCAAAACTCCATGACTACGACAAGTGCCTACAGCGGCGTCTTCGAGTCGGCAAAGACGAGAATGGAGTTCCTCAGCCTGCTGAAAGTGAAATAACAAGGCACGCTCTCCTTATTTTATATACAGTAGGAGCTTCATCTTCCCGATCGGTACACCTTATTATATATATATAGGGCTGCGACACGGCCGGACAAGGCCTCCGTCGGGCATCATTTGATTACCCTTTAATCACAAACGCATGAAATTTATTTCCTGGAACGTCAATGGACTTCGCGCCTGCATGAAGCCGAAGACCGACGACGACGGCAATGTCATCAGCAAAGGCTTTGAGGCTTACTTCAAAGACCTGGACGCTGACTTCTTCTGTCTGCAAGAAACCAAGATGCAGGCCGGACAACTTGACCTGCAATTCCCCGGATATACGTCGTACTGGAACTATGCCGACAAGAAAGGCTACAGCGGCACGGCGATCTTCGCACGTCAGGAGCCGCTGAGCGTCGCATATGGCATGGACATCGACGAGCACGATCACGAGGGTCGTGTCATCACGCTCGAATACGCTGACTTCTATCTCGTCTGTGTCTACACGCCGAATTCGCAGGACGGGCTGCGCCGTCTTGACTACCGCATGAAGTGGGAAGACGACTTCCGCAACTTCCTCTTGACACTCAATGACAAGAAACCGGTCATCGTATGCGGAGATATGAACGTGGCACACGAGGAGATCGACATCAAGAATCCTAAGACTAACCGCCACAACGCGGGCTTCACCGATGAGGAGCGCGAGAAGATGACGGTGCTGCTCAACAGCGGTTTCACCGACACCTTCCGCCTGCTGCACCCCGATGAGGTGAAATATTCGTGGTGGAGCTACCGCTTCCGGGCCAGAGAGAAAAACGCCGGATGGCGCATCGACTACTTCCTTACGTCCAACAGCTTGCAACCACGTATCACTGCAGCTGAAATCCACAACGAGGTCTTCGGCAGTGACCATTGCCCCGTGGAGCTGCAACTGAAATAACGCAAAAGGCCTTTCGGTGTATTCCGGAAGGCCTCTTTCTCATTTTGTATAAGAACAGGTCAAGAAGAAAGAGAACCATATGCACGCAGGAACAGACAACTATACCTATCTCACCACCGCTCCGATCCGTCGTGTCATACCTACGATGGCCATCCCAACCATCATCAGTATGCTCGTCACCGCCCTATACAATATGGCGGACACATTTTTCGTGGGCAAACTCGACACGCAGTCTACGGCTGCCGTGGGTGTGGTGTTTTCGTTGATGTTCTTTGTGCAGGCTACCGGCTTCTTCTTTGGTCATGGCTCCGGCAACTATATCTCACGCGAGTTAGGCGCACGCCGCCACGACAACGCAGCGCGCATGGCAGTGACAGGTTTCTGTTTCTCACTTTTGGCGGGCACGTTGATCACTGTCGCGGGCTGGATCTTTCTCAATCCTTTGTCGCTACTGTTGGGTGCCACACCAACGATCCTGCCTCACACTCGGCAGTATCTTGGTATTGTGCTCTTTGGCGCGCCTTTTTTGACCGGCTCGCTGACACTCAACAATCAGCTGCGTCTGCAGGGCAATGCTTCCTTTGCTATGGTCGGCATCGTCACGGGTGCTATCCTCAACGTAGGTCTCGACCCGCTCTTCATTTTTGTGTGTCATTGGGGTGTAGCCGGTGCGGCTCTGGCCACAGTGACCGGTCAGGTGGTGAGCTTCTTCATCCTCTTCTTCATGACGCGCCGTGGAGAGAACATCGCCATCCGTTTCCGGCTCTTCTCTCCCTCGTGGTCTGCCTTCAAGGAAATCTTCTTCGGCGGCAGCCCGTCGCTGTGCCGTCAGGGACTGCTCTGCCTGGCCACGATGATGCTCAATCATGCGGCAGGCAACTACGGCGACGCTGCCATCGCTGCCATGAGCATTGTCAACCGCATCACCATGATGGTCATGGCCGTTGTCATCGGCTTGGGGCAGGGCTTTCAGCCGCTTTGTGGTTTTTGCTTCGGTGCCCGTCTCATCCCGCGTCTGAAGCGCGCGTATTGGTTCACGATCGCTGTGGGCACGACCTTCCTCATCGTTTGCACGGTTGTCGGCTGGCTCCTCAGCGATCATCTCATCGGCATCTTTCGCAACGACGCAGAGGTGATTGCCGTGGGTATTGTCGCCCTGCGCTGGCAGCTCTGCTCGTTGCCGCTCAACAGTATGATCATGACAAGCAACATGCTCACGCAGACGTGCCGTATGCCGGTGGCCGCCAATCTGCTTGCCTCGGCACGCAGTGGTCTTTTCTTCATCCCGCTCATCCTCATCCTTCCCCATTTCTTTGGACTGATGGGTGTGGAGATGTGTCAGGCCGTCAGCGATGCCTGCTCCTTCTCGCTGACCGTTCCCGTCATGGCACACACGCTAAGGCGATTGCGCGGGTAAAGCCTCACCCCCAAGCCTTCAGCCTCACCCCCTTGCCCCTCTCCAAAAGCCTCACCCCCTTGCCCCTCTCCAAGGGGAGAGGGGGAGTAATTACCTTCAAGGGGTGTAATAGACGGTGTTGTTACACTTGACAGCGTCACTTGCTTGTTTATATGAATGGTCGAATATCGCGAATTTATATTCTTGATATTCGGTTGTGTTCTTTATTTCGCATAGTGGAGAGTTGAACGCTAAGTCTAATATTTGTTTGACACTTCAGATGTCATACCTATGTTTGGGTATCGCAATTCCCTTCCGTTGGGGAGAGGGGTAGGGAAGGGCTTCTTTTTTCTCGTCTCGCAAAGCCACAAAGATCGCAAAGGGCTGACGCACTCCCATAAGTCTCGCTCCTTCCTTTTCTTCCTTTGCGTTGCTGTGAGATCTTCTCCTTTCTCCTTACTCCTTTCCTTTTTTTCCTTTTTCTTACTTCTTACTCCTTTCTCCTTTCCTTTCTTCTTTTTCTGGCACATTGGGTATTTTCCGTAGGTCGGATGTTAGCCTTCTTCTCTGGTTACAGATCCGTAGTAGTTTAGAGAGGCTATAGTTCAACGTCTTAGAACCAAAACCAAGAAAACCTCTTTGTGTCAGCGCCAAGGGCTAAGGCCCTTTGCCATTTGCGGTTGGAGGGCTTATGAGAGGCACGCCTCTCACCGCCCTCAAACCGCAAATGGCAGATTCTCCTTCATAGAATCTTGGCGCTGCCACAAAGGAAAACCTTAAAAACAGGCTATCGCGATGTAACTTCCAATTACTATCTCTGATGTAACTTCCAATTACTATCGCTGATGTACCTTCCAGTTACCAAATGCTGCGTCGTACATTTGCAGGGCGCGGCCCTTGTGGCCGTCTGCAACCAACGGAAATTATAATACATCATCGCAACGTACGTTTTGCAGGGTGCGGCCCTTGTGGCCGTCCGCAACCACCAGACATTCATAAACGCCGCCGATAAAACAAAAATAACATATATAGGGTGCGGACGGCCACAAGGGCCGCACCCTGCAATTGCGATGTAATTCCCAATTACGATCTCTTTACGTCAAAAACTGCGTCAGCCTGTTTTCAAGGTTTTCCTTGCTGTGATGCAAGCCTGAGAAACAAAGGGCGCAACCCTTGCATCACGGCAAGTGTTTTGCTTGTTTTTGTAAAAGGATCGTGTTCATGAGCTCTCTACATCAAACACAGGGTTGGCCCTGTGCGCCTATCCGTGCCACAGGAAAAATCCATTGGGCCTTTTTTCTTCTTCCTTCTTCCTTCATCCTTCATCCTCCTTCCTCCTTTTCTTTTCTTTTCTTCTCTTCTTTTTCTTACTTATTACTCCTTTCTAGTTTTCTTTTTTTCTTTCTTACTTCTTACTTCTTCCTCCTTTTTCCTTTTCTTTTTTCTTCTTCATTCTTCCTCCTTTCTTCTTTCTCTGCTGAATCTGTGCGCCCTTAGCGTCTTTGTGAGCGAAACATCACCCTTGGCGGTAATTACTCCCCCCTCTCCCCTTGGAGAGGGGCAGGGGGTGAGGCTTAATCGTTTTTTTTGGCATTGCTGTCATCGAAGGTGTCGTAGCTGCCCATCTCGCCGCTATCCCCGTCGAGGCAGTCGTGCTCAAAGTCCTCATCGATATGGCGTCCGTGGTGCTTGCCTGTGTACAGGCGCTCCATTGCTGTAAGTTGTTTGTTTCTTGTGTTCATAGTTCTTTGGTTTTGGTTATTATACATTGTTTCTACTCTGCGAATATACGAAAAAAAAGTGAGATATAGTACTTTTTGCCCCAGTTTTCTTTCACTTTTTTGTATTTTTCTATCTTGAAAGAATATTCTCAGAGTCAAGCATCCCCAAAGCATTCTACTCCCCTCTGTCCTTGGAGAGGGGTTCGAGGAGAGTCTTATCACACATTTTTCTCAGAGTCAAGCACCCGCGAAGCATTCTCCTTTCTCCTTGGAGAGGGGTTAGGGGTGAGGCTTATCACATATTTCCGAGATGCACCCATCGTATGCCTTCTTCTTTCGCAATATCTCGGGCACGTAGCATGTCTGGGATCGGCGTGGGCTTCAGGTCGGGCATACGATAGGAGGGGAAGCAACGGCTCAGGTGCAAGGGAACGTCAGCCATGTCGTTGTCGACGAGCCAGTCACAGAGCCCCCGTACCATCTCCTCACTCGTATTCCATCCGTCTACAAGCAGGTTCGTGACTTCCAGTTCTATATCCGCTTCATGGATGAGGCGCAGCGTGCGCTGGACAGGTGCCAGCGAGGCACCGCTGAGGCGGTGATAGACGTCGTCGCTGATACTCTTCAAGTCGATGTTTGCCGCATCGAGATAGGGCAGCAAGTCGCGCAGTGGCGGTTCGTTGACGTATCCCGCAGACACAAGGATGTTGTAGATGCCGTGCTCGTGGGCCAGCCGTGCCGTGTCGAGCATATACTCGATCCACGTCAGTGGTTCGGTATAGGTATAGGCGATGGATGGCAGATGCTGTTGCAGGCATACGCCCACGAGGTCTTCGGGTTGCCATGTAGCGTGCTCCACGTCCTCCGGTTTTACTTGCGAGATGCTGCTGTTCTGGCAGTTCAGGCAGCGCAGGTTACAGCCTGTGCAAGCCACCGACAGACATTGCGTCCCCGGATGGAAGTGGTTGAGAGGCTTCTTCTCCACCGGATCGACGGCGAGTGCGCAGGGCTCAGCGTAGCTCATCGCCCACAGCTTGCCGTCATGGAACACGCGCGAGCGACACCGTCCGGCGTGCCCCTCACGGATCAGACAGGCATGGGGACAGAGATCGCAGCGGGCTGCCAACTCAGCGTCGTCAGTTTCTTGTCCGTTCGCCTCTATCCGTTTGATATGCTCGTCAATCTTTTCAAGATGATAATATGATGCTTGTTTCATAATAATTTAGAGTCTCATTCCCTCTTCCCCCCCCCTCTGACCGAAGGAGAGGGGAGGGATATGTTGAATAAACAATTTCTAATCAACCAATCAACTACCGCTTACCGATGTTGAAACATTGCGTTCCCCCTTATTAGTATTCTTTCCTTTTGAATCACTTGATTCGGCTCAGGTACAGAAGTCCGTGTCTGAACACCACGAAGATCTATCCCCAAATCTTCGGTGCAATGGATATTTCCAGTGACACGGATAGGCGCACCGGATAGTCCTGTGTATGGAGAAGCATCAAGTTCAGAAAGCAGTTGATGCCGGTGAGCTGGTCAATGCATGAAAATTGATTTTACTGCTTGACAAACACCCGTTCGCTGCGTAGGAAAAGATCTTTTTCTACTTAGTGAACGATCTTTTTCTATAGCGTTACAATGTTGAAAGCATTGTTTCAACCTCACAAGCCCACTGCTTCGACCCCGTGAAAACACTGATTTGATGCCATACGAACACTGATTTGATGCCATGAGAACAATGATTGGATGCCATGAGAACACTGATTTGATGCCATGAACAGGCTTCACACCCATCTTGTGGGAAGGGTATGGATTGTCCGTCATTGCCTATTTGTTGCAGGGTGCGGCCTTGCGTCCGTCCGCAACCTTTGTATGTGATTATTGTTGTAGGGAATCAGATAAGAAGACTCATACCCGACCCACAGAAAATATCCACTGTACCCTTTATTCCCCTGGATGGCAAGCGCTCTTTCTGAATCACCTTCCCCTTGACGGTAATCACTCCCCTCTCCTTTGGAGAGGGGTTGGGGGTGAGGCTTCTGGAGAGGGGTTGGGGGTGAGGCTTCTGGAGAGGGGTTGGGGGTGAGGCTGCTATTTAACAATCTCCACCTTATACGTATACAACTCCGCATCCTTCCATCCGTCCCATGGCAGGCCAGCCTTGTCTTGCGCACAATGTCCGAGGAACTCCTCCTTTGTCCAGTTCACTTCTTTGGCTACTTGTGGCAGGAACGTACCCGAGTGCCATCCTTTCTTGATGTAGATACCCTCCTGGCCATAGTGGAACTCGCTGATGTCGTGGATGCGCTTGAGCGGTGAGAGCACGCTGATCTCGATAGACAGCCGATCCCACTCTTCGGGCGAGACGGGTTGGAAACGAGGATCGCGGTAAGCGGCATCGTGCGCCATGGCCACTACCACCTGCCACAGCGGCACGTCCTCACCGAAGTGACCGATGCAGCCACGCAGTCGCCCGTTCTCTGTCAGCGTCACAAAAGCACCGCCGTTGCGTAGCAGCTCCGGGTTGGAGGGCGCAGCAACCTGCTGGCGGCGGATGCTCTTCCATGCGATGTCGAGCAACTGCTGGCGTGTGGTGTCGCTCAGCACAAAGACATCATCTGCTGAGTCGCTCTCGACAGCCGCACTTGCTGCCGCTGCTTCGTCCGATTGGTCATTCTTTGCAGTGTCATTCTTTGCCGCTTTATCCAAAGCGTCATGGCTTGCAGTCTCTTTTTGCTCCGTATTTTCTGTATTAGCATCAGCCGCCGTCATCACAAAAGCGTGATAGCCCACTACTTGGTCGTGACCGCTGTAGGGCGAATCGCCCGAGTTGCAGTAGGCGAGATGATGGAATTCCATGCCCTGCTCTTTTTCCGCCATCATCAGCAGGACAGCGATGGCGGCCTGCCCGCAGGCACTGGTGGCAAGGTTGCGGACATGCTCCTCGGCATTGTCAGACAAGGCCTTCAGAAACGCCGGAAGGCTGCCTGATGCCACAGCGTCGCCCGTGCGCTTGTCTATGCGCTCAGCATCGTCGTAGCATGGATAGTGCGAGAAGTCGCTGCTGATGACAAAGAGGTTGCGCGAAGTGAAGTAGGGGACGAGTGCCCGCGCGATGTCCTGAAGTGTATAGTAGTCTTCCGTGCCGATGATGACCGGTACGATCGGCGGCACCTCGCCCAACTGTATTTGCAGGAATGGCAGTTGCACCTCCAGGCAGTGCTCCCTGTCGTGGGCTCGTGGCTCAAAGGTCAGCACCTTATTCTCCTCGACAAGCCGTTTGCAGAGTGCTGTGTCGACCTTCACCGTACCCAAAGGTGTCTGATATGCTTCCCAAACGGTAGCTACCGAGGCGCCATCCAGACCGATATGATGTGAGGGCCCCAAGAGGAAGATATGGTCGTAGTGAACCTTTGGGTCGAGTTGTGCGAAAGCCTCGGCAGCCGTCTGTCCGGAGAAGACATACCCGGCGTGCGGCACGATGACCGCCCTGACGGGCGCATGAAGTCCCGCCTTTGTCGCGGCAGAGAGATATTGCTTCACGTCGGCCTCCAGCTCCTGCCTGTCAGCTGGATAGAACTGCCCGGCAACAGCCGCTGGGCGCACATTGCCGGAATAACACTTTGTCATTTTCATAGTCATACAGACAATCATTAGCAGTACTAAGCCTGCGTATGGTCCTTTCATAGGTTTTTCGCAAATATAGTGGTTTTATACGAAAAAAGCAAGAGCAATGCAAATTCAACACGATAATCTTTCTCTCTTTTATAAATAATTATAATTCCACTCCATATTATATATTGCCATGCAATACTTTTCGTATCTTTGCATAATAATTGGAGAGGAAAGACTCCTCTATTTAGAGAAGATTTATAGAGAAAGTGATGAACGAAACAACAGAAAGAAAGAACCCCTTCATGGAGCCCTACCATACGCCCCATGACACGATACCCTTCGACAAAATACGCTTTGAGGATTTTGAACCGGCCTTCATGGAAGGCATCCGGCGCGACGACGAGGATATTGAGATCATGCTCAACAATCCTGAGGAGCCGACCTTTGACAACACGATCGCTTACCACAACGACAGCAAGGGACCGCACTACTACGACCTCCTCGACCGCGTGTCTACGGTGTTCTCCTGTCTGATGAGTGCTGAGACCGACGAGCGCATGGAGGCGCTGGCACAGAAACTGGCTCCGATCCTCAGCAAGCATGAGAACGATTTCCTGCTCAACCCGAAGGCTTTTGCTCGTGTCAAGGCTGTCTATGACCATCACCGCGAGCTCACACCAGAAGAGCAGATGATGCTCGACAGAACCTACGACGGCTTTGTGCGCAGTGGTGCTCTCCTCGATGAGGCCGGCAAGCAGCGCTTGCGTGAGCTCTCAGAGAAAGGATCGCTGCTCGCCCTGCAGTTCTCTCAGAACCTGTTGAAGGATACCAAGGCCTTCACACTGCTCATCACCGACAAGAACGACCTGGCCGGACTCCCCGACACTGCCGTGGAGGCTGCCGCCAACGCTGCCAAGGAACAGGGCAAAGAAGGCTGGCTGTTCACACTCGACTATCCCAGCTACTCGCCTTTTATGTCGCACGCCGACAACCGCGAGCTGAGACGACAGCTGTATATGGCCCGCAACACGCTCTGCACCCATGGCGACGAGAACGACAACCGCGACATCTGCCGCGCTCTCGTCAACAACCGGCGTGAGGAGGCACAGCTCCTGGGCAACGACACCTTTGCCGACTATGTGATGAAATACCGCATGGCGGGCAGCGTGAAGAATGTCTATCAACTTCTCAACGACCTCATTGATGCCTACAAGCCTACCGCTGAAAAGGAGGTGGAGGCTATTCGTGAAGAAGCACGCAAGCTCGAAGGCGATGACTTCCAGCTTGAGCCGTGGGACTTCTCCTATTATGCCCATAAGCTGAAGGTGGAGAACTATAATATCGACGCGGAGATGCTGCGCCCTTACTTCCAGCTCGACAAGGTCATCGACGGTGTCTTTGGCCTGGCCCACCGCCTCTATGGCATCACATTCAAGGAGAACAAGGACATCCCTGTCTATCATCCTGATGTCAAGGCCTACGAGGTCTTTGACAAAGACGGCAGCTATCTCGCCGTGTTCTATGCCGACTTCTACCCCCGCAAGGGTAAGCACGACGGTGCATGGATGACGGAGTTCCAGGGACAGCATATCAACCACAAGGGCGAGAACATTCGTCCGCACGTGAGCGTGGTGATGAACTTCACGAAGCCCACGCCCGAGAAACCGGCACTGCTCACGCTCGGTGAGGTGGAGACTTTCCTCCATGAGTTTGGCCACTCGCTTCACGGCATGTTTGCCAACACCCGTTTCGGCAGTCTCTCCGGCACAAATGTGTGGTGGGACTTCGTGGAGATGCCGTCGCAGTTCATGGAGAACTATGCGGTGGAAAAGGAGTTCCTGCGCACCTTTGCCTTCCACTACAAGACCGGCGAGCCGATTCCCGACGAACTCGTCGACCGCATCGTGCGCTCACGCAACTTCAATGTGGCCTACGGCTGCCTGCGCCAGGTGAGCTTCGGACTGCTCGACATGGCTTACTACACCCAGCGCGAGGAGTTCAAGGCCGACATCCCGTCATTCGAGAAAGAGGCTTGGAAGGATGCAATCCTCGTGCCGCAGCTCCCCGACACGTGCATGACCACGCAGTTCTCGCATATCATGGCCGGAGGTTATGCCGCCGGATACTATAGCTACAAATGGGCCGAGGTGCTCGACGCCGATGCCTTCAGCGTGTTCAAGCGCAACGGCATCTTCGACCAGGCTACCGCCCAGCGCTTCCGCGACTGCATCCTCTCCAAGGGTGGTACGGAAAATCCGATGACGCTCTACAAGCGCTTCCGGGGACAGGAGCCGACGATCGACGCACTGCTCGTGCGCGACGGCATCCGCAAAGCGTGACCTACACATTATTATATATATTATACTTACGAAAGCATCGTTATGAAAGAAGAGGAAGAAAAAGATCGCAAAGCACAAAAACAGCATCTGCTCGACGGCCGCTATCTGCGCATGGCGCACATCTGGGCCGAGAACTCTTATTGCAAACGCCGCAAGGTGGGAGCTCTCGTCGTCAAGGATAAGATGATCATCAGCGACGGATACAACGGTACGCCGAGTGGCTTCGAAAACGTCTGTGAGGATGACGACAACGTCACCAAGCCCTACGTGCTCCATGCCGAGGCCAACGCGATTACCAAACTCGCCCGATCGGGCAACAACAGTGACGGCTCGACACTCTATGTCACGGCCTCGCCCTGCATCGAATGCGCCAAGTTGATCATTCAGGCAGGCATCCGACGCGTGGTGTACGGCGAGAAATACCGGCTCGACGACGGCATACGGCTGTTGCAACGCGCCGGCGTGGAGGTGGATTTCCTCGATATGAATGAACTGGAAAAACAACACAAAGAAGAGTTATGAATATGAAATACGACAAGAAGAACCGGTTTATGCCACTGCTCATGGCGGTGAGCATGATTCTTGGTATTCTCATTGGTACCTTCTACGCCAACCATTTCTCGGGCAGTCGCCTGACAGTGGTCAACAATGGCAGCAACAAACTCAGCAATCTGTTGCGCATCATCGACGATCAATATGTCGATAATGTCAACATCGACTCACTCGTGGAGAAGGCTATGCCGCTGATCCTCGGCGAGCTCGACCCGCATTCGGTGTATATCAGCGCCAAGGACGTGCAGCAGTCCGAGGATGATCTCAAGGGTTCGTTCTCCGGCGTGGGCATCGAGTTCACCATCCGTCAGGACACGATCCACGTGGAGAACGTCATCAAGAACGGTCCCGCTGAGAAAGCCGGTATCATTGCCGGCGACAAAATCGTGATGGTCGACGGCAAGAAGTTCGTCGGCAAGCAGGTCACTCAGGAGGAGGCCATGCACCGCCTCAAGGGTCCGCAGGGCTCCAAGGTGCGTGTCGGCGTGCAGCGTTTCGGTCATCCCAAGGTGCTCTCCTTCGACATCACGCGTGCTGAGATTCCTACGAAGACAATCACTGCTGCCTATATGCTCGACGACAACACGGGTTATATCAAGATCAAGAACTTCGGCGAGAAGACCTATCCTGAGCTGCTCATCGCCCTGGCCAACCTGCAACAGCAGGGCTTCCAGAACCTTGTCATCGACCTGCGCGACAATCCTGGTGGCTATCTCCAGAGTGCCGTTCAGGTAGCCAACGAGTTCCTGCCCGCCAAGAAGCTCATCGTCTATACCGAGGGACGCAAGTCGCCACGACAGGACTACACCTCTGATGGCCACGGTGCCTACCAGAACATTCCGCTCGTGGTGCTCATCAACGAGGGATCGGCATCGGCTGCGGAGATCTTCGCCGGTGCCATGCAGGACAACGACCGCGCCACGATCATCGGGCGCCGCTCCTTCGGCAAGGGCCTCGTGCAGCAGCAGATCCCGTTCCCCGACGGTTCGATGATCCGACTGACCATCGCCCGCTACTACACGCCGTCGGGCCGCTGCATCCAGAAGCCTTATGTCGACGGCGACGAAGAAGCCTACGCTCAGGACATCATCGAGCGCTACCAGCACGGCGAGTTCTTCTCGCAGGATAGCATCAAGCACACTGGGCCGGCTTATCACACAGGCATCGGACGTGTGGTCTACGGCGGTGGCGGCATCACGCCGGACATCTTCGTACCGGAAGACACCACCAATGTCACCTCTTATTATAAGCAGGCGATCATGAGCGGACTTATCCTGCAGTTCGCCTTCACCTACACCGACAACAACCGGCAAAAGATGAAGATGTTCAAGCAGATGCTCGATCTCTCGAAATATCTCAATGAGCAGAACACCGTAGACCAGTTCGCCGACTACGCCGACAAGCATGGCCTGCAGCGCCGCAACCTGCTCATCAAGAAGAGCCACTCGCTCTTGGAGCAGTTCATCAACGGGCGTATCATCTATAACATGCTCGACGAGCAGGCTCTGTACGAGTATCTCAACCAGGATGATCCGGTCATCACGCGTGCCCTGATGCTGTTCAAGCAGAATGCCGCCTTCCCGAAGTTGCCGGCACCGGCCAAAAAAGCGTCTAAGGGAAAGACGGCAATGGGATCACGCCCTGCTTTCCGTGGCGACATGTACTACGTTGCTTCGGTCATGCCTCCCTTCAGACTCAACAGTTGAGGCGATGTGCTCGTTCCGTCTATACTCAACGCAAGCTACATCATATCAGCTATCTCAGAGCTCAGCTCAATGCGCTGCCGGACAGTGAACAACAACTTCGTCTCTATGGCCAGTTCTTTGACGAATATTACGTAAAGCTATAATATATGGTCTGTGTTTTACGAGACCATACAAACAAAAAGAGCGTGCAGTTCGATTGAACTGCACGCTCTTTTTTCGTTACTTTTTGAATTTGCAGGTTGCGGCCCTTGTGGCCGTCCGCACCCAACAGACATTCATAAACGTCCGCCGACAAAACAATAATTACATACAAGGGGTGCGGACGGCCACAAGGGCCGCGCCCTGCAAGCGTCTGTTGCAATAGCGATTTCCGTCCGCCGCATCGAGATACAAAAACAAAAAAATCCGTGTCTTCCCTCCTGCCTATGACAGAAAGGAAAACACGGATGATATGTTAGTCAAAGAGGACGTTACTCGTCCCAGATAGACTTATTCGACCCCACAGTGCCCACGGGAGTAGTCTCCTCATCGAATTCCGTGACATTATCATTATCATGGTGCTTGGCAGCAGCCCAACTCCACTCACTTCTCTTGGAGGTATTATCTACTCCGGCTGTTTCGAGCACACTGCCAATGAGTTTAATTTTAACTACCCCTGTAGTAGGTGTCATATATATTTCCTTCATTGTACAATTACTTTTTTACAATTACTTTTTTACCATTATGGATATACAATCCTGGGCGTGTCGGACATCCGTTGACTCTCACACCCTGGAGCGTGTAATATGCCCCGTCTGAAGGCTCTACTGCTCCCTGTGGTGTGTGGATGCCGGTAGGAGTCTCGTCGAAGCTCATGACAATGAACTGCTTTGCAGCACTTGGGTGGGTAAGTTCGAGATATGCCTTGTTGGCAGCGAGAGAACCCTGGTTATCAACACGATAGAAGAGATAGTCGTTGCCTGTCTGCTGCTCCGACGAGCCGTGGTGGTAATACTTATTGGTGAACACATAACGGAGTGTCGTATCGTCAGAGCCATCGACGGGACCGGCAGAGACATGCGGCGTAAGCTTACCCTTATCGCTACTCGGCGTGATATTAACAGCCGGCACGAAGAGCGGGAAGTTCGTCTGCGTCTCGTTAGCCTGATTGGCCGCGATGTCCTTATAGAGCAGGAGACCTGTCGAAGCCGGTACTGCCGTCACCTCGCTCAGTGTCAGCTTACCCATATCAGCGACATCGCTTTTATCAGAATAGTCGGTTGCTATATATGCTTTCACACCCATATTCGTAAATACGCCCGTCTGACTGTAGTCGATGGCGCAGTCGCGGCTCTCGCTCGTTGCCTTGCCACTGATAGCCTTGAAGATATTTGTAACGCCAATCTTCTCCACCTTCGTATTGTCAGGGAACGACAGTGCGACATCACCCTTGGCGCTCACCTGATATACATACACGCCGGTAGGCAGCGAGACATTGGCAGGGGTTGTCTGAGAGACAGAGGTAACCGTCGATGTGGTGTTATCCTTTACGGTCACCGTCGGAGCGTTGTCTGCTTTTACAAAGACATACATGTTCGCATCGACATTCGGAATGGTGAGCGTAGAACTACTGGCGAAGGAGAGCGAAGTGCCGTCGAGCGACACGTTTCCGTTATAGTCTGCGCCGGTACCTGGGAGCGTCACGCCCAGACCCTCGGTCTCACGGATGGTTGTCGTACCATAGGTGAGCTGACTGCCGTTGGCAAAGAGCGGCTTGTCAACATTGTAACCCGGTAATCCTGACGGCGATGGCACGGACGTGTAGTCGTTAAGGGCATTGTTGTTGCTCCATGAACCGTAGTCGCCGGCAGTGGTCGACGAGAGATGGCCGATGGTCTTGTCCGATGCCGCATCCATATTATAATCTGTGAAATCCCAGGTGTAGGGATAGGTCTGCTGTCTGCGCTGGCCGATGGCGAGATAAGTCTCACAGCGGTCGAGGACATACTTGTCAGCACCGTAACAGATGTCCTGCGTAACGAGGATATTGCCGGTACCACCGTTGACCTTCAGTTGCAGGTCTACGTACGTTACTCCATGTTTACTCGTCCAAGAAGGCTTCGTCACCTCCACATCGTTATCGGTGAAGTTTCCCTCTTTCGTCACCGTATACTGTGGAGTGCGTGCACTCTGACTATACGTATGCCCGGCATCCCCCTTGTAAGTAACGGTCTGTCCGGCGAGTACAGTGTTGTTGTTGGCATTCACGGCTTGATTTTCATCTGACAGTTGCAGGTCGGTAGCGTACTTTCTACTGACACGAATCTTGTAGATATTGTTCCAGCCATTGTCCTGGATATAGAAGTTCATGTCGCCGTTATACCTCGCACGGAACGTTACCTGTCCGCGTGGAGAGCCATTCGAAGCGAACGAATTTATGCTCGTCGTGTTGAACTTATTCGTGATAGGCGTTCCGGCAAGGTCAGTGGCATTGTCGACACGGAATGTGGAACCTGCATTGCCATTGCCGGAATCATCACCGGAGGAATAAGGTTTCCACCAGATGGTGACATACTGTCCTTGCTTCAGTTGCGGGATGGTCAGCACATTGTCATGGTTGTTGTTGCCCTTGAAGGACACGTGGCGGTCATCATTGATCGTTGACGAATTGTTCAGACCGAAGGTATTAGCGTTGCAGGTGAACTGAAGACCTGCCGTAGCAGGGATATACAGTGCGTTGTCGCCGTCGATAGGCTGGTCGCAGGTGTAGATGAAACGTCTGTATATCGTTGGCTTATGATTATTATCATAGGTAACGCCCTCATACTTCGTCGTCCAGCCTGTGCTTCTACCAAGGACATCATTAACTGTAGACTTTTCGCCTGCGCCGGTTGTTTCATTTCCCTTTGCAGCGGAGAAGTCGTTTGGCAGCTTGCCCTGAGTAGCGAAGTCCCAGACGAGATCATGGTCATCGGTGGCACAGTCGGCGACGGTGAGAACATATCCCGCGCTCACGTTGTCTCCGGTAGTAGCCCTGACGACGATGATGCCGTGGCCACTGATATTTGTGATATTACCCGACTTACTGTCGATGTCGGCAGAGGTGATGGTAGAGCTCTTATGAATTATCTCCCACTTGTTCACAGCCACCGTAGCATCCTCCGGTTGCTGGGTGAAGCCCTTGCTCTCGTCGTCGACGGATATCGACGGACTGACATCGGCGAAGGTCAGACCGCTGACGGTAAGGTTGTAGAAGGCTGAGGCGGTACCGCAGGTGGCGGTGACGACGATGGTACCCGTGCCCTTGATGGTAAGGTTATAGTCGGGCAGTCCCTCCTCCTGGTCGAGATAGACAGCAGGATTGCCGCTTGTCACCTGGTAGGAATAGGTCGGAATGACACCGTCGGGAGCGCCTTTTACCTTCTGCTCATAGCTGGCGGCACCGGAGATGTCGAGTGTTATCTGGTCGTTGGGCTTCTCGAAGTAGAGGTTGAGGATGTTCAGCGTGTACGATCCTGTGCCCTGGTTGTAATATCCCACTGCCTTTGATGTGGCAGTGACGGTGATAGAACCGGACGAAGCGCCATCGTTAAACTTCAGATTTGTCAGTGTACCGGTATTCTTGTCTATCGTGGCAGAGACATTTGTGTTAGCCGTGATAGAATATGTCACCACCGATGCTGCCGGTGCATTATTGACGGCATTGGTGAAAGACGTCTCGTTGACACCGACAGACGGAGTGGCGCCTTTGGCGAAGGTAAGAGAAGGGGTGGAGTTCTCGAGGACTGCGGAAGTTATGACAAGAGGCATTTCGGAGTTATTTGTCAGCTCGACATTACCATCTTCCTTGACTAAATAACTGACAGAGCTGGTGACATTATCCGTTGTAACATCATTGCCATTCATGTCAGTCACATTCGTAATATTGAATTTGCGACCTGAGGAATTATTTGAAAAATGACCGTAAATAGTTATCTTCTGCCCTTTCTTCGCAGGCCAATAGCAAGAAGCTCCATTATTAAGAGTAGTTCCGCTATATGTCTTATTTTCGCTCTGTGCGCCCTCATTCGGCGTATAGCTGATAGCCTTCAGATAAAAGGTAGGCCACTGGTTTTCGACCCTCCATGTGGTGAGGATATAAGTGGTATTGGCATCCAGTTGGACGCTCTGATAGCCGTTGCCCGTGGTGAACTTTGGTGTAACCTCTGACCAATCGCTCTGCTTGTATACGCGTGTCCATCCAACAGATGGATCGCTGACAAAGTTACCCCTGACATTCAGCGTTCCTGCCTTGGTGGTTGTCAGAACGAGGTAACTACCCATCGGGTTCGTCTTATCATTATCGAAGGCCGAGTAGCCATTGGCGTCAAGACTGATGACTCCGACGCCGAGGTCGTACTGTGCCACGGCAACGGGTTTCTCTTCCTTGCCACCGAAAGTAAAGGTCAGACCGTCGAGGTCGAACGACTGTTTGTCGAGCACACCTGTTGAGTACACCTCAAAGGCATTGCCGGTAACGGTATACTTAGCCGGAAGTGCGGTAACGTTGAGTGTATAAGAAGCTGTCTTGTCACCTGCCTTGGCGGTGATGGTCGTCTTACCCGGCGACTTCAGCCGTGGTTTACCGTTATTCAAGCATGCAGCCACAGCGGGGTCGCTGCTCGAATAAGTAATAGGATCGCCCGTGGTATTCTCCGGCACCGGCATGTGGTCGTTGGCGGTAGGGTCGGTAAGGTCGAAGGAGTAGGAAGACTTCTCAAACTGAAGCACATGGTCCGTGGTCGTGTGAATCTCGATCCGCATGCACGTCTCATGAGTTTTCACGGTAAAGGTGAAACTTCCGGAGGTGATGCCCCACGGCTTGAAGTCATACGACTTAGGAGCGCCGGCGGTAGCTTCGGAGAAATCGGCTGCCGACGGATCCTCGTTGACTCCGTTGAACTCGGCAATGTAACACTGGTTACCGGCTTCATGCGGGTAACCGTAAAAAACTACTGACTCTACAGTCTCACCGCTCGGGATGCCAGAGACGGTGTACTGCACGCCATTGCTGAACTTCAGGAAATCAGTTTCTCCATACTGGCTTATAGTTTTGCCCCCCCATTGGTAATGGTGAGGCCGTTGTTGAACGTACAACTGCCTGAAGTAGAGCTCTGTTTGGTATTCGCATCCAGGACATACGTATACGTATCCGCAAACGTTGCGGCGGCATGTCCAAGAAGCAGACATAACATCAACAGAATCTTTCTCATTTTATATATCAATTATTATGTAACGTTAGCACTTGAGTGAATTACAATTTGCAAAAGTATAAAATAATATTATAACCTAATAGAAAAA
>Ga0256406_1002581_pt1 | contig 25115 bp, 15 predicted proteins | sample RumenRJG_03DNA_FD_185986 | JGI IMG/M metagenome (GOLD analysis project Ga0256406, IMG submission 185986) | Bovine rumen microbial communities from Lethbridge, Alberta, Canada - RJG_03 | ecosystem: Host-associated > Mammals > Digestive system > Stomach > Rumen | place: Canada: Alberta | collected...
AAGACAAATAATCAACCTATTTGTAAAAGGAGGGTTAGTGAACATCCTCAAATATCCACTGCAGGGCGCGGCCCTCGTGGCCGTCCGCAAGCAGCAAATGTAGAAGGTGCGGTCTGATTACTTGTTCGTCCTCAGGATGCGGACGGTCACACATTTTTCCACTTAATCATGTTACACACCATGAAAATAGCTGTCGCGTAAGATTGCGCTTGCGCGCGTAAGATTTTATGGCTGATCGCTTCAAATCAGTTTCTTCAAGCACGCTTTGGGCAGAAGAAGGATGCACTGATTATTTTATGCACCTGGAGGCGCAATTTTACGCGACAACGATTTTCGTCATGCTCAGACTTTGGCCTCGCAGGTTGAGCCTCAGAGCTCCATTGGGGAGCGTGAGCCTGTACATGATTTTCCATAACGCATTTTTCACGCAGAAGTATGCGCGAAGTACGACAGTCCTCATCTATATTCACCAAACTTACAACATGATAATTATTTTAGCGAAAAAGTTTCATTACATCGGTTTATTTTCGTAAATTTGCAAACAGAGTAACAGTAAAACGGTTTCCAGAATGACAAAAGATTTCGACATGATAAGGCAGTTCTACGCTCGCCTTCCCCAAAGGGTAGCTGCCGCCCGACAGCTGCTTGGGCATCCCTTGACGTTGGCAGAAAAAATTCTCTATGCCCATCTCTACCATCCGGACATGGTGGAGAACTATCGGCGGGGCACAGACTATGCAGACTTTCGACCCGACCGCGTAGCCATGCAGGACGCTACCGCCCAAATGGCTCTCTTGCAGTTTATGAACTCCGGTGCCCAGAAGGTAGCCGTACCGGCCAGCGTGCACTGCGACCATCTTATAAGGGCCGACGTGGGAGCTCTCCCCGACCTCGCAGCGGCAAAGAGCGAAAACAGTGAGGTCTACGACTTTCTGCGGTCGGCATCGGCCAAATACGGCATCGGGTTCTGGCAACCGGGCGCAGGCATCATCCACCAGGTGGTGCTCGAGAATTATGCCTTCCCCGGGGGCATGATGGTGGGCACCGATTCCCACACTCCCAATGCCGGCGGACTGGGAATGATAGCCGTTGGCGTGGGCGGCGCCGATGCCGTGGACGTCCTCACTGGCCAACCCTGGGAACTGAGATTCCCCAAAATCATCGGTGTCAGACTGCATGGACGACTCAGCGGATGGGCAGCGCCCAAGGATGTGATACTCCATCTGTTAGGCATCTTAGGAGTGAAGGGTGGCACCAACGCCATTATCGAATACACAGGCGACGGACTGGAGTCGATATCGGCAACAGGACGAGCCACCATCTGCAACATGGGTGCAGAGCTCGGCGCCACTTGTTCGCTCTTTCCAAGCGACGAGGCCACTATGGCCTATCTCGATGCCACCGGTCGCAGCGACGTGGCAGCCCTGGCCCGACAAGCTGCTGACTGTCTGCGCGCCGACCCGGAGACAGAAGCGCAGCCTGAAACTTTCTACGACCGCGTCATCGACATCGACCTCAGCACACTGGAACCTCATCTCAACGGTCCCTTCACACCCGACGCTGCCACGCCCCTAAGCCTGATGAAAGCCCAAGCCGCTGCAGAGGGATACCCCCTGAAGGTGGAGGCCGTCCTCATAGGGTCGTGCTCAAACTCGAGTTACGAGGACCTGAGCCGTGCGGCCTCTGTAGCCCGACAAGCTTTCGAAAAGCACATTCCCGTGAAAGCCCAGCTCTTCGTATGTCCGGGTTCGGAACGCATCAGGCGAACGGCTGAGCGCGACGGACTCCTCGACGACTTCAGGCGCATCGGTGCTGTGGTGACGGCCAACGCCTGCGGCCCCTGCATAGGACAATGGAAACGCCACACAGACGACAACAACCGCAAGAACACCATCGTCACTTCCTTCAACCGCAACTTCCGCCGGCGCGCTGACGGCAATCCCAACACCTACGCCTTCATCGGCAGTCCCGAACTTGCCACCGCCTTGGCCTTGGCAGGGAAGCTCGACTTCAACCCCGGCACCGACCCGCTGACCGACGCCAACGGGCAACAAATGCTCCTTGACAGTCCTCACGGCAACGACTTTCCACCCAAAGGCTTTGCCGAAGGCGACGACGGTTTCACACCGCCCTCCACTGCCCACGACAGCGAGGTGGTCATTCGTCCCGGCTCTGACCGTCTGCAACGCTTAGAGCCTTTCAGTCCCTGGGACGGACACGAGCTCACCGACATGGTGCTGCTCATTAAGACCCGTGGCAAATGCACCACCGACCACATCTCGATGGCAGGTCCCTGGCTACGCTTCCGTGGACATTTAGAGCACATATCCGACAATCTGCTCTTAGGAGCCGAAAACGCCTTCAGCGGCGAGACCGGTCGCGTGAAGGACTTGCTGAGCGGAGAAACTGTAACGCCTGCCGAAGCTGCCCGCGACTATAAGCGCCACGGATTGCAGTCGGTCATCGTAGCCGAGGACAACTACGGCGAAGGCTCCAGCCGCGAGCATGCCGCCATGGAACCGCGCTTCCTCGGTGTCAGGGTGGTGCTGGCCAAGAGCTTCGCACGTATCCACGAGACGAATCTGAAGAAGCAGGGCGTGCTGGCTCTCACATTTGCCGACAAGGCCGATTACGACAAGGTGAGAGAGGACGACCGCATCAGCATCGGCGGCATAGACGGAATGGAACCGGGAAGCAGGCTCACAGTGACCCTGCACCACAACGACGGCACAGAAGAAACGCTGTCGGCACTGCACTCCTACAACGCCACACAGAAGGAATGGTTCGAGGCAGGATCGGCACTGAACGCAATGAAAAGGAAACAAAAAAGATAGACACTATGGCAAAGATAACGATGGGTCCGGGACAGAAGCTCCTGGTACCGGACCGTGTGACAATTCCCTTTATCGAAGGCGACGGCGTAGGGGCTGAGATAAGCCCTGTGATGAGACAAGTGACCGATGCTGCCGTCAATAAGGCTTACGATGGTCAACGAAAAATAGAATGGCTGGAGGTGCTGGCAGGAGGCAAAGCTCACGAAGCCACGGGACAGTGGCTTCCGGAAGCCACCGTCAAGGCCTTCAAGGACTACACCGTAGGCATCAAGGGACCGCTGATGACACCGGTAGGCGGAGGCATACGCAGCCTGAACGTCGCCCTCAGACAGTCGCTCGACCTCTATGTCTGCCAGAGGCCGGTGAGCTATTACCCCGGCATAGGCAGCCCTGTGAGGCACCCGGAACGCGTCGACATGGTGGTGTTCCGCGAGAACACCGAAGACATCTATGCGGGTATAGAGTGGGCAGCAGGCAGTGCTGAGGCCAAGCGCCTCTACGAGTTCCTCCACGAGGAGATGGGAGTGAACAAAGTGAGATTCCCTGAAACCTCCGGCTTCGGCATCAAGCCCATCTCGCGCGAAGGTTCCGAGCGGCTTGTCGACGCCGCCCTTGGCTATGCCGTCAGCCACAGGCGCCCCACCGTCACCCTGGTACACAAGGGCAACATCATGAAGTTCACCGAGGGAGCCTTCAAGCAGTGGGGCTACACTATTGCCGAAAGCAAATACCACGACGCACTGACCGACGGAACACTGACCGTCAACGACTGCATCTGCGACGCCTTCCTGCAAAACGCCCTTATACGTCCGCAGGACTACAGTGTCATCGCCACAACCAATCTCAACGGCGACTACATCTCCGACATGCTGGCCGCACAGGTGGGAGGCATTGGCATATCGCCGGGCGCCAACATCAACTACCAGACAGGTCACGCCATCTTCGAGGCCACTCACGGTGTGGCACCCGACATAGCAGGACAGGACAAGGTGAACCCCAGCAGCATCATCCTCTCAGCAGCCATGATGCTCGACTACATGGGGTGGAACGTTCCGGCAAAGCTCATCCAGGAGGCACTGCGACAACTCTTCGCCAGCCACTGCGCTACAGCCGACCTCACCCGGCTCATGGAAAATGGACTGACTGTGGGTACACGCGAATTTGGCAACCGACTAATAGAGGAGATAAGCAAGCTATGAGAAAGGAATATCTGATTTACAAACTGAGCGACGACGTGAAGGAATCCTGCAAGATTCCAAAGGAGGCATTCCAAAAATACGGTGTGAAGCGGGGACTGAGAAACGACGACGGTTCAGGCGTGCTCGTGGGACTGACCAACATCGGTAACGTGATGGGCTATGAGCGCGATGCCGACGGCCATCTTGTGCCCTGTCCTGGCAAGCTCTATTACCGAGGCTATGAACTCGACGACCTCGTGTCGCCCATCCTCAAGGAGAAACGCTTCGGATTCGAGGAAATAGTCTATCTTCTGCTCTCGGGCAAACTGCCTGACAGGGAAGAGCTGGCAGCTTTTCGCGAACTACTCAACGACAACATGCCGCTCGACCACAGAACCATCGTCAACATCATCGACCTCGAAGGCAACAACATCATGAACATTCTGGCACGGTGCGTGTTGGAAATGTACACCCTCGACCCTAATCCCGACGACATCTCGCGCGACAACCTCATGCGACAGTCCATAGAGCTCATTGCCAAATTCCCTACCATCATCGCCTACGCTTACAACATCTACCGGCACTCTGTGCAGGGACGGAGCCTGCACATACGCCACCCAAGGGAGAACCTCTCGCTGGCAGAGAACTTCCTCTACATGATAAAATACGGCGACTATACTCCTCTCGACGCCCACATGCTCGACCTGCTGCTCATCATCCAGGCTGAGCACGGCGGCGGAAACAACTCCACCTTCACCGTGCGCGTCACTTCGTCGACACGCACCGACACCTACTCGAGCATCGCTGCCGGCATCGGCTCGCTGAAGGGCCCCTTGCACGGCGGCGCCAACATCAAGGTGGTGAACATGTTCCACCACCTGAAGGAACACATCAACGACTGGACCAGCATCGAGGAAATCGACTCCTACCTGAAGCGGATGCTCAACAAGGAGGCCTATGACAAGACGGGGCTCATCTACGGTATCGGCCATGCCGTCTACACGATGAGCGACCCGCGGGCTGTGGAACTAAAGCGACTCGCCGGAGAACTGGCAAAGGAAAAAGGACGCAGCGACGAGTACAACTTCCTCAGGCTCATTGAACAGGAGGGCGTGAAGTGCGTCAGCGAATTCCGTAAGACCAGGAAGCCCATCTGTGCCAATCTCGACTTCTACAGTGGATTTATCTACGAGATGATTGGACTGCCACAGGAAATCTACACACCCATCTTCGCAATGGCTCGCATTGCCGGATGGACTGCCCACCGCATAGAAGAACTCAACTTCGAAGGGCGACGCATCATTCGCCCTGCCTACACAAACATCCAGAATACAAAGAAATATGTACCCCTCGAAGACCGGTAGGTAACAGGAATACTCTGACCATCTCCTCCGAGCCGTGAGGTTCAAGAACCTTTGAGGATAGAGTTATGACTTCCGACAAGCGTTCCACGCAGAAGAACCAACGAGAGACACATTGCAGGAACGGCAAAGAAAAAGCAGAACTTTTTCTTTGCCGTTCCCCTCGTTTACTGTACCTTTGTATTCTGATTAGAAACAACCGGATGGAATCCGTCAAATCCGAAACGAAGTGAAATATATTCTCTATCCTCCCAAACATATAGATGCCGAAATCGATCTGCCCGCATCCAAAAGTATCAGCAACCGTGCGCTCATCATCAGTGCACTGGCAGGCGAGAAAGTGAATCTGCTCAACCCGTCGCCCTGTGACGATACGGCCGTGATAAGCCACGCCCTGCAGAAGCTTCCACCCGTCATCGACATCCATGGCGCCGGCACTGCCATGCGCTTCCTCACAGCCTACCTCAGCGTGACTCCGGGCGAGCACACACTCACCGGGAGCGAGCGCATGAAGCACAGACCCATAGGACCCTTGGTAGACGCGCTGCGCTACTTAGGCGCCGACATCAGTTATCTCGCAGAGGAAGGCTACCCGCCACTGCTCATAAAAGGTAAGAAGCTCGAAGGAGGCGACCTTGAGATAGCGGGCGACATCAGCTCACAGTACATCTCAGCACTGTTGCTCATCGCCCCCACCCTCTCCCGAGGCTTGAACCTAAGACTGCGCGGAGAGATTGTGTCGAGACCTTATATCGACCTAACAATGCACGTGATGCACGAGTTCGGCTCCAAGGCAGAATGGAGCGATGTCAGCACCATTCACGTTCCACACGACAGTTACCGCGGACTCAACTACCGCATAGAGGGCGACTGGAGCGCATCATCCTATTGGTATGAAGTACTGGCACTGAGCAAGGACACGGAGTGGAAGCTTTCACTGCAAGGACTGCACGACGCATCGCGGCAAGGAGACTCCGTGGTGAGATACATCTTCTCCTTGTTAGGTGTGAAGACAGCCTTCTCCACGTTGCCTGAAAACGGCCGCACGACAGCACTGCTGACAAGGCACAGGCGCTCGCTGCCCAGGCTCGACTACAATTTCATCAATTCGCCCGACGTGGCCCAGACATTGGTATGCACCTGTCTGGCTTGCGAGATTCCTTTCCACTTTACAGGCCTGGGCAGTCTGCGCATCAAGGAAACCGACCGTATCAGAGCACTAGAACGCGAGGCTGCCAAACTCGGCTACGTCATCTTTAGCAATGGCGGTAACGAACTCATGTGGGACGGTTCCCGCACAGAGCCCACGATGGAGCCTATTCTCACCTATGAGGACCATCGAATGGCCATGAGCTTCGCTCCAATGTGTCTGAAGTTCCCAGGACTGACCATCAGCGAACCAAGAGTAGTGGAAAAGTCGTATCCCGCATTCTGGGACGATCTCCGCAAAGCAGGCTTCCGCATTAACGAAGAAAGAGACTAACGCTTATGGCAGTAACAATCCTATTGCTCTCACTCCTTATCCTCGGCGTCATCGTGGCTTTGGGCCATTTGTTTTTCAACCGGGGCGAAAGCGACGAGGTGATCAGAAGCGGGGAACCGTCATGCGCATCGTGTAGCGGTAGCGATGAGCGGTGCGAACAGGAATGCATGATGAAGGCAGCCACCGAGCCGACAGTGTACTACGATGACGAAGAACTCGACAGATTCAAAGGGCGTGATTCCGACAGCTACACAGAGGCCGAAACGACAGAATTCAGAGAGGTGATGGAGACACTCGCCCCCGGAGAGGCCCAAGGGTGGAACCGAAGCCTGCTGCTCAGGGGCATCAACGTGCCTGACGCACTGAAGGATGAACTCATAATGCTCATCAATGACAATTAATCGGCACTTTCTCCGTTTTATAAGAATATCGCCGAGACGCAAAAGTTGGATATCCCAAATAGAAAGATAATCACCCTGGCCCTCGCCGCCCTACTGACATTCGTACTGGCGACGGGATGCAGCACGCAGAAGAACACTGCGTCGCACAGGCGGTGGCATGCCTTCACAGCTAACTACAACATCTACTACAATGGTACGCTGGCCTACATCGACGGCTCACTGGAAAAGGAGAACGGCAACAAGGACAACTTCACTGAAATGATACCGCTCTACACAGTGGGCAATAAGAACAGTCGGGAGTTGGGCAAGGGTAACTTTGACCGAGCCATTGAGAAATGTGAGAAAGCTATCCGACTGCACAGTATCAAGCGAAGACCTGTGTGGGACAAGAAGCGCAGAAAGACGGAACGTGACATAGAGTGGCTCAACAGAAAGGAATACAATCCCTTCCTCTGGAAAGCATGGCTGCTCATGGGGCGATCACAATTCCATGAGGGTGACTTCGACGCGGCCGCTTCGACCTTCGCCTACATGAGCAGGCTCTATCAGACGCAGCCCGCCATCTACGGCAGAGCAAGAGCCTGGCTGGCAAAATGCTACATTGAACAAGGATGGCTCTACGACGCTGAGGACGTGATTCGCAACATGCAACGCGACTCCATTCACTGGCGGGCGCGCAAGGAGTGGGACTATACCATGGCCGACTACTACATCCACACGGGCGAATATGAGAAGGCTATTCCGTCGTTGAGAAAAGTTATTAAGCATGAGATGCGCCGCAAGCAGAAAGCACGCGAATGGTTTCTGCTGGGGCAACTCTACGAGGCAGTGGGCAATAAGCCGCTCGCCTATAAAGCCTATCGTCACGTCACAAGACTCAACCCGCCTTACGAGGTGGAGTTCAACGCGCGCATTGCAATGACCGAGGTGATGGCGTCGGGACAGGCCCGCAAAATGATTGGAAAGCTCAAGAGGATGGCCCGGTCAGACAATAATAAGGAATACCTCGACCAAGTCTACTATGCCATTGGCAACATCTACCTCACACAGAAAGACACCATCAGTGCTATACGTGCCTACGAGGAGGGCAACAGCAAGGCTACACGCAGCGGTATCGAAAAAGGAGTGCTGTTGCTGAAACTCGGTGACCTCTACTGGGCCAAGGAAAAGTTCAGCGATGCCCGTCGCTGCTACGGTGAAGCCATAGGGCTACTCGACAAGGAACGGCCAGACTATGAACAGCTCTCCAATCGCTCGAAAGTTCTCGACGAACTCGTGCCCTTCACAGAAGCCGTGCACCTGCAAGACTCACTGCAGACGCTTGCCAAGATGAGCGATAAGGACCGCAACGCAGCCATCGATCGTGTCATTGAGGCTCTTAAAAAGAAGGAGAAGGAGGAAGCACGAGCCAAAGCCGACCAGGAATCAGCAAACCAAGGAGGCAACACCGGTAACGACATGGACAACGGAATCAGCAACAGGTCGGCACGCACTACACAGAACTCGCAAAGTACACAAAAGACTACGTGGTACTTCTATAACACTATGGCGGTAAATCAAGGTAAGACCGAGTTTGAACGGCTGTGGGGCAAGAGGGCAAACGAGGATAACTGGCAACGTTCGAACAAGACTGTAGTGGCATCAGCACAGGATCAACAGGACAACACGGAAGAAGGGGCTGAAGAAACAGGAAGCAATAAGGAAGAAACAGCTTCCGACCCACTCGACCATAAAACCGACAGTGCTGTCAACGACCCGCATAAACGTGAATACTATCTCGCGCAAATTCCTTTCACGGAAGAGCAGCTGAAAGCCAGCAATGCCACCATCATGGATGGACTCTACCATGCAGGCGTCATCTTCAAGGATAAGCTGGACAATCTCAGCCTGAGCGAAAAGTGTCTGCAGCGCATCAACCTGCAATATCCCACTTACGAGCACATGGACGATGTGTTCTATCACCTATTCCTGCTCTACTCCCGACGCCACGAAACGGCACAAGCAGCGGCATTCCTTGACAGACTGAAAAAGGACTGGCCTAAGAGCCAATGGACCGCACTGCTCTCTGACCCAGCTTTTGCTGAGAATGCACGCTTCGGTGTACACATGGAGGACTCACTCTATGCAGCCACCTATGAAGCTTTCAAAGCGGACCGATATGATGAGGTAGCGGCCAACAGTGAGCTTTCAGCCCGACGATACCCACTGGGGGCCAACCGCGACAAATTCCTCTTCATCGGTGCACTGGGCAAACTCAACGCCGGTAACGCTGACGGCTGCCTTGACGACTTGAAACAGGTGGTGGAGAAATATCCTCAAAGTAGTGTCAGCGAGATGGCTGGTATGATCATCAATGGGGTCAGCAAGGGGCGCAGACTCCGTGGCGGAAAGTTTGACGTCGGAGACGTATGGAGCCGCCGCAGTGTGGTACTAAACGACAGCGATTCCATCCAGGCTAGAACGTTCTCAACTGAGCGAAACACGAACTTTGTATTCATGCTCGTCTACAGTCCGGACTCTATTAATGAAAATCAGTTGCTCTTCCGTTTGGCAAAATACAACTTCACAAGCTATCTTGTGAGGAACTTTGACCTAACAATAGAGGATGCCGACGGACTCCACCGACTGAAGATAAGTGGTTTCCGCAACTATGACGAGGCGTTGCAATATGCACGTGCCGCTCTTGCTCAACAACAGATTAAGAAGCTAGTAGGAAAAGCTCGCTCTGTGATTATCAGCGAGACCAATCTGCCTCTGCTTGGCCAGCAATTCAGTTACGACGACTATGACAAGTTCTACGCCCGCCACTTCGCTCCTCTGAAGATAAGCTCAGACCTGCTACTTGACGAGCCCGAAGAAATTACAACCGTAAGACCTGACAACGACAAAGAGCCAGCGCGTCCTGACCTCATCGACAATGGAATCTTCATAGATGACAGTACGCCAGCCTCCCAACAAGGGGGTGGAACGACCATAGTGACCGACGACGCTCAAAACAAGAAGACTTCGGGGACCATACAGGGTGGGCTGACAATTCCTACAGAACAGTCAGACAAAGGCACATCCGTCAAGCAGCAGGGGACAATTATCCCCGACACGCCTAAGGCAACGGTCAAACAACAGGGAACCATTATTCCCGACACACCAAAGTCAACGGTCAAGCAGCAGGGAACCATTATTCCCGACACGCCAAAGTCAACGCCCAAGCAGCAGGGGACTATCATCCCAGACACACCGGAGTCAACGCCCAAGCAGCAGGGAACTATCATCCCTGACACACCGGAGTCGGCACCTAAGAAGCAGGAAGATCGGACTTCTGTTATCATTCAGAAAGAAACTTCTCCTGACAAACAAACACCGGTGAAACAACCCGTGAAGAGTCAGCCCCAAAAGGTGGAACAGACAAAGCAACCGGTCAAACAGGAGCAAAAGGCTCAAGAGCAGAAGAAGCAAGAAACAAAGAAGCAGCAGAACGATGACGGGATATATTTCGATGACAGCGATATTCCCTCTACACCAAAGAACGACAACAAGAAAGACAAGAAAAAGGAGCTCGAACCAGACATCGACCTCGAGGATGAATACTACGACCTCGACGGCTTCTAAGTCTTGAAACGGTCTCCACAATAATGACACGATATGAGCAACGGATTACTTTTGTGGGTAGATGATGAGATAGAGCTCATGAAGGCCTACATCATCTTCCTCAATAAGAAAGGATACGAAGTAGTGACCGTCAGCAACGGCCCCGATGCCATAGAGCAATGCCGGCAACGCACATTTGACCTCGTGCTACTCGACGAGATGATGCCGGGCCTCACGGGACTTGAGACACTACAGAAAATCAAGGAAATCTCTCCTGCTACTCCCGTCGTTATGGTAACGAAGAGCGAGGAAGAGAACATCATGGACCAGGCTATTGGCTCCAAGATTGCCGATTACCTTATAAAGCCGGTCAATCCCAGTCAAATACTTCTTACGCTGAAGAAATGCATCCATCGCAAGGAGATAGAAACGGAAATAACGCAAAGCGGCTATCAGCAGAGTTTCCAGCAGATAGCCATGCAGATTAACTCTTGCTCTACGCTCGACCAATGGATGGAGGTCTATCGACGGCTCGTCCATTGGGAGCTTGAATTGAGCAGCACCGACAGCAACATGACCGAACTGCTGAAAATGCAGAAGGAAGATGCCAACAACGGATTTGCAAAATTCATAAAGAAGAACTATCTCGACTGGGTAGCTCCTGGACAAACAGAACGTCCGCTGATGAGCCCTGACGTTTTCAAGAGACGCATTTTTCCACTGCTCGACTCCGGCGCAAAAGTGTTCCTTATCGTGATTGACAATTTCCGATACGACCAGTGGCGGATGTTGGCAGGCGAGATAGGCGATCTTTTTGACATAGAGGAAGACATGTACACCAGCATACTACCTACTGCCACGCAGTATGCCCGCAACGCACTCTTCAGTGGTCTCATGCCAAACAAAATAGCAGAAATGTTTCCTAACCTTTGGGTCGATGAGGACGAAGAGGAAGGAAAGAATCTTAACGAAGGGCCGCTCATACAGACACAAATAGCCCGGTATCGCCGTCACGACACATTCAGCTACCACAAAGTGAACGACTCTACAGGAGCAGAGAAATTCTTCGAACATTACAATGAGTTGGGACATAACGACCTCAACGTGCTCGTCATCAACTTCATTGATATGCTCTCTCATGCACGCACCGAATCGAAGATGGTTCGCGAACTTGCCAACAATGAGTCGGCCTATCGCAGCATCACACTCAGTTGGATGCGCCACTCGGTCATGGGCGACCTTTTCAGACGACTGGCCCAGTCTGACTACAAGGTGGTCATAACCACGGATCATGGCAGCATTCGTGCTTCGAAGCCGGTAAGGATAATCGGAGATAGAAATACGAACACAAATCTTCGCTACAAGTTAGGCAAGAATCTCAACTACAACCCAAAGGAAGTATTTGCCATACGCGAACCCAAGAAGGCACAACTGCCTTCACCCAACCTGAGCACAAGCTATGTCTTTGCCACTGGAGCTGACTTCTTCGCCTATCCGAACAACTACAATTATTATGTCAGCTACTACAAGGACACTTTCCAGCATGGCGGTATCTCTATGGAGGAGATGCTCATACCGCTCATCACGCTGACACCCAGAAAGAAATAGTATAAGCCCAGGCCCGCACGATACCCGTAGCCCTTACTTATTGATACGACAGGACTACAACAGGTCACCGCTGCAACGGACATAAAAAAGCAAGCAAAAGAAATTATGGAAATAACTATTCAATCACTGGCCGACATCCGACAGGGTGCACGCCAATTCATCGAGAACATGGGGTCAGCCAAGGTATTTGCCTTCTATGGCAAAATGGGCGCCGGCAAGACCACTTTCATCAAAGCTGTTTGTGAAGAGCTCGGAGTCAACGATGTAATCACATCGCCTACCTTTGCCATCGTCAACGAGTACACAAGGGAACCATCGGGAGAAAGCATCTTCCACTTTGACTTCTACCGGATAAAAAAGATAGAGGAAGTCTACGACATGGGTTATGAGGATTATTTCGACAGCGGCTCTCTCTGTTTCCTGGAATGGCCGGAACTAATAGAAGACTTACTACCCGAGGATGCCGTAAAGGTGATTATAACCGAAAACAGCAATGGCTCCCGCACAATAAGCTTCTGACAATCACATAATAGAATCTTAAAAAGAACCGCCACACCCTACCCTTTCATACAGAGCCTCTCGAGAAAATCAAGACCCGGCATTGGAAGAGAAGTAAGGTATGGCGGTTTCGTTTACAGCAGCTCCAAGCAGAGATCCGGAAAATGAATCAAAAGCCGGAGCACCAGAATTTAGAGCAGAGCCTGGAACTTCTTGTCGAGCACTTCTTTGGGAGCTGCTCCGACAAACTTGTCTACAAGCTTTCCACCTTTGAAGAAAAGAATAGTGGGAATGCTGCGCACACCAAATTCGGCTGTAATCTCGTCGTTTTCCTCGACATCACACTTTCCGACTACAATTTTTCCATCGTAGTCCTTGGCAAGCTCAGAGATGACAGGACCTACCATTCGGCAGGGGCCACACCAAGTTGCCCAAAGATCCATAACAAAGGGCAACTGCCCGTTCTTATAAGTTTCAAAGTTTGCTGAAGTGATTGTAACTTCCATATGATATTCTCCTTTTCAGTATAATTACTGATGCAAAGGTACACAAAATATATTGAATGTAGCTATAGAGTCGCTGTTTTTTCAGAACGATGTCTTTAGCCTTTTAGCAAGTAATCATTATGTAGGGAATGGTTACCTCCCATTAGTTGAGGCTGAACGGCTCTTTCTATAATAACAGAAAAAGGCCGACTCGAAAGCCGGCCCTTATTCTAACTCAGTATTTGTGATAAAAGTCACAAGACTAACCTTGCTGCTTGCTGATGACACCTCTCGTTGCAGTTTTGAGGAACGAAACGATGTTGCGCACCTCCGGGCCGTCAGGCACATGATCTTCTATCTGAAGCACAGAATCGAAGAGGCTGTTCTGTCCATGGAACACAAGTCGATAAGCATTTGCAACATGCTTCTGCACCCTCTCGTCAATCTTCCAGGCAGTCATCATCGTCTTATTCGGTCCTCCATATTCAATGGGATTCCCTCCGGCAATGATGTAGGGCGGAACATCTTTAGAGAATCGTGTTCCAGCCTGCAACATAGCAAGATCACCCACTCTGGTACCGGCATTTTCTATGACCGAGGAAGAGAAAATGACGCCCGTGCCAATCTGGCAGTCACCGGCAATCTTCGTACCATAGCCGAAGACGTTAAAGTCGCCAATCTTTGTATCATGGCTGACATGCACGCCTTCCATGAGCATATTGTTGTTGCCGATTACCGTCTGCCCACCCTCGTGCGTACCACGATTGATGATAACGTTCTCGCGGATGACATTATTATCACCGACAACCACCTCACTTCGCTCACCGCGAAACGCGAAGTCCTGCGGCAATGCCCCAATGACCGAGCCTTGGTGCACCTTATTGTTCTTGCCCAATTTTGTACCATTGAGAATGCTGACGAAGGGGAAGATGACACAGTTGTCTCCTATCTCCACATAGTCCTCGATGTACACGAATGGGAATATCTTGATATTGTCGCCGAGCTTCGCCTTAGGCGATACCACAGCTTTATCACTGATGTTATTCATAATTCACCATTAAAATCATCATTCAACATACTACTTTGCTCCCCCACCGAGAGCATAGTAGAGGTTCACGACAGCCTGCATCTTATAGAAGTCGTCCTGCACCTTGTTCAACTGCGAGTTGAGCAGATTGCTTTGGGCAGTGATAACCTCAAGATAGGTAGATCCGGCACTTGCCATCAAGGCCTTCGTATCCTCGACATTCTGTTTCAGCACCGTTATCCGGCTTGCTTCCAGCTTACTTTTCTCTTCAGAGGCATTGTAGAGCACAAGAGCGTTGCTCACCTCGCTGCCAGCTGTAAGCACGCTGTTTTGCCACGTATTGAAAGCTTGCTGATACTGATCCTTGGCCACCCGCAAGCCAGCTACAAGCTGTCCCTTAGCAAAGATGGGCTGAGTGAGCGAGGCCACTGCCGACCACAGCATCTTTCCGGGATTGGTAATGCCCAAGCCGCCACTGTTAGTGAAAGCTCCTGTTCCGCTGATGGTCAACGAAGGATAGAAGCGAGCCCTGGCAGCCTCCACGTTGTAGAAGCACGATGCCAGCGCCATCTCATAAGCATGGACATCAGCACGATTGTTGAGCAGCTGTATATTCACTCCCGTTGAGAACTTTGTCGGCAGGCTCTGATTGTCAAGGTCTCCACGTGGGATGGCCTGAGCTTGTTCGCCCAAGAGCAGGCTGAGGCTGTTCTCCGTCTCGCGCACCTGGCGCTTCAGATCCTCCTTCTGCGTCTTCACACTGAGATAGTTGGCCTCAGCACTCTGCACAGCCGTAGAGCGTACACCAGCAACGCTCTGGTGCTGCACCTTCATGATTTCCCAAGTATCCTTGGTGAGCTTCTCCATGTCGTCAACAATCTGCAACTGCTTATCGAGCATGAGCAGAGTATAGTACATATTAGCCACATTTGCGACAAGCTTCGTCTGCACAGCCACTTGATAGTCCTTCGACTGGAGCAATGCCATGGCAGTCGACCGCTTGGCAGCCGTGAGGTTGCCGAAGAGGTTCGCGTCCCAGCTGGCATTGACAGGCAGCGAATAGGTCTTTGTTGCCTTGTTGTAGTCCCACGAGGAGATGGTTCCCTGCGGCGTAAACGATAGCGAAGGCAGGAAAGCCAGCTTGGCAGCCTTGAGCTGAGCCTCGGCGATGTCGACATTCAATGCGGCATTGAGCAGGTTGGGATTATTGGTGAGCGCCTTCCCGATGAGTGTCTGGAGTTGCGGGTCAGTGAAAACCGAGCGCCAGGGAATATTGGCAAAGCTCGTCGTATCGGTCACAGCAAGCGTGTCGCTGTTGCTGACGGCATCGCGTACCAACCCCGTCGTGTTCACCTGCGGCCGCTCATACTTTCCATAAAGGCTCTTGCAGCCTGTAAGGGCTACGACTGCAAGGCCTGTAAGAATGAAACGATATATCTTCATTGTTGCTTGAACTTCATTGTTACTGATTATATGCGTCGGTATAGGTCTCCTGTTTGTCGGCATGAGCGTACTGCTCCAACTCAGCAGTAACTTCCTCGTTCTCCTCATCTTCGAATACCATGGGCTTAATCTTCTCTTGCAGCCACTGGAAGATGCAGAACAGAGCAGGCACCACAAATATCTGGACAAGCGTACCGATAAGCATACCGCCGACGGCAGCAGCACCTAAGGTCTGGTTTCCATTCTTGCCCACACCGGAGGCGAACATCAGAGGCAGCAGACCGATGACCATAGCGAGCGACGTCATCAAGATAGGACGCAGACGGGCAGCAGCACCGAGGATAGCAGAGTACTTGATGGCCATACCGGTCTCACGGCGCTCAAGAGCGAACTGCACAATAAGGATGGCGTTCTTGGAGAGCAGACCAATCAACATGATAAGCGAAATCTGCATGTAAATGTCATTACTGTGGCCGAAGATGTTGGTGAACGCGAAGGCACCAGCCAGACCAAACGGCACTGACAGCAACACCGACAGAGGCAGGATGTAACTCTCGTACTGGGCGCTCAGAATGAGGTAGACGAACACAAGACAGAGCACGAAGATGAGTGCGGTCGAATTGCTCGACTCAGCCTCCGAACGGCTCAGACCGGAGTACTCGTAGCCGTAGCCGTCGGGCAGATTGTCCTTAGCCACTTCTTCTATGGCCTTCATCACCTGACCGGAGGAATAGCCTGTGTTGGCATTCACACTCACGTTGATGGCAGTGAAGAGGTTGAAGCGGTTGATGTTCGAAGGACCGTAGACTTTACGCAGCTTCACGAACTCGCTCACCGGCGACATCTCACCCGTAGAGGTACGCACGTAGATGCGAGTGAGTCCCTCGGGAGTCATACGGCTGGCCACATCACCTTGTATCATCACACGGAAGAGCTTTCCGTAGGCATTGAAGTTGGAGGCATAGAGTCCGCCATAGTAACCCTGCATTACTGCAAGCACCACCTTTGGCGAGATACCGGCCTGCTTGGTCTTGGCCACATCTACATCCACCATGTACTGAGGATAGTTCGGGTTGTAAGATGTCATAGCCTGCTGCACCTCCGGACGCTTGTTGAGCTCGGCAAGGAAGCTCTTCGTGACGTTGAAGAACTTGTTCAGATCGCCACCGGTCTTATCCTGCATGGTCATCGTGACACCGTTCTGAACGGAGAATCCAGGAATCATAGGCGGACCGAAGGCCAGAATCTGAGCATCCTTGATGCTTGCGGTCTGCTTGTAAATCATTCCGAGCACAGAGTTCTGCTCATAGGGATTCACCAGTAGGGCCATGGGGTCCTTATCAGCGAAGGCACGCTTTATGCGCGCGGTGATACCTCCAGAGCGCTCTTCGAAAGGTTTGAGCTTGATGATGAAGGTTGCCTGGTCGGAGCCCTGTCCGGCAATAAAGTTATAACCGATGATGGCGTTGCGGTGCATGATAGCCGGATTGTTGGCCAGCATCTTGTCCACCTCGCTCACAATCTGCTTGGTGCGTTCCTGCGAAGTACCAGGGTTGGCCGAGATGGTCAGGAAGATGGTACCGGTATCCTCGTCAGGCACAAGACCTGTCTTGGTGCGGCCCATGAAGATAACCAGGGCAATGATTCCCACCACAACAATGGCTGCCGTAACGATGCGGTGACCGATGATGTTCTCTACACCTTTCTTATATTTAGTAACGGTCTTGTCGAACACACGATTGAAGCCTGCATGGAAGCGGGCTATGAAAGTGCGGTTGCTCTCGTCCTCTTCCTCCTTGTGCGGTTTGAGGAAGATGGCACACAGAGCGGGCGAAAGCGTCAGTGCGTTGACAGCGGAGATAACGATACTCACGGCCATGGTCACACCGAACTCGCGGTAGAACGTACCACTTGTACCACCCATGAACGACACCGGCACGAACACGGCGGCCATAACGAGGGTGATGGAGATGATGGCTCCCGAAATCTCGTTCATGGCATCAATAGCTGCCGTCAGTGAACTCTTGTAGCCTTGATCGAGCTTGGCATGGACAGCCTCGACCACCACAATGGCATCGTCCACCACAATGGCAATGGCCAAAAGCAAAGCCGAGAGTGTCAGCAGGTTGATGGTGAATCCGAATATCCATAGGAAGAAGAACGTACCTATCAAGGCCACCGGCACAGCAATCATAGGGATGAGCGTGGAGCGGAAGTCCTGCAGGAAGATGTACACCACGATGAACACAAGAATCAGCGTGATGAAGAGCGTCATGAGCACTTCGGAGATGGAGGCGAAAAGGAAGTCGGTCACGTCGTACATGATGACTACCTTCATGCCCGGCGGCATACTCTTCTGTGCACTTTCAAGAGCAGCCTTCACGTCGGTGGCTATCTGCGTAGCGTTGGAGCCTGCAATCTGCTGCACCATACCCATACAGGCAGGAACACCGTCGTTGACAAGGTTCACACTGTACATCAGCGAACCAAGCTCTATCTTGGCCACATCCTTGAGCTTCAGTGTCTGACCGGTGGTCTTACTGGTCAGGATGATGTTGTCGTATTCAATAGGCGTTGAGAGACGTCCCTTGTAGCGTAATGTATACTCATAAGCCACATTGGAGTTCTCGCCGAACTTACCCGGGGCAGCCTCGATATTCTGCTCAGCCAGCACGGCCGTAATATCGGAAGGCATCAGCCCATACTCCTTCATCTTATCGGGCTTGAGCCAGATACGCATGGAGTAGTTGGCCGAAGAGGGGCTGTTGACATCACCCACACCGTTGATACGCTTGATGAGCGGCACGATGTTGATGTTGTTGTAGTTGGTCACAAACTGACCATCGTAGCGTCCGTCGGAGGTAATGGCATACATGATGACGTTGGAGGTCTGGCGCTTCGTCACCGTCACACCCACCTGCGTAACCTCTGCAGGCAGCAGCGCCTGAGCCTGGGAGACTCGGTTCTGCACGTTCACGGCTGCCATGTCAGGGTCGGAGCCCTGCTTGAAGTAGACGGTGATCATACACATACCGTCATTGGTGGTTTGGGAGGTCATGTAGGTCATGTTCTCCACACCGTTGATGCTCTCCTCCAAAGGCACGGCCACAGACTTCATCACCGTCTCGGCATCGGCACCGGTGTAGTTGGCCTGCACCATGATGGTAGGCGGAGCTATGTCCGGGTACTGCTCAATAGGCAGCGAAGCCAGACCGATGGCACCCAGCAGCACAAGCAGGATGGACACCACGGTGGAGAGTACCGGACGCTTGATAAAATTGGTAAATGTCATATTCTTCTTTTTGTTGAACGATGAATAATGAGTGTTTACACGCGGTGAGTGTTGATTGTTGCAACCTCAGCACTCAAGCCCGATACTCACATTATTTTCCCGACATGGCCTTTACAAAGCCTTTTGCCGACGACTGCTGTTCGCTAAGCTTCTGGGCCTCGGCTATCTTCTTGGCATACTGTTCCTCCGTGATAGGCTTAATGGCCTGACCGTCGGTGAGCTTGGTTATGCCTTTCGTAACGTAGCGGTCGCCTACATGCAGGCCGCCGGTGACGATATAGTGGGTTCCGTCGTTCTCGGGATTAACCTGTATTTCAGTGTATTTCACCTTATTATTTTTGTCGACCAAATAGATGAAGTACTTATCCTGCACCTGCGAGGTGACTTCCTGTGGAATCACGATAGCGCCGTTGTTGTCGCGCGGTACGACAATCTGCCCCACGCCGCCGCTCTTGAGCAGTCGCTCGGGGTTGGTGAAATGAGCAATAACAGAATAGGCTCCTGTAGTGGCATCGATGACACCGCTCATCTTCACCACGCGTCCGGGATGTGAATAGATGGTGCCGTCGGCAAGCTGCAACTTCACAGGCGGGAAGTTCCGGATGATGGAAGCCACACTGCCCGATGTCTTGGAGAGGCTGAGCACGTCGGGCTCGCTCATGGAGAAGAAAGCCTCCACTGTCGACACGTCCGACACGGTTGTTAGAGGCTCTGCGCTCGATGCGCTCACCAGGGCTCCCACCTTGTAGGGAAGACTACCCACGACACCGGCGACAGGACTCGTCACGTTGCACCATGAGAGAGTTTCCTTGGCTGAGATAAGGGCTGCCTGAGCCTGAGCCACACTGGCCTTGGCTGTCTCGTAGCTATTGAGCGAGGTGGAAAGCTCGAACTGACCGATAATCTTCTGCTGGAACAACTTCTTGTTGTTCTCATACGTCAGACGAGCCGTATTGGCCTGGGCGCGCGCCGTGTTAACAGCTGCCTGAGCCTGACGGACGGATGCACGGTAGGTCTCACTGTCGATGGTGAACAACAGCTGCCCACGGGACACGCGCTGACCCTCATGCACCAGCACACGAGTGATGAAGCCCGAGACCTTTGGACGGACATCGACATCCTGAATACCCTTGATGGTTGCAGGGTAGACGGTGGTTAATGAGGCGTCTGAAGCCTCTACGGTCTTAACAGGGAACTCATTGTCGCCAAAGTTGGGCATCCCTCCGCCACCGCACGACGAGAGGGCAAGCGTCACTCCCAAAAACCAAACACACGATTTAATCTTCATACCTAATCTATATTATTCTGTGATATATATTTACCAACCTTACTGCTTTTCGTCGCGAAAAAACTCACACAACGATATAAGTTTTGCATTACGGCGGCAAAATTACTAAATAATATCGATACCGTCAATACGCAACAGTGGGCTCTTAACAATAATTATAGCGAAATAATAAAGATTGTAGTACAGCACGCAAAAATAGCCTCCACAAGAAAAAAAGACATCTCAAAAAAGCAATTTGAACATGATTTCAACGAGTATGCATAAATTGCTTATAGCAACTCATAAAATAACCGGATGGACTTCTCTACGGATAACAATAATGTGGCTTATAATAAAGGAATGACAAAGCAAGGGGACCATTCAGCCTAAATAGCCAAAAAAGGAAATAGACAGTTGGGGGCATAGGCCTTCTTCTGCTGACCCAGTCGAAGTGCTCTTTCCTTTTTCGACATGACTTCCTCAGGACATTGGAAGGATGGTTTTTAAGCTATGAGAATGACAATACCTACCGCATTTCTGACTTTGAAACTTATAATTCCTTAAAAACGTCAACAGGCTATCTTGCTGTGAACTGCTGTCTCGAGATTCTCTCATTCCATACTTACGGACAGCTACAAGGACCGCACCCTGCGAGGACAAACATTGGATTGTCTTCGTTCCCACTTTCTGCCCAACCTTAAAGGGTCCTCTAACTGCAGAAAATCCATTGCACACTCGGTTGACTTTGGCCCGAAAAAGCGTATCAAAAAACAAAGGTCGCGAGAAAGTTTGTAAATAAAAAAGAACGCCAAAGTGCCAAAATACGGGCATATTATGAAGCAAGACTTACTTCGCTCCCAAATACGCAAAAATAGAGAGAGTTCGTAATTGTCTACATATCAGGAAATTATGTTTTTGCAGGCCTATCAGGAGCCCCTAAAACCGCTTAAAAAGGCCCGAAAAAGCCCTATTTTGGCCTTGTAAAACATATGCTTTTAGCCGCTCAAAGTCCTATCTCGAGGCGCTCGAGGTACTTCGACGAGGCCCTCGAAGTCCTATCTCGAGCGAAAAGCACTCAAAAAAGGCTCTCAAAGCGCTCTGATTTTCTCTATTTCGAGATTTTTATTTGTAAAGGATTCGGTTAGCGTTAGCATTTTTTAACGCACCTTTTTCCGTATCAAAAATCAAAGTTTTCCATTGCACACTCACCCAATTTGAGGTCATCTTGCACCGAGAACAACCAGACATCATCACCGAGACATAACCAATCATAGCAAGTGCTTCGCCCACAATAGTGGCGAGCCTCGCGGCGGTCCACCGTCTTCATGTCATTCTGCCACCCACGCAGAGCGCTGTCCTCGTGGCCATCAGCATCCTAAGGACACTTCTGATTTGCAAATAAGAAACACTAATGGGGAGAAAGTAATCTTCTTTCCTTATCCCTTCAATTCTTGGTTACAGACGGTCGGAAGGTCTCCCTCTGCAGAGTTGATTCGCCTCTTGAGGAGCATGACTTCTGTCTCTTCCCGACTTCGTCAAGGCGTCACTCTAAATTATAATGAATGATACTGTTAATATTCTCATATAGGTAAGGGTTGACAGACATTCATATTATTTTTGACCAAAACCAGCAAGAAAAACCGTAAAAACAGGCTAAAGACACAAGACCACGTCGCCTGTTTTCTAGGTTTTCCTTTGTGTCAGCGACAAGATCCACCCCTGGAGGATCTGCCATTTGAGGGTTGACGGCGGTGAGAGGCAACGCCTCTCAAAAGCCGTCGACTCTCAAATGGCAAAGGGCCTAAGCCCTTGGCGCTGACACAAAGAGGTTTTATCGGTTTTGGTCTGAATCAGTAATCGCTGATTTAACTGTTGATTATCCATAACTTGATGTCCTGCATGTAAAGGCTCTCTCGATATTACAAATGCGTCACCCTAAATCTCTTTCTGTTTCTTATAAGTTACTGATTATCAATAATAGTATTTTATCTCAACAAAAAAGTGACGAAGTCGGGAGCATGACTTCTGTCTCTTTATGTTCATTTACCCGAACTTTTCCGGCTTTTGAGACCTGCCGAGCCTTGTTTCTAAAAGGACTTCTTCATGGTTAAATCCTCTATGTTTTGCTCCACTCACAGCTTATCCGTACCCTACTGACAGAACTGACTTTTGATGCAGGGCCAGAAAAACTTTCTCGGGTGACCCGTTATCTCAAAGAAAATTTCTATATTTGCAAGTACAAGGCCAGCGTTCCGGCATGCCCACTGCTCCTGTAAGTCGAGTGTACCGCGCTGTAAAGCGAATTCATCCTTGTGAGCAAACTCCGGGCAGGACTCTGTCGCCTTCAGACGATGGAATCTGATTCCGGACTGAATCTACGATACATTATGGATAAACTCAAAAAACATCCAGCTACGCCGTTAGGCACCATAGCAGCACTCTTCCGCCACCACGAGCCTCAGGTGACGGTAGGCATTGTGAGCGGCCGCGAAGTGAAATTCACGCTCAACGCCCCCTATGAGGCCAAGGGCGACCAGGTGACAGGCCCTCAGACAGTGAGCTTCGCCGAGGGCGCTATCCTGTGGAACGGCAATCTCTACCGCGAGCTCTCTTTCCGACCTCTCAAAGGCTCAGCGTCCTTCTCCATCTCCGACGTCACCATAGGTGTGAATTTCCACTGGGAGCGTAAGGAGACCCAGACTTTCCTCGGCACGCTGCACTTCGTTGTGGAGGAAAGCAAAGTGTGCGCCATCAACGAACTACCCGTGGAGAGCTATCTGGAGAGCGTGGTGTCGAGTGAGATGAGAGCCACGGCAGGACTGGAGTTTCTCAAGGCTCATGCCGTAATCTCGCGTTCCTGGCTGCTGGCACAAATGGAAAAGCGGCGCAAAGCCGAAGACAGCGGCAACAGCTTCTTCTCGTTCATCAAGAAGGACGACGAGCTTATCCGCTGGTACGACCGGGAGGATCATACCATTTTCGACGTATGCGCCGACGACCATTGTCAGCGCTATCAGGGCATCACCATGGAGACAAGTCCTGTGGCGGCACAGGCTGTCAGAGACACTCGCGGGCAGGTACTCTTCTACGAAGGCGACATCTGCGACGCACGCTTCAGCAAATGTTGCGGAGGCATCACCGAGGAATTCCAGTACTGCTGGGAGAACACTCCTAAGCCCTACCTGAAGGCTGTTGTCGACAACACACAGGGCGCGCTGCCCGATCTCACTGTTGAGGCCAACGCTGAGCAATGGATTCGCAGTGCCCCGCCAGCCTACTGCAACACGCACGACCTAAAGGTGCTCTCGCAGGTGCTCAATGACTACGACCTTGAGACAGCCGACTTCTACCGTTGGCACGTCACTCTCACTCAGGCTGAAATAAGTGAGCTGCTCAAGGAGAAACTGAAAATAGACTTCGGACAGGTGACCGACCTAATCCCATTGGAGCGCGGACGCAGCGGCCGCATCAGCCGACTGAAAATTGTTGGCACCAAGACCACTTTCATTATTGGCAAAGAGCTCGAGATAAGACGGGCACTGAGCAACAGCCATCTCTACAGCAGTGCCTTCGTCGTGGATAAACTCAACGTCACCGACGGCATTCCCTCAGGCTTCACACTCACAGGGGCCGGATGGGGACACGGTGTAGGCCTCTGCCAGATTGGAGCCGCCATGATGGGAGCGCAGGGCTTCAAGCACGACGCTATTCTCAGCCACTATTACGTAGGGGCCGAGATTAAGAAACTCTATTAGCACTGTCCGCACGCCCAGCTCATACAGATGTAGTATATATAATAAGGTATAGGAAATGAACCCGAGAGAACTCCTCCAAAGGACATGCGCTTCCGCACCTCCGTCGTTAAGGCTGCACAGCCTATGGACGTGGCTGCCCGTGCTCGGTCTCTTCAGGGGGCTTGTGTTCACCTTCCTCTTCGCCTTCTCACTGGTCATGCTGCGTCGGCTGGGCCTGCACGTGAGAGCCGTCACCTTCTTCCTGGGGTGGCTCCTCGTACCCTATATCCTCAAGCCCTTCGTGCGTCCATGGATGCGGAAACTGGGCAGCAGCCGTTTCTTCCTTTTCGAGATGGAGCTGCTCATTGTACTCTCCGTGGGTGGTATAGGCTTTTCACTGCAGGAGCCAAACTGGAAGATGGAGTGCATGGTGTTCTACTTCGCGCTTGCCCTGTGGGGAGCTCTCCACGACATTGTGGCTTCCAATTTCTGCATGGCAGCCTTGGGCCCGCGTTGCTCCCGCCTTGTGTCAAAGGTGAACTTCTACACACTCATCGTAGCCCTCTTAGGAGGCTTAGGGGTGCTCGTCATGGTGGGCGGCAACATGGAAGTACTCTCGCGGGCTATTCGCTCGTCATGGATGCACGTGTGCTACATTGCATCGGCTGTTTGTCTCGTGTTGCTCGTGGCTCAACTGTTCCTGCTGCCCTATCCCCGCGAAGCCGGCATCATGGCTCAGCCACAAATGAAGAGTCTCTTCGACCGATTCGTCGACAAGTGCGCTGTCATTGCCAAGAGCCCCAAGGCATGGCCTTGGATTATGTTCCTTCTGCTTTATCTCTTACCCTTATCACTGCTTTGGCCCATGACGACACTCTTTCTCATCGACCCTCGCAGTAGCGGTGGCATGGGCCTCTCG
>Ga0256406_1002582_pt1 | contig 25110 bp, 23 predicted proteins | sample RumenRJG_03DNA_FD_185986 | JGI IMG/M metagenome (GOLD analysis project Ga0256406, IMG submission 185986) | Bovine rumen microbial communities from Lethbridge, Alberta, Canada - RJG_03 | ecosystem: Host-associated > Mammals > Digestive system > Stomach > Rumen | place: Canada: Alberta | collected...
TAGGAGTATTTCAGCTGGCATGTACACCAATAGTTCAAGAAGTTACCTAAAAATGGCAAGCGGTACACCTCGGCGGACAAACGGTACACCTTGGCGGACAGGCGGTACACCTACTGCGGAATACTCAATGCCAATATGCAAGTCCGTCTTTTAATATTTCAGGTATAGGCAGCTTTCCCGGAGATAATTTACCGCTATATTCTGGTTTCATGGGATTTGTTTGTGAATCATCAAGCGCCCAGCCAAATCGTGACTGCGATAATGGATTTAGCAATTTTACATTCCAATTCCAATAACTTGTCAACATCCAAGCTTCTACGTAGGTTTTAAAGTTATATTTCATTGTATGGAGCCAAGCAGTTAAAAACAGCTTTTTCTCTTTATTGAGCATTCCTCGATTAAAGTTTTTATTCCATTTTATAGGATCTACTGTAGTCGGATTATACCGTGCAATCCATTTTTCTCGAGGAAAATAATGTTCAAAAATTTCTTCATCAACAGAATCTATATGCCCTGATAGGGCAAAAGTTCTACCCACCTGCTGCAGAGGCATAGCAATTGACTCTTGGAATAAAGGTCTTATATGTTTATATTTCATAATCACGTGTCCTGGTACTATAGCAACCATAAGACATACAAGAAAAACGGCTACAATCTTCCTTTGTACGCTTCTCTCCTTCTCCCAAACCAAGCAGATAATGAGGACGGACATGATAAGTGGTGCATTGCTTCGAAAAAACATGGTTCCCATTAAAAGAGTTGCCAAATAAATAAAAGTCTTATTATTCCATTCCTGTTTGGAAAAAGCATGATCGATAATAAACAACACCCAAAGTAATATAGCTAATGAATAAAGAGGATCACGGACTGCGGCGATAGAATAATTTCCTACCATTGGAAAGAGCATAAAATAAATATAAAGAATACATCCAGCCCAAGGCTTTCCGGTAAATTTTAGAATCCAACGAGTAGCGTAAGATAACCCTGTAGCCATAACGATCATTTGAATTAAAGTTGCTAAAAAAATAGCCGGCTCTCTTGTCCCAAACATAAATCTTGAGAGATGACCCAGTTTAGCAAAAAGAATGGAATAAGCCCATGGAAACTGATTAATAACCTTTCCCCCACCTCTTATAATCGCAATCGTATCATCCATACCTGGAGCAGGATAAAAGACAAGCAAAAAAGGCAACCAGCTTAAAAATAGCACAGTTGCCAATTGTATTAATGAAACGCGTTCAATTAAATTATTAGAGAAATTTATTTTACCCCCCCCCTAAAAATCATATGCGCAATAACTTTATGAAATAATAAATAAAGAATCCCACTAAAAAAAACAAATCCCACGGCAAGGTAAAAAATATCTTCCATCGAAAGCAAAGAAACATCTTGTGACTTTAATAATCGCTTTGAAGTTAAATATTCAATTTTCCAAGTATAAAACATGGCAATAGATAAAAATAATCCAATGCCACAAGCAAGATATAGATTTAAATTATGATTTTCTTCTCGTTCCATAATTTCCTCATACCTAGAATGTTTACTAATGATCATAGGTCTATAATATTTTCTATTTTACCATAGTTATTCTGGCGATCATGAAATTAAACAAAATTTTATTGCTAAAAAACTCTTTGAAATATATTTACAATACTAAATATCCTTTTAAATCTCCTTATAGTTTGAATTTTATTTTCAGCTTTAGAAAAATATCATTAACAATGAATTCCATAAAAAATTTTCTACTGAATATGTAAAGTATCCCCAAATATATGAGCCCACTAAGAGCCGAGACAATCATAATGTAGAAAAAGCCAGGATTCATAAAGTTAGAAACAATATAAGCTATCACTAAAATTATAAAGCTTTCTATAATTGCTGATACAACTGTGTGAATATGGACTGAAACATGAAAATAACTTCTTCCCTTTCTCCAATATAGGATAGCACAAACCATTTCGGCTAAAACAGTGGTTATTGCTGCAGCAATATATCCATAATGCGGGATAAAAATTAAGTTCAGAGCCACATTCAAAACTGCCGCTATTACCGCCACATAGAGACCATACTTTTCTTCATGTAGAGGCAATATCAATGAAACTGAATATAAACCCGAAAATACGGTAGCAAGGAATGCCAGCATAAGGATAATTAATGGTTTATAAGCCATTTCAAATTGTGGTCCAGATATGAACCTGACGATGGAATAGCTAGTAACTGCCACAAGGCTGGCAAGTGGTATAGATAGATAAATGAAAATATCAAATACCTGATTAATATGAGGTCCTTCAACTTTCAAATTTTTCGGTGATTTAATTCTATTAGCGAATCTAGGCATTAAAACTGTAATGACAGCATACATAAGTCCGGATAGAATACTATATATTTTCATAGCAATACTGTACAAAGCTACTTGTGTATCTCCACATAGGAAACCAAGAATAATTATATCTGAACTTACATAGACCGAAATCATAATTTGCCGGCTAAAGAATATAAGTATATTCTGTATATGATTCCAGGCGGTCTTAATTGAGATAAGAACTAGCCTTAGGTGGATATATCGTCTGATATAAAAAGCATTGATCAGCATTGCTGCACTACCCGCGAAAACATGAATTCCTGCGTAAACAAGATAATCTTCTTTTGTTTTCACAAGCAAAAACATAAGTATTAGCGACACAAATTGCACAGCTATAGTTCTAACTGTTATAACAAAAAAATCCTCAAAAATAGAGTTAACCCAATCTGCACCAATAGTAGTACAAATAATGCTCGTACTGAAAATAATAAATAGTGGTATATAATCATGAAATTTGGGAACTAAAATAATTGTCACTATTAGCAATATATAGGATAAAATCGTTGCTCCAAGGTTAACCGTAAATGCTTCACTGGCAAATCTGGTAAGTTTTTTAGTATCCTCGCGCATCGAAGCGCCATTGCGAATCGCGTAAGTCTGTATACCTAAACTGGCAAATAAGGCAAAATAAGCAATAACAGAAGAGACAAAAGAAATTTTACCATAATTTTCTGCCTGAAGTACTCGTGTAATGTATGGAATTGTAATTAATGGAAATAAAATGGATGAAAGCTGTTTTACCACGTTTAAAGCCGCATTAACCTTCAGTGATTTCATAAAATTACACCCATAACAAACAAATTATTTTTTCCCCTTCAAAAATCGAACTAATGGAACAATTACAGGAACCGGCAATTTGCCATCAAATGCTTTGACCGCTTTCTTTATAGTCTCATTCCTGATTTCGGACTTGTGAGCATCATAAGCAGCTTCATCAAAACTTTTTCCCGCAAGAATTTCTTTTCGGATCAGTTGAGCTTTCTTGCTGAAAGTAGAGGGATGCCTCAGTTGAGTATTACCCGTGACGGCTTCTTCCAAAGGTCTTTCCAGCATCACAAGCTGATCTTTTATAGAGTCAATCAGCCTCCGCCCTTTTTCCGTATTAACAAGGATGCAAGAAATACCTTTCCCCTTCTCATTTTCTATATCAAGTGTCGCCTTAATTCCCCAGAAATCACAAATGGTTATATCCGATATGCGATTGGGCTGAGCAAATTTACATTCGTAGCAACTTGGCCGAAACGTTTCTGTGGCCATAAAAGTTCGCATATAAAGATCCTCTGTACAATCCCCAGTATAAAGGATATTTCCATCAGATCCGGTTAATGTAAGGCCAAATTTATCATTATTTCTAAAAAAAATAGTATATTTCCCATCAATTTTTTTCTCTTTTACTATGTGATTAATATGCTCTTTTAGACTCCTCTGTGCAGGAACCCCATGACAAACAAGATCAACTGTCACCAAATTATTCGGATTATTACCTAAATAACCATAAAGTCCCGCGATTTGACAAGGTGTACCTGTATAAATTACATTTTTCTTTTGACGAAGTGCAATACGAGTCTCTCTAAAAGTTCCTTCTACAAAGGAATGAACATATTTAGAATTTTTCAATGCTTTAAGATTCTGTAGAGAATCAACCATTTTATGATAAACGTGAGTGCCATCATCATTTGCTGCACCAAAAGCCACGCCATCCATACTAATTACTGCTTCCATCAAGGCAGTTCCAATTCCACCGGAAGCACTTTCATTTCTTTTCACCGGATCCTTTACCCAGGCAGCGTAAACAATTATAGGATTTTTAAAAGTAAGCTCATGATTATTAAAGCAAACTCTGCGACAGGAGCCACAATGGATACATTTTGTCTCATCGACCACCGGACGAATATCGCCAGCTTCGTCAGGCTCCATACGGATACAGTGTCTCGGGCAGATATTATAACAGGCAAAACATCCGACACAAGACTTACGCTCACAGATTTCCATGCTTTTCCTCCATTAATGCATTTTGTAGGAATTCTTCGCTATGAATCGTCATCTTTTCCAATTTTTCCTTTGCACTATCATAATCAATATTAATATTTCCCAAAGGAGGCAATTTCGTTGATTCATCTATAGATTGAGCTTCCAGACCAGTCCCTAGAAGAAGGTTTGAAATACGATTATCTTTCATTCCATTTATACTGAAAAATTTCTTTTCAAAAAGAAGAGAAAAAACTGTACCATGAAAAGAAGAAGTAACAACTAATTCTGCATGCTTTACGAGACTGAGGAAATCCACCGGTCCCGCATCCAGAGTCCGAACGAAATCCATTTTTAAATCACTTTTTCGTTTAATATCTGTTATAACTACTGGTAAGTGATATGTGTCTTTAACTTTTTGAATCACATTGTAATCAATAGGTTTGCGTTTTAGACTATAGAAGAAAATATATTTTTTCGGTAATTTCGAATAAAACTCTGGGTCCTCATGCTCTGCCATCAAAGACTCCCAATCTTTCTTAGTAAGTAATAAAGTGGGATCAACTGTCACTTCTGGTCTCTGATGCGTAATTTCCTCTACAAATTCAGCAGATCCATCATCGCGAACGCTTACCGACGAATACCTCAAAATGTTCCGGGCAATTCGTTTATGATCTAAATGTTGTTCATATTTCCCTAAAGGCCCAAAGCTTGGTGCGTATGAGATAAAATTCCCATAAGTCGCAAATTCAAGATAATAAGCCCAATTAAAGTCTGGACAAATTGTATTCCATATCTGGTCTGATCCAGTCAGATATGTAGTATACATAAGTTTATCATTATTTAAATCGTTAAAACTATGATATTGTTTATGCGAGAGTATTAGCACATTATCTTGAAACTTCTTAAACTTCGTCCACTTACTTTTTAATTCCCGATAATGATACAAATAAATTAAATCCCAAAATATACTTTTGAATGTAGTAATAGAAGGAAAAATTTTATATAACTTCATTGATTCATTTGTATATAAATCAATTATTTCAGAATTCCAATTATGTATTCCTAACCACTTCTGCAATGCATAGCTCTGTAGAACTGATCCATAATTGTGAGAACGATGAAATGTCAATATACCTATCATATTTGACCTCTATATATTGCTGGAATTCAAAAAACTGACTTTACATCATCTAGCCAATAACCCTAAATTCACTTAACTGTAAATCAATTATTATCATGACTCAGTACCAGGGCAAATCCAACAGCTAATATCAGCCAATAGCAATATGTTGAATTAATGGTACTACCCACACCAGCTCCAAGCATTCCAATAAATGAGATAAATGTAAAAATAAGCGGTAGATTATAACGATTATTTCGTATTCTTTTAAAATAGCTATAGGCTAAATAAACCGGAAGAACCAGATATGCCAAGAGGCCCAACATACCGGTCGTTGAGAAAAGTGTAGTATATTGTCCTAAAGCAGGAATACCAGTTCTTAAAATTCCTAATTTACGAATTCTATACAGCCACATTCTTACTTCGTGTCCCCCTTGATTCTCATAGCTGGCTAATTTTTTGGATACATATGCGCTTCTAAAAGTAGAACCAACACCAAGTATTGGATGCTCCATTCCTGTCTCTATATCTGCTTTCATAACAGAATATCTTGAATTGTTACTCCTCTGATTTTTTGAGGCCAAAGATTTCAAATTTGAATCCACATATTTGTTGGCTGCTGTCTTTGCATCATCGTTGACATTAGATGGCTTGCTTTCCTTTTTTGTTTTGACATTAGATGGCTTGCTTTCCTTTTTTGTTTTGACATTAGATGGCTTGCTTTCCTTTTTTGTAGGAGCTTGTGATGATTTACGTTTTTTTATTGCAGAATCCTGCATTTCCATCGGATTCTCAATATTAGGCGAATTTTCAAAATGTGTAATAAATCCAAGAGAGCCTGCAAAAGCCAACCCAGAGAGTACTAAAATGAATATTGCATGAAAAATATTTTTTTTATTTCTAACATAAATTGAAAGAATACAAAGAAGTACACATTCACCCAAAAAAATTCCAAATCCAGTTCGTGTTTTAGCGAGGAAAAGGCAAAAAGTCATAAATAATATAAGAAAACCTATTCCACTTTTATATGCGATACTCCTAATTTTTGTAAAAGCACACCAAAGAAGTGGGATGGCAAATGCACAGTAAATGCCAAAATGGGACGGTTCATCAAACACTGATCTCATTTGTCCTTTCCACAGTATCGGTGGCCACGTGTAACCATCATCATTAATTAAGTGTATATAAGGATTTATTGTTACCAACACTTTTTCTGCCCAAGAATAATGTGCTAAATACATCATTTCAATTAAATTATATACTACAAGAATGCAGGATGATATGATGATTCCTTTAAGCAGCAATTCAAAATATTCACTTGGTTTCCGGCGACACCAAGTGAATAGAAGAAAAGCCATACCAAAAGTAAAAAATGTATTAACAAGTAACCCCTTTAAAGGTCTAACGGTCATCCACACTTTTAGCAGCTGCTGATGAGAAATATGAATCCCGTGTGCATTAACAAAAGCAAGCACCGTAGGCAATTTCATAATTTGGTCCTTAGGACCTTTTAAAATCATATCATAGTAAGGAAAAATCAACATACCATGTATCAATGAAACTAAATTTATCAATAAAAATACCAAAATAAATATACCCATGAATTTAGCTTCTTTTGTATACTCTTCTCCATCTTTCCTGCGAAGATATAAATAGTAACCTTCTAAAATGGCACCAATAATCAAGGGATAAATAACAAGTTTATTCCCCACAGCACCACCAATAAATCCCAGACTAATTGTTTTAGGAATATTATTAAACACCAAAAATACTATTATCAAGTAGAATAACATCATCTGCATCGTTTCAATTCTCTTGATTTTTTGAAGTTTATCCATTTCCATTTTCCTTTCAAGTAACTAATTTTATGGATTTCTCAGTCATGCTTCACTTAGACTATAATTATTTATAATTTATCGAAACAACTTCCTTTTAATTGAAATCAATACCATCAAAATATTATCTGTCCCCAACAAAAAACATCTAAATTTAATCGAGTCCATTTTTGAAAGCATTGCAGACTTTTTAAGCTCATCCTCATGATCAGAAATCCATTCTTTGATCTTTTTCCTTTTTTCCCGATTTAATATTTTATTAGGTCCTACGTCCGGATAAAGATATGAAAGCAGCTGAAGTTTTAAATCAACAAGGCTAACCTTCAGACCTAAAGATGTATATCGATCATACCTATGCTTAACAACAATTATATTATTCCACAACACCTTTTCAGAAACATTGTGAGTAAGGCTTTTTTCATTTCTGACATAATAGTACAGACAACTTTTAATATGGATTATATCTTTACACATAGGAATAATCTGTGTATAAACATCATAGTCCTCTAACATATGATAGCTTTCATTGAACATTGCCTGTTTCAATATATCTGCTCGTAGTATCTGATTCCAAAGGAAGTTTTTTAGCTCTCTTTCAAAGCTTTGCTCGTAAACATACTCATTTAAAGAAACAATTTCTGGTAATTGAATAAAGCATGGATTACTGATTCCATTCTCAACTCTGAAATAATCAAAAAACAGCAGATCCGGATTTTTATATAGTTCTTTAACTATCATTGGATACCAGTTGACACTAACATAATCATCAGCATCTACCCAGGCTATATATTTACCCATTGCCTTTTTTAATCCAAAATTACGTGCTGAACCAACCCCACCATTGACTTTATGAAAAGCATGGACTTCCCTATAGTTCATTTGGAAATTTTCAAGAATTTGCCATGTATTATCAGTAGATCCATCATCAACAATAATAATTTCAATATCCTGCTTATTATCAATCGACTGAAGAATGGATTCTAAACACTGCCCAATCGTTCTTTCTGCATTGTAAGCAGGAATAATTACTGACAGAAATGTAGCACTTTTCAAATATACTTCTCCTCTAACATCCGATTAACCTGTAAGAATTAAGTTCATTTTGTAAGTCCAAGTAATATAAATATACAATATTGAAAATTAACCAATAATTTTATTGGTTAATTTTTTCATAATTCCCGAAATTCCATGCAAAGTATAAACTGTATTTACCCTAGCAAGTGCATACGCTATCCCAGAATTTATTCCAAGTTTATCAAATTTAGAAAAATTACTTTTTATAAGATTGCTATATTTCTTTTCGTCATCCGACAGCCATGAGCCATTAAAATGATGAATAGCGTATGTATTAACTGTTCTTGAAACAACACCTGTTTTACTTGATTTTGCACATAGATAATCAAATGGTAATATTACATAATTATTTCCAAACATCGTCAATTTACCATTTAGCTTCAAGCCATATTTCCTTTTAGTTAATTCGGTGATTCTATCAACATTTGTTGTTAAATCATACGACCCATCTAATTGTATGAAATTCCGATGATTATAGTCATCAAGCAACATATGAATCCAGAAATTATTCCGAGATGCACCAAGAGTACCAGTTTGAATACGATGTTCCAAATCAAATCCAGCTAATACATTATAGTTAATTAGCGAATCCAAAGATTTTACTAACTCCACGTCAGTATCCATATAAATGCCACCATTTTCATAAAGTATTTTCAGACGTGCATAATCAGAAACAAATGCCCACTTCTTAGCGTCATACGCTTCCCGGCAATAAGTATTTTCAGTAAAGTTAAAATTATTTTCGTTCCACTCTTTAATAGTATAGTCTGGGCAATACTTTCTCCAGGAGGAAATATACCGCTTCACATCATTGGATTTAGGTTGTCTGCCAAACCAGCAGTAATGAATAACCTTAGGAATCATATTATCCCCTCCTTTTATTGCCTAATATTATAAAACTGATAATATTTTAATCAATTTGTGCTCTTGAAAGAATCGTCCTTAACACATCTACTTTAATTACATCATCAGAAAAATAATCCAGATTAATCAGATATCCTTCAATATAACGTTCAATATCCTCTTCATCAAAGTCTTCATATAATGCTTTACCTATAACTTCTACCGGTTGGCGTAGGATTTTTGCTTCCAGACCCACAGTTGAATTAATAGTAATTGTCTTATAGGAATCTCTAATCAGCTGGAATGTATTTCCATCCGCAATTTCAGTTTTATGCTTATTCACGAGTTTCAGGATATAATTCAGACAGACCGGATTTTTCTCAACCGGATGGGGTTTAATGACAAGTTTTTTATCCCACTCCTGAGCTTTCTTCAGGGAATATTCAATGGCACTGATCAGATCCATCCTTCCATTAATCACAATCTGGGTATCTGTTGATACCTGCAATGGGAAAAACACATAAGAACCCCGCTCAAAGTGATTTGAAGCCTTATATTGTTTATTTTTAATCAAATAGTTTTTTACATGGCTGAAAGGAATCTCTCGTCTTGCAGCTCCATGCCTGAAGTAATACCCCCACTGATCATAAAGTGCTCTTTTTACAGCGGTTACCAATTTCCCTTTCTTCGCCTGGGGCACTGATTTCTGCGTAAATTTATCTTTTATATAATCCCTTCTCCAATCTTCATAGTGTGCAGAAGATACCTTAAATTTTTTAAGAATATTTTTGTTCGCAAATAAGAGTGATTGAGCGTTGGTCCCTCTGGGGTCTACAAAAAGTTTGCCCTTTATATTTGCAATTTCAAAGAAAAGCGTTTTAATTCCATGCTTTGACGCAAAATCCCTGAATGCGAAGTCGATGACTTTACATCCATTCCAGATAAAGAAATAATCAATCTGTTCTATTGGGATTTGTTCTAGTAACTGGATCGTCGCATCATATATTTTTTGAGCTTCCTTTAAAGTGATCAATCCGATCAATACTTCCAATGTTTTTTCAAGATTGACTTGATTATGTTTACATTTACTGCCAGTCAAGAAAAACATATCCCGGGAATCAATGCCTTTGGCATGCATATATTTGATCATGCTGTACCTGTCTGTGATATACAGCATCTTATAGCCAACTGTTTCGAGGCTCTGCCGAAAGCGAAGATAAAAATCGACATGGTCTTCCATTTCTGCATAAACTATAACATTTTTCAATCTGTTGTGATTTGAAAACTTCTCACCCATTAGGATTTGTCTCCTTTATATTTTCGGAAGAGTTGTGATGTAATAATTGCTTTTCAATTCATTCCTGACACAGGAAAATGCCGACAGAAAACTGCCAAATCAAATAGATAATTTTTTCAATCGGCTTACGAACGGTTTTTCAAAAAGATGGTACGATAAAAATCCTACAACAATATGTAATAACAATATAGTTATCCATACGGATAGCCAGTGGTCAGATATTGATGTTGGTGATATGTGAATTACCCGAATAATTAAAAAGCAAATAGCATATATAGGGAAATTCCATAAATAAATGCCATAGGAAATATTTCCCAATCCTTTAATAAGCTTGCAGGAGCAAATTTTATTAATCCAATTGCAATGCATTAATAAAAACAAAAGAGCCGGGAAGATATAAAAATCATAATACAGTTTCAAATTCCCTATGAATTTATAGCCATGAGAATGCTTGTACATATACATAAATGATGCCAGAAGTACAATGGAACAAATTACCATAAGCCGTTTTCTGGCATTCTTAGTAAGAGTAAACTTTTGTCTCATAAATTCAAATATGCAGCCTTCAAAGAACGCTACCAGACCACGCCCCCAGTCATGAGATATAAAGGCGATGTGATAGTTATTATAAACAAAAATAAGACCAAAACAGATGGGAATCAGCCACAGGAAATATACGGATGTCTTTTTATGCAGCAGACTGAGTGGATATGCAATCACATAGCATCCCATCAGCACGCTCAGGTACCAGGCCGGTCCATTGACAGCATGGGGAACCTGAAGGATAGAGCTGCCCCCCCATAAATAATTCATCATAAGAGCAACCAGATCCACATTGCCCCGCCAGAGGGGATTATGGGTAAGATACAGTATACACTCAGTGAGGTACATCACAGTAGCCGTTAAGATTGCAACCGGATAAATTTGTTTCTTGCATTCTTACCACACCTCCGTTTCTTTATTGCCAATCAATTATCGTTTAATTTTTCAAATATTTCTTCATTCGAGACTGCATAAGTTCCTACCTTACCAACACCGATTCCTGCTGCAAGATTCGACATAGCAGCCGCGTCGAGAGTAGATAAACCTCCGGCAACTCCGGCTGAGAAGCAGGCAATGACCGTATCTCCTGCTCCGGATACGTCGAAAACGTCCTTGGCTACGGTGGTTATATGGGAAACCTGATTCTTTTCTACAAGGCTCATTCCTTTTTCAGAACGGGTGGAAAGAATGGTTTTAATTTCAAATTTTTCCTGCAGAGAATGACAGGCCCTGCAAACATCTTTATCTTCATTATTGACAGAGAAGCCGGCTGCATCACCTAATTCTTTGATATTCGGCGTAATGTAATCAGCGTTTCTGTATTTTTCCCAATCGCTGCCTTTGGGATCTACAAAGACAGGTACCTGAAAATCATGAGCAAGGGTAATTACTTTCTGACTCAACTCAGGAGTAATGACTCCTTTTTTATAATCCGAAAGAATAATCCCATCCAGTCCCTGCTTTAACGCTGTTTCTACATATGTATATAATTGATGGCTGGTTTCTTTACTGATGAAATCAGATTCTTCGAAATCAAGGCGTATCATCTGCTGGTGGCCACCAAGAATCCTGGCTTTGGTAGTCGTCTTTTCACGTCCATAAATAAGGCCGGCTGTGTCAATCTGAAGTTCTTTCAATTGTTCCTTAAGGATCTGGCCGTGATAATCATCAGCAATAACTCCGGAAAGATAGACCCGGCAGCCAAGTCTGGCCAGGTTATGAGCCACATTGGCACAGCCGCCCAGTTTATTTTCCTGTCTTTTTATGAGATTAATCGGTACGGGAGCTTCCGGAGAAATGCGAGTGACCGTCCCATAAAAGTACTGATCCAACATCACGTCTCCCAGGACGAGAATTCTGCAATTCTGTACTTTATGCTCCAGAAAATCCCGGATGGAATCGTAATTGTCTTTTTCCATTTAGTATGCCTCATCCACATAATTGCAGATAATATGAGCTGCCAGGATGTGACATTCCTGAATCCGGGCAGTGACCACGGACGGCACCTGAAGAGTAACGTCAGCCAGTTCGCTGCATTTGCTGTCTTTTTCACCGGTAAAGGCGACTGTATAGAGGCCTTTTTTCTTTGCTTCTTCCATAGCAGCCACTACATTTTTGCTGTTTCCGGAAGTGGAAATACCTATGAGTACGTCTCCTTTATTTCCCAGCCCTTCCACCTGACGCTTGAATACTACGTCATAAGAATAATCGTTGCCCACGGCTGTAAGAATGGAAGTATCTACAGTCAGCGCAATAGCCGGCAGGGAAATACGTTCTTTGTGGAAACGACCAACAAATTCCGCCGCTATATGCTGGCTGTCTGCCGCACTGCCGCCATTTCCACAAATCAGGATTTTATGACCGGACTGCAAAGCTTGCAAGCATTGATTAGCAATAGTCTGAATAGCAGGTATGCACCTCTTTTTAAAGAGTAATACCGTTTGTTCATGATCAAGAATCTGACTTTCGATCATCATAAATTGCTCCATTTTATAAAATTAGAATATTTAATTCAGAATTATTTACTTAAAATCCCCAAAATCTTTTCGTACACTTCTTGCGGTGTTATGGAATAAAGGCATATTCGTCTATTTGGACAATTTACATAATTCTTTGTTCCGTAACAATATTGCAGCTTGCATGCATCAGAATTCGTAATAAATTCAGCATTCGGTGCATAAGCTCCATGAGTCTTTGGATTGGTTGGTCCGAAAATTGAAAGGGTTGGTGTACCTACTGCCGCTGCAATATGCTGCATACCGGTATCTACGCCGAAAACACAATCGCATAAAGAAACGAGAGCGATTGATTGCCTGATATTGGTTTTTCCCACAAAATTATGTATTAAATCAGTCTGCCCCACTTTTTGCATAAGATAGGGAAGAAGCGATTCCTCCTCTTTACCACCAATAAGGGCAATATGATTTCTCGATTTGATTAGAAGCTGTACCAATGATGTCATATTTTCTATGCCCCAGCCTCTAGTGTAAACCTTGCCTGTTCTCAAAAATCGATTTTTTAAACTGTAATCTGCATTTCCAATGCAGACACCTACAAGCTTTTTATTTGTATTTTCAACTCTGGATATCTGATTAACCGCTTCAATATCTACTTTTTCCGCATAGAGTCTCGGATAATTTTTTCCCAAGGGCTTTGGACATAAATCCTTAACAGAAAGTAGATTTGCATCGACAAAGTGATATTTATCCTTTAATAAATCAAAATAAAGGCCTCTCCTCTGCCATCCAATCCAATGCTTCGGATGAATAAATCCCATAAAGAATCGGGCCTTTCGAACTGGAGTAATACAGCTGCTTATTCCATATGTAAAATGTCTGGCTCTTAACTCACGTAAAAACTGTATTGAATACCCTAAATTCTTATAGATGTTAAATTCATGAATTTCATCAATTTTTATTTTAGAAGCTTTAATTATATCAGAACCAGCCTTACTTTTTGTCAATACCACAATATAGGCATCAGGGAAAGCTTTCCTTACCATGGTAAGCATAGGTAAAGCACATACTGTATCTCCCAGCCCATGTAATATATCAATAAGAATGGTTATATTGTCGGAATTATTCATGTACATATCCATCCGATATTTGAAATTGCAAAATCATCTATACAATTGAGTATATTTTTCAACCATTACATTAAGAGAAAATCCATTTACAACTATTTGATATGATTCCTTGCCCTTTTCAATTAATTCTTTCGGATTGTCCAAAAGCCATTTTATGTAATCTACGGCTGCTTTTTTGCTTTCAAATATATATCCGTTAACATTATTTTTTACCAAATCAACATTTCCAATGCATTTCGAAAGTAAAAGCGGTTTTCCAAGATTCATGGCTTCAATGACTGAATATGGTAGACCTTCCCAGAGGGCGGTGGACATATAAAGATCTACTTCTTTTAATTTTTCTTGTACCTCTTCAGGAGTTAGCCATCCAGTGACTTCGATATTTTTTCGTTTATGAATGGCATCAGACATCTCGCCCCCGCCAATCCAGACGAATCGAACACGATCATCATCTTTAAATGCTCCTGCTATTTCATCAAAAAGGGCGGGATTCTTCTGATAGGTCAGGCGCCCGGTAGTACCAACAACGAGCGGATAAGAAAATCTGCGATAGGTCGGTTTCTCTGGATTGACGGCTATACCGTTATTAATTACATGGACATTATAAATACCATTTTTTTCAAGAAGAGCTTTTTCCGATTCCGAGCAGGCGATATAGTCACCGCAAAAAGCATTTCCAATCTTTTCCAAAGTTATATAGAAACGTTTTTTCTTTGCACTTACATCTTCTCTAGCGAAGGATAAGCCATGAGGAAGGTAGAATACATTTTTGAATCCCAGCAGCCTGCAGGCCACGCGACCCAGAAAACCGGCTTTACTGGAATGTAGCTGCACTACATCTGCATCTTTATAGGGCTTCAGCAAAGAGATGAGTTCAAAAAGAGCTTTTGTATCCTGGACAGCACTAATTTCACGACCAGCATTTTTCCAGTAGACCAGTTTTACATTTTTTCCAAACAATTCTTCCACATGGTCCGGTGTATTGTCTCTGTCGCTATATATAAGTATATGTTCATCATCTGCCAGAGCACTGGTGAGGTTCCTTATAAAAGTAAGTACCCCGCCTGCAAGGCATTCCGTAATATGAACGATTTTCATACTTGCTCCAAAACTTCAAAGAATTAATAACTTTCAAATCAGTATTCAGTACTCAATATTTTTCATTTGCGGCGAACGAAGTGAGCCGCGCTGCTTTTCCCCGAGCAAAGCGAGGTTGGCTTGAGTTTTTCGAGGCGAAGCCTCGGTTGGCCTGTTTTCTCTCGGCCCGAAGGGCCGGTTGTCAACCTTCCCTGGATAGGGAAGGTGCCCGAAGGGCGGATAGGATGATTTACGTTTTCAAAACGTAAGTCCCATCTCCCATAAGTCTTCCCCTCTGCCTTCGGCATCCCCCCTTTCAAGGGTGGATTGACCGATTTGCCGCTTCGCGGCTTTTCTCTTGGCCCGAAGGGCGAATCAGGGGTGGGCGGGCGGGCTGATGGGAGGCCGCAGGCTAATGGAAAACTCGGAACTCGGAACTTCTATGCGAGCTCTGGCAACTGGCAACTTCAATGGGAGCTATCAGTATGCCCCTTTCTGTTTCAACACCGCCCCAAAGGTTCTCCAGATCATAACGATATCCAGCCAGATGCTCCAGTTATGTACGTACCAGGCGTCCATTCTGACTCGTTCGGGATAGTCTATATCACTCCGTCCGCTGCATTGCCACATGCCGGTAATTCCGGGGAGGACGGAATAATATTCGCGGATATAGATGTCGTATTTCTCTATTTCCTTCTTTACAATCGGCCTTGGTCCCACGAGGCTCATTTCGCCTTTGAGGACGTTCATGAGCTGGGGGAGTTCGTCCAGGCTTGTTTTTCTGAGGAATTCTCCGCTCTTTGTGATACGGGGGTCGTTTTTCAGTTTGAATTCGCGGTCCCATTCTTCTTTTGCCGCGGGGTCGGTAGCCAGGAGGTGTTCCAGGACTTCCTGGGAGTTGGCTACCATGGACCGGAATTTATAGCAGTCAAATTCTTTTCCGTCTTTCCCTATGCGGCGGTGTTTGAAGATGACCGGTCCCGGGGAGTCGTGGTAGACCCAGAGGGCGATGGCGAGGAGAATGGGCGAAATGCAGATACCGCCCACTACGGTCAGAACTACGTCGAATATGCGCTTGAATGCCTGATTGACCGGTCTGGCCAGGTTATTTTTGATGCGGAGCATCATGATTTTTTCATCAAAGAAGGAGGCTGCTTCCACATTGCTCATGGGGACTCCCACGAGATTCGGGATGACGGATACGTTTTCAGCTACCGTCTGGGCCCGGTAGATGAGGGCGGAGAGATCGTCCTGGGAGAGGCCGGGGGCTGCGATGAGGATGTCCCGTACTCCTGTATTTCCTACAATTTTTTCCAGATCTTTGAATCCGCCGAGGATGGGGAAGTATTTCACATAGGCTGATTCGGGATGGTCGTTATCTTCGAGGAAACCGATGGGGAAGTAGGCAAGGCCGGGGGTATTCTTCATTTCCCGGATGGCCGCATCCGCCGATTTCCCTGCACCTACGATGAGGATGGGTACCTGGAGCCACCGGGCGTGGCGGAGGAATTTCCCGATGATGGGCTTTTCTATGACCATGAATCCATAGGCCAATATGGCAAAAAGGCTCACGAAGAGCCGGGAGACCTGGCCCGTGACGTGGGTGAAGAACATGAGGATGATGGCAAAGCACACGCCCCAGAAGCAGGAGTAAAAAAGCCGCGGCAGGAGCTGCACCAGTTCCACATTTCTGGTGTAGAGGCGGTTTGAAAAGATGAAGACCATGAAGACAAAGGGCACGATAAAGTACTGGTAGAGGGGCGGGATTTCAAAATTTCCGCCCATGAGGAAATTCCGGAGGGCCACCGCCGCCCCGGAGGCCGCCGCCAGTGCCACATAATCGCCGGCCATGAGTATGAGAGCTGAAAAGAGCCGGGCCCCCGAAGTCCAGTGCGGGACGGCTGAAGAGTCAGAAATATGCGTCAAGATAAGCACCCTTTAGGTCAAAAAGCAGTCAGGAAATGCTGAAATATATAACATGCCTATAATAAAATCATTATAACATCTTTATAGACGTTTGAGAAGGAAGGATGGGTAAGAAATGTGTAAAATTGTCATTTGGCCGCATCAGAAGCCTGACTGTATAAAAATTTATGTCGGTGCAGCCTCATCTCACTAGTCGCATCGTGATTGTCGTGACTACCGTGGTTATCGGGAAGGTGCGGCGCAAAAAATTTATAAAGCGCCGCGAGTATTTATTTTGCATGGGAGTTCCGGAAAGGGGCGCATGGAAGTTCCGAGTTCCGAGTCTCGCATCAGCCTTCGGCAGGTCCCATCAGAAGCCTGACCGTATAAAAATTTATGTCGTTGCAGCTAAGTGTAACATTGTCGCATCGTGATTATCGTGACTGACGTGACTATCGTGTAGGTGCGGTGCAAAGAAATTATAAAGCGCCGCGAGTATTGATTTTGCATGGAAGTTCCGGAAAGGGGAGCATGGAAGTTCCGAGTTCCGAGTCCCGCTTCAGCCTTCGGCGGGTTCCATCGGCCCGCCCGCCCACCCACGATCAGGCGGCTTCGCCGCCAAATCGGTCAACCTTCTCCTGATGGGGTGTCACGCAGTGACGGATGGGATGATTGACGTTTCTCTGCATTTCCGGTTGAAAAGCTCATTTTGCTGTAAGCATAATTCTTCCCCCCTGCCCCTTCGGGGCATCCCCCCTTATCAAGGGTGGATTGACCGATCCGCCGCTTCGCGGCTTTTCTTTTGGCCCGAAGGGCGTGAAGAAGGGCGGGCTGATGGAAAACCGGGAAATTCCAGGTGTGCCGCTTAAAAATCAGTGCCTTCAGATAATAAAAAAAGCCCCGAAAGGCAGCAGGGTGCACAATCCCCACTGCTTTCGAGGTTTTTTCCAATGTCGGCGTGTTTCTTTTTCGTTTTTTCATGGTACCATGTGTGAGCGTAGATTTTCTCCTTCCCCGCCTTCTCTGAGAATGGCCACGGCAGGGACTTGCAGGTGAATTTCGTTTGCTCTGACTATATAGTGCAAAAAGTGAAATTTATTTTATTAGAATTTGATTATTTTTTCAAATAAAATTTCCCGGTTCCCGGAGCGGGGCGCATGGAAGCTCCCGGTTGCCGGGCGTACGTCAGCCTCCGGCAGGCCGCATATACCCACCCGCCCACCCACGAAAAGGCGGCTTCGCCGCCAGCCGGTCTGGCTCCCCCCTGGGGGAGCTGGCTGCGCAGCAGACTGAGGGGGGAGGAGTCCGAAACATATGGGATGAGTCTATAGTTGCTGGTTATCTTCTGCCACATTTCCACCATTCCCATCTCCCCTCTCACCGCTTCGCGGTGTTCCCCAGGGAGAGCCTTCTGAGCAACGATAGAGGCTTTTTGTACTTGTACGTTTCGTCAGTTAGCCCCATATGTAGTTTTTAACGATAGCGACCAGGCTCCCCCTGGGGGGAGCTGGCGCCGAAGGCGTCTGAGGGGGGAGGAATCCGGCGTGAATATGGTCTGAGTCTATTAGTGCTGCTTATCGTCTGACACATTACCCTCGCTCCCCTCTCACCGCTGTCGCGGAGCTCTCCCCAGGGAGAGCCTCCTGAACAACGGTATAGTCATCTTTCCCGGGTATATTTTGTCAGTTAGCCTTATCTGTACCTATATTGTTATGCGAGAAGGCTCCCCCTCGGGAAGCCTCCTGATCAACGATAGAGTCAATTCCCCCGAGCACGCTTTGTCAGTCCGTCTTTAGTTTATCTTTGCGTTGACGCGATTGATTATATCCTGACAGACTCCGGGGTAGTTTTCTTTGACTGCTTTATTGGAGTATCTCACGATTTCAAAGCCCCAGTGCCGGAGCCGGCGGGTGCGCCGGGCATCGTATTTCCTTCCTTCTTCGGTAAAGTGCTGTCCTCCGTCAATTTCAATGATGAGTCCCAGTTCCGGACAGAAGAAGTCAACGATATAATGTCCGATCACTTTCTGATGGATGAAATCGACTGACCATTTCTTGTAATGGAGGAAAAAGCCATACCACAAGTTTCTTTCTTCAACTGTCATGTGCTGGCGGAGTTCTTTTCTCTTTTTCTTCATTTCTTCGCTGACCGGCGCATTCATGCCTTCTACTTTCTCGTAGAATTCAAAAGGATCCGCCAGCCATTTCCAGTAATTAAAGTCTTTCAATCTCATCACCTCCGGCTTTTTCTATCAGTATAGCAGAGGTTTTCGCTTTAAGAAAAGGATGATGGGGCAGAAATTTCCCTTTTGACCGGTCAGGCTCCCCCCTGGGGGGAGCTGGCTGCGCAGCAGACTGAGGGGGGAGGGATCCGGCGTGAATATGGTCTGTGTCTATTAGTGCTGCTTATCATCTGTCTCATTCCCATAACTCCCCTCTCACCGCTGTCGCGGAGCTCTCCCCGAGGGAGAGCCTCCTGATCAACGGTATAGTCATCTTTCCCGAGTATGTTTTGTCAGTCAGCCTCATGTGTGCTCTTAAACTTATGCGACCAGGCTCCCCCTTGGGGGAGCTGGCTGCGCAGCAGACTGAGGGGGGAGGAATCCGGCGTGAATATGGTCTGAGTCTATTAGTGCTGCTTATCGTCTATCTCATTCCCGCCACTCCCCTCTCACCGCTTCGCGGAGCTCTCCCCGGGGAGAGCCTCCTGATCAACGATAGAGACTTTTAGTCCTTGTACGTTTCGTCAGTTAGCCCCATATGTAGTTTTTAACGATAGCGACCAGGCTCCCCCCTGGGGGAGCTGGCTGCGCAGCAGACTGAGGGGGGAGGAATCCGAAAATATGGATGAGTATATAGCTGCTGCTTATCGTCTGACACATTACCATCGCTCCCCTCTCACCGCTGTCGCGGAGCTCTCCCCGAGGGAGAGCCTCCTGATCAACGTTAGAGGTTTTTGGTACTTGTACGTTTCGTCAGTCAGCCTCATATGTGCCTACATTCTTATGCGGTCAGGCTCCCCCTTGGGGGAGCTGGCTGCGCAGCAGACTGAGGGGGGGAGCGATGTTTTGTGAAAATCGTCAGCGTAAAAATGTGGCACTTCACGTTTAGCACTTTCCCTTCACTCCCCTCTCACCGCTTCGCGGTGTTCCCCGGGGAGAGCCTCCTGATCAACGTTAGAGACTTTTAGTCCTTGTACGTTTCGTCAGTTAGCCTCATATGTACCGAGAGAGGAGATGATTTTATTTCCACTTTAATTGAGAATAGGTATCGATACGAAAATGTTCTGATTTTATCGGATGGTTTCTTTGACAACGGGCTTTAAACATGCTATCATTCTCAATAACTGAGGGAGTAGCAGCCACTCTGTGGAGATAGTCAACATACTGGCTTTGCCTGGCTAATCTTGAAATTGCGAGACTCGGGTGCGAATTGATCGTGCCTGAGTCTTTTTTGTATATTGAACTGTATTAAGGGATCCATGGAAGTTCCGAGTTCCGAGTACGCGGAGTATGATTTGTGTTATTTTGCGCGAGGAATCATTAGAGGCAGAGAGGAGTCACAAATTATGTCCAATTACACAGATTTAAAAGTATGGCATAAATCACGTGAGGTATCGAAACAGGTATATGTACTCTGTCAAATGCTTCCGGATTATGAGAGATATGGTCTGCGGACTCAAATGCAGAGGGCTTCCGTTTCTGTTTCTTCCAATATTGTAGAGGGTTCGGAGCGACGTCACTATAAGGAATTTGTGCATTTTCTGGAAATCGCAAGGGCTTCTTCTTCGGAGCTGGAAAACCAGCTTATCCTTTGTCGTGATTTAGGCTTCTTTACTTATGAACAAATAAAACCGACACTGGAACTTAATTCTGAGGTCCGGCAAATGATCAGCGGCCTTAAACGTTCCATTATCACAAAATGGGCAAATGTTGATAAATAATAACAATCAATCCGTTCCTGTGCCGGATATCTCTGCAGCTTTGCAGGCACTCGGAACTCGGAACTTCTATGCGAACATGCACAGTCCTTCCCCGTACCAGATGCCTCTACAGCCTGGCAGACACTCGGAACTCGGAACTTCTATGCGAACAAATTACAGTTGGTGATCATTATGGCCTTTATCATAAACAGCATATTACTTGGCATTGGTCTCGCTATGGATGCTTTTTCGGTATCTCTGGCGAATGGCATTCATGAGCATTATATGAAATGGCGGAAGATGTGTCTCATTGCGGGGACCTTCGGTTTCTTCCAGTGGTTCATGCCCATGACCGGCTGGTTCTGCGTCAACTGGGTGGTAGAATTATTTCACAGTATCCTTCCCTACATCCCCTGGATTGCGCTGATTCTTCTCCTGGCTCTGGGTGGAAATATGATCAAAGACGGCCTTTCGGGAGAAGAGGAGGAAATCCAGTCGGCTACGAGTTTCAAGGTGCTTTTTATCCAGGGAATCGCCACTTCCATCGATGCGCTTTCTGTGGGATTTACGATTGCTGAATATAATGTAAGAGCGGCTTTTTTTGCCAGTGTGATTATCGGCGTAGTGACGTTTTTCATCTGCATTGCAGGAATCATCCTGGGCCGCCACTTTGGCATGAAGCTGGCAGATAAGGCGACAATCGTAGGCGGACTGATTCTCATAGGGATTGGACTGGAAATATTCTTTACAGCGTAAAAGAGGCGCCCTTGATGCGCCTTTTTTGTATGTCTACTTGTGAAATGGTATAATTTTTATGTCATAGAAACTTTTCCCTATATTATTTTCATTGTGGAAGTGGTACCATGTCCGATTACAAAGATCTTGTTACCTGGAAAAATACAATGATACTTGTGAAAGAAGTAAATGAGCTCTGTAATCTGCTGCCAGACTATGAAAGGTACGGGTTAAACAGCCAGATGAGGCGGTCTGTATCTTCTATTGCAAATAATATAGCTGAGGGATTTGGCCGGGGAACCTGGAAGGAAGAGGTGAAATTTCTGCGTTACGCTCTGGGTTCTGCCAATGAACTGGAAACGCAGCTTATGCAATGTCAGTTGGTGGGCTATTTCCCCTTTACTAAAACTGATGCAGCTATTCATCGGTGCAAATGTGTGAGAATACAAATTAACAACCTGATGAAAAGTATCATCAAAAAATGGGGACCATCAGATTATAAAATATAGCAGACATAAGGGGTAATGAGTATAAGACGTACGACCTGTTTGTCATATAGGTGAATTGACTGTACATTGGGGTTAATGGTTTTAAAATATACAGCCTCTTAGTCATATGGGAGAGCTGACTGTACATTGGGGTTAATACGTATAAAGCGTACAGCCTGTCAGCCATATAGGCGAATTGACTGTACATCGGGGTTAATGAGTTACGCCGTTTCTGCGCTCAGGCTTTAACCCCAATGCGAAGTGAATCATAAGGATGGTTATACGGTTATTTATCAATTCACCTATTAACCCCTATGTACAGTCTTTCAAAATGATGCCCGGAAAGTTCATCTGCTTTTTAACGATTAACCCCGATGTGAAGCTGTACACATAATTGTGTATAAAGTTTTCGAAATAAAAAATATTAACCCCTATGTACAGTTTTTCGTATATAATAAATTTAAATACTTTATACTTATTATTACTTGAAAGGATCTAACCATGAACGTACTCTTAGCCGGCGGTGCCGGATATATCGGGTCTCACACAGCTGTCCAGCTGCTCAAAGCAGGCCATGAAGTGGTCATTGCGGACGATTTTTCCAATTCTTCCCCTGAAGCCATCAGAAGAGTGGAAGAACTTTCCGGGAAGAAAGTCGTTTCTTATGAGGCGGATGTGAAGGACAAGGAAAAGGTCCGTCAGATTTTCAAAGAAAATGACATCGACTGTGTAATCCACTTCGCAGGACTCAAGGCTGTGGGCGAATCGGTCCGCCTGCCCCTTAAATATTATAGAAATAATATAGATACCACCCTCACCCTGCTGGAATGCATGGAAGAAGCAGGCTGCACGCGGTTTGTCTTCTCTTCTTCCGCCACCGTTTACGGGGAGGAAAATGATCCGCCCTATGTGGAAACCATGAAGCGGGGCAGCTGCTCGAATCCTTACGGCTGGACGAAAGTGATGATGGAAGAAATACTGGAAGATGCGGCTAAAGCCAATCCGGAGCTTACCGTCATCCTTCTCCGCTATTTCAACCCCATCGGAGCCCATGAAAGCGGACGGATCGGCGAGGATCCCCAGGGCATCCCGAATAACCTCATGCCCTACATCGCCCAGGTGGCAGTAGGCAGAAGAGACCATCTGACCGTCTTCGGCGGAGATTACCCGACGCCCGACGGCACCTGTCTCCGCGATTATATCCATGTGATGGACCTGGCCGACGGTCATGTACAGGCCGTGGAATATGCGGAAAACCATAAAGGAGTGGAAATATTCAACCTGGGCACCGGCACCCCTTACAGCGTACTGGATATCATCAAAGCCTTTGAATCCGCTACGGGCGTCAAAGTGAAATACGAAATCGGCCCCAGAAGAGCCGGGGACCTCCCGAAATTCTGGGCAGATTCCACGAAAGCCCAGAAAATCCTCGGCTGGCATGCGAAGAGAAGCCTCGAGGATATGTGCAGAGACACATGGAAGTGGCAGAAAAATAATCCTATGGGATATGGGGAGTGAGGTTTTAGCCGTTAGACGTTAGAAATAGTTGAAAAGCAGGAATCCATAAGGATTGCCTGCTTTTTCGATATGGAAATGCCGCTTCGCGGCTAGTGTCCGGCTCCCCTAGAAAGGGGAGCTGGCGCCGCAGGCGACTGAGGGGATGAATGTCCGCGCACTATCGGTTCGCGTGAGAGGCGGAGATGCATTTTCCATGTCGAAATATTTCCAATCAATACCATTTGAATTGGCTGATTTACAGTTTTATGTCGTCAGACATAGCTAACGCTCCGACTTGTTCGTCCCCTCACCGCATTCGCGGAGCTCCCCTATCGAGGGGAGCCTGACGCAGGGCATGGCCTGGTTTTGAGCCTTTTGGCAAATGGGTCATATTGCCGCCTTTGGCGGCGGATAGGTCTGGCTCCCCTAGAAAGGGGAGCTGGCGCCGCAGGCGACTGAGGGGATGAATGTCCGCGCACTATCGGTTCGCGTGAGAGGCGGAGATGCATTTTCCATGTCGAAATATTTCCAATCAATACCATTTGAATTGGCTGATTTACAGTTTTATGTCGTCAGAGATAGCTAACGCTCCGACTTGTTCGTCCCCTCACCGCATTCGCGGAGCTCCCCTATCGAGGGGAGCCTAACGCAGGGCATGGCCTGGTTTTGAGTCTTTTGGCAAATGGGTCATATTGCCGCCTTTGGCGGCGGATAGGTCTGGCTCCCCTCGAAAGGGGAGCTGGCTGCGTAGCAGACTGAGGGGACGAATGTCCGCGCACTATCGGTTCGCGTGAGAGGCGGAGATGCATTTCAGCTGGATTATATACTCTGAGAACGTTAAGGAATTACCCCAAGTAACGTATTTTTATCGACAGAGATAGCTATCGTTTCGACTTGTTCGTCCCCTCACCGCATTCGCGGAGCTCCCCTATCGAGGGGAGCCTGACGCAGGGCATGGCCTGGTTTTGAGTCTTTTGGCAAATGGGTCATATTGCCGCCTTTGGCGGCGGATAGGTCTGGCTCCCCTAGAAAGGGGAGCTGGCGCCGCAGGCGACTGAGGGGATGAATGTCCGCGCACTTTCGGTTCGCGTGAGAGGCGGAGATGCATTTCAGCTGGATTATATACTCTGAGAACGTTAAGGAATTACCCCAAGTGACGTATTTTTATCGACAGAGACAGCTATCGTTTCGACTCGTTCGTCCCCTCACCGCATTCGCGGAGCTCCCCTTTCGAGGGGAGCCTGACGCAGGGCATGGCCTGGTTTTGAGTCTTTTGGCAAATGGGTCATATTGCCGCCTTTGGCGGCGGATAGGTCTGGCTCCCCTAGAAAGGGGAGCTGGCGCCGCAGGCGACTGA
>Ga0256406_1002583_pt1 | contig 25087 bp, 22 predicted proteins | sample RumenRJG_03DNA_FD_185986 | JGI IMG/M metagenome (GOLD analysis project Ga0256406, IMG submission 185986) | Bovine rumen microbial communities from Lethbridge, Alberta, Canada - RJG_03 | ecosystem: Host-associated > Mammals > Digestive system > Stomach > Rumen | place: Canada: Alberta | collected...
TTTTTCACCTTCGGCCGCCTTCGGTCCCAGCACGGTATCCAGCAGCGCAGCTGCCATGTAGTAGGTGTAACCGTCAGCACAGGCAACCTTTGCGTATTCCTCTTCCGGATTTACGCACAGGGCAATGTTGGAAGGCAGTGTCCACGGCGTGGTTGTCCATGCCAGGAAATAAGCATCCTCATCCTTTACCTTGAAACGAACGATCGCCGTGCGCTCCTTCAGCGTTTTATAGCCCTGCGCAACCTCATGACTGGAAAGCGGGGTGCCGCAGCTCGGGCAGTACGGTACAACCTTGAACCCTTTGTACAGAAGGCCCTTATTCCAGATTTCCTTCAGCGCCCACCATTCCGACTCAATATAGTCGTCATAGTAGGTAACATACGGATGCTCCATGTCAGCCCAGAATCCGACCTTGTCGGAAAACTGTTCCCACATGCCTTTATATTTCCATACGGACTCTTTGCATTTTTTGATGAAAGGTTCAATCCCATATTCCTCGATCTGATCCTTGCCCTCGATGCCGATCTCCTTTTCAACCTCGATCTCCACCGGAAGGCCGTGGGTATCCCAGCCGGCTTTTCTCGGAACTTCCTCCCCCTTCATGCTGTGATAACGCGGAATCATGTCCTTGACAGCGCGTGTCAGAACGTGTCCGATGTGCGGCTTGCCGTTTGCTGTCGGCGGTCCGTCGTAAAACATGTACATCGGATGTCCCTCATTTTCCTTCACACTCTTGTTGAAGGTGTCATTTTCCTTCCAGAACTTTTCAACCTGATTCTCACGCTCAACAAAATTCATGTCCGTTGACACTTTATCGTAAAGCATATATTTTCCTCCTTGTCAGAAACGACCTGCATTTCTCGTCTGCAAGCCGCGTGTCAGGTATGTGGCTTTTCGTAAAACAAATTGCAGAATTTTCCTGAAATGCCACTAAAACAACGTAGATTATAAAGGAAACGCTTTTCATTGTCAACGCGGACATGGAAAGGCGAAACCATCCGCGTGCACCGGCAAAAGAAGCGCCCGCGTGCACGGGAAACGCAGTTACACAGCTGATCATACATGAACTGCCGTATAGAAGCGCCCGCGTGCACGGGAAACGAAGCGTCCGCGTGCACGGGAAAGTGAAGCAAAAAGTAAACATATATGTGCGCAGATGAAAAAAGAAACCGGTGGAATTATCCGCCGGTTTCTCTAACAATATTACGATCTATATTACAATGCTGAGGACAGAAGGTCTTTCTTCTTTCCCTATTCTGTCTTATCCGGATCTGTATCAGCCGGATCTTTTGTTTCATCGCCAATTCTAAAATCCATGTCGCTGGTTATTTCCTGCTTTTCTTCCGGCATCAGCATCTTAAATTGCTTGTACTGAAGCGATGAATTCAGGAAACTGAGTACCGAAAAACCAAACATCAGCCACAGCAGAAGGCCGATCGAAAGCGTCTGTGCATTGTACAGCGTCACATACACACTGGCAAAGCAGACAAAGGTAAACGCCAGAGCCCTCGGCGCATTGCCCATCGACAGCAGAAGCGCATTGTGCAGTGTCACCTTCACCGTATTGACAAAGCGGGAAAGCAGCGGAAACGCCCAGCTGACCACCATGAACCAGACAACAAGGGCTGCCAGAACGGCTACCTTCATCACGGAAACATACGTGCCTTCCCCATTGTGCAGGATATAAAGATCGATCCCCAGTACAAATCCGACAGCCAGGCAGATCATCCACATGCCGGTTCCCTGCCGGAAATTTTCCTTAAACGATTTGAAAAAGGACTTAAATACGTATCCCTCATCGCCTTCCTTCATCTTCAGTGTCACATAGGACATTGCCGTATAGGAGGCCCCGATCGTAAAGACGGGCAGCGAGCAGACAATAAACAAAACATTCAGAATAAGGAAATCCGCCATTTTGGAAAGGAACGAGTAAAGCGGACCATCCAGAGAAAAGAATCCTCTCATTTGAATCCTCCTGTGTCAATGGTTTGGAAACTGCGCAGTGATGCATGGATTATGCCCGGACTGTCTGGCCTTCCTGCGTTTCCAGTATTTTTTTAACAAAAGCCCAGACATCCTTGTAAACTTCCTGATAATTCAGTTCATTGAGAACTTCATGCCGGTCGTTCGGATACAGCCGGCATTCGATGTTATGCATACCGGCCTGGCTCAAAGAAAGCGCTGATTTTTTCACACCGGCGCCGAAATTGCCCACCGGATCCATCTGCCCGGCAATAAACAGAACCGGCAGATCCTTCGGGATCTTCCGCAGATTCTCCTGGCCCGTCAGTGCTTTCAGGCCGACAAACATATTGTAATAGCCATTCAGCGTGAACATGAACTGCGTTCTCTTATCCTTGCGGTACGCATCTACAACTGCCTCGTCCCGGGTCAGCCAGTCAACCTTTGTCCGGACAGGCTCGAATTTTTTATTATAATTGCCCATCGTCAGCTGTGTCATGAACGGACTCCTGTACGTCCATCCCTTTGACCGGGCAATGATCCGGCACAAAGCCATGGCTGTATTGATCTCCGAATCCGGATGCCAGGCTGTTCCGCTGATAATGACGCCGTCCAGGAAATGACCATACACGATCATATACTGGCGGGCAAGAAAGGATCCCATCGAATGACCAAGCAGGAAATAGGGAACATCCGGATATTTCAGTGTGATCCCGCGCTGGAGTTCCCGCATATCCTGGATGACGCAGCGATTTCCGTTTTCCTCGGCAAAGTAGCCATACTGTTCTTCGTTGCGGACACTGGCCCCATGGCCGAGATGGTCGTTGCCGACCACCAGAATATGATGTTCGCACATAAAGCGGGCGAAACGGTCATAGCGCTCTATGAACTCCTGCATGCCGTGGGAAATCTGCAGAATTCCCTGTACCTCCCCGTCCGGAATCCACGCAAGCGCATGAATCATTGTCATTTTATCCGAAGACATATAGCTGATTTTCTTTACTTTACACATACCATTTCTCCCTGGTTCTGCACCTCACAGACGCGGGTCTGCAAGCGCATCCGCCACCCTGGCAAACTGTTCCAGCGAAAGCTGCTCTCCCCGCACGTTTTCAGGAAGTCCCGTTCTTTCCAGAGCATCTGCCGCCTGCTGCCTGGTCATATTCAGGTCCGGGCTTTCGCGCAGCGCGTTGATCATGGTTTTCCTCCGGTGATTAAAAGAGGCCCGGATCACCCTGAAAAGCATCTGTTCATCCTTCACCTCCACCGGCGGTTTATCCAGGCATTCCAGATGGATGACCGCGCTGCCGACGTTCGGCCGCGGGATAAAGCAGTTCGGCGGAACATTGGCAGCAATGGACGGTTTTGCATAATACTGAACTGCCAGCGAAAGCGCACCGTAATCCCTGGTTCCGGGGCCTGCCTGCATGCGCATAGCCACTTCCTTCTGGACCATCACCGTGATGGATCGGATCGGCAGATGTTTTTCCAGCAGACTCATGATCACCGGCGTTGTTATATAGTAAGGAAGATTCGCAGCAACCCGGATCTTCTGCCCGTTATTTTTCCCGCGTGCGGCTGCAGCAATATCCAGCTTCAGAATATCCGCATTTACAACCGTCACATTAGAATAGGAAGAAAGAGTTTCGGAAAGGATTGGAAGCAGAGCGCGGTCGATCTCCACGGCCATCACTTCGCGGGCGCTTTCCGCAAGATACTGTGTCAGTGTCCCTATCCCCGGCCCGATTTCCAGCACAAAATCCTGATCCGTAATCTGCGCAGCATCTATCATTTTGTGAATGACATGGGAATCAATCAAAAAATTCTGTCCAAACTTCTTCTGAAAGCTGAACTGATATTTTTGGATGATCTCAATGGTTTTTTTCGGATTTGAAAGCTTTTCTTCGTCGTTCATAATCAGATTTTCAGGCGATATACCTTCAGCGCATTGTCAAAGAGAATCTCTTCCGCCCTGTCCCGGTCCATTTCCTTCAGCCGGGCAATGGCATCAATCACATACCGGATGTTCGCCGAGGTATTCCTTTTCCCGCGCAGCGGTTCCGGTGTCATGTACGGACAGTCCGTTTCCGTGACCAGATATTCCAGCGGCGTATCCTCCACCACTTTTTTCAGTGTCCTGGAATTTTTATAGGTAACCGCACCTCCGATCCCAAGATAATAGCCCATTTTTATATATTCCCGCGCCATTTCACGAGATCCGGAGAAGCAGTGAATAATTCCGCCGGTTCTTCCGTGATCTTCCTCTTTAATCACATCAAAGGTATCCTGCGCTGCATTTCGCGAATGAACATTGAACGGAAGCCCCAGTTCCTGCGCCATGTGGATTTGTTCACGGAAACCGCTGATCTGAACTTCCCGCGGTTCAATATTCCAGTGATAGTCAAGTCCGATCTCTCCGATGCACACACATTTGGATGTTTTCGCAAGCTCATAAAGCTCCGCCGCCGACGCATCGTTCAGCTTGCCCACATGATCCGGATGAAGCCCCACGCCGCAGTAAATAAAAGGATACTTCTGTGATAGTTTCACACTGTCCCGGCACCCGGGAAGATCGGCTCCCATAGTAACGGCGGCAGCAATATTCTGTGCCGGCAGGGATGAGATTACCTCATCCCGGTCGGCATTAAAAGATTCATCATCGTAATGAGCGTGTGTGTCAATAATCATATCAGCAGATCTCCGACCCTGACGGCATATCCTTATCCGGAGTCATTAAAGAAAGCGTTCCGTTCCCGTCCTCCGCGCACAGGATCATGCCTTCACTGAGCATACCGGCAAGCTTTGCGCTCTTCAGGTTCGCCACAACCATAACCTTTCGGCCGACCATGTCCTCCGGCTTGTAGCAGCTCTTGATTCCGCTGAGAATCTGCCTCGTCTCATTGCCGATCTTAACCGTATTGCACAAAAGTTTTTTCGACTTCTTTACTTCCTCGCAGGCAATGATCTCACCGACGCGAAACTCAATCTTGTCAAAATCATCGATCGTAATTTCCGGTTTGTGTGTCAAAGCTTCCGCTTCCTTTGTCTCTTTCTCCGTCTCCTGCTGGGCATGGATGCGTCCCGGTGTTACTTTCTTTTCCGCCGGAGCGGCATACCTGCTGTGCAGCTTCTCAACTCGCTCCATAACTTCCTTCAGATCCTGACGCGCAAACAGAACCTCCGGATCCTCCGTTACCTTTGTTCCATCGGGGATAAGAGCGAACTCATCCATATGGCCGAAGCCTCTCTTCTGGACATTCAGCTGTTCCAGGATCTTCTCCCCGGTTCCGGGCATGAACGGCTCCAGAAGTTCAGCTCCGATTGCGATTGATTCGCTCAGATTATACAGCACCTGCGCCAGGCGGTCCTGCTTTTCCGGATCCCTGGCCAGCACCCACGGAGCCGTCTCATCAATATACTTATTGCATCTCTTGAACAGATTAAAAATCTCCGTCAGAGCATCCGCCGCATGGAGCGTCTTCATCTTCGCCACCGTGTTCTTCGGAGTCTGAAGCACCGCCGCTTTCAGATCATCATCGACAGCTTCCCAGGCTCCGGTCTTGTGAAGTATGCCGTCGAAGTATTTGTTCGTCATGGAGATGGTCCGTTTCACAAGGTTGCCCAGCGTGTTGGCCAGATCGCTGTTCAGGCGGGAAACAAACAGTTCCCAGGAGATCACTCCGTCGTTCTCAAACGGCATCTCGTGCAGGCAGAAATAGCGCACCGCATCAACCCCGAAAAATTCAGCCAGATCGTCGGCGTAAATTACGTTCCCCCTGGATTTGGACATTTTTCCGTCCCCCTGCAGCAGCCACGGATGTCCGAACACCTGCTTCGGCAGCGGCTCGCCCAGCGCCATCAGGAAAATAGGCCAGTAAATCGTATGAAAGCGAATGATATCCTTTCCGATCAGATGCAGATCTGCCGGCCAGTATTTTTTATAGAGGTCGGAGGAATTTCCGTCCGCATCATAACCGATACCGGTGATATAGTTGGTCAGTGCGTCCAGCCATACATACACGACATGCTTGTCATCAAAATCAACCGGAATTCCCCACTTGAAGGATGTTCTGGAAACACACAGATCCTGAAGTCCCGGAAGCAGGAAGTTGTTCATCATCTCATTCTTGCGGGACTCCGGCTGAATAAAATCCGGATGCGTGTTGATATAGTCAATCAGTTTCGGTGCGTACTTGCTCATTTTAAAGAAGTACGCTTCCTCGCTGGCACGGGTTACCGGGCGGCCGCAGTCCGGGCATTTTCCGTCCACAAGCTGTGACTCGGTCCAGAAGGATTCACACGGCGTACAATACCATCCTTCGTAGGATCCTTTGTAGATGTCTCCCTGATCGTACAGCTTCCTGAAAATCTTCTGAACCTGCTTTTCATGATAAGGCTCTGTCGTACGCATGAACTTATCATAGGAAGTATTCATCAGATCCCAGATGCGTTTGATTTCAGCAGATGTTTTGTCCACATAGGTCTGCGGATCCATGCCGGCTTCCTGCGCCTTCAGCTCAATCTTCTGGCCATGTTCGTCCGTTCCGGTCTGGAAAAACACATCATACCCCTCCGCTCTGCGGAAGCGGGCGATGGCGTCTGCCAGAACAATTTCATAGGTATTTCCAATGTGCGGCTTTCCGCTCGCATAGGCAATGGCTGTGGTAATGTAATACTTCGGTTTCTTTTCTTCAGGCATTTTATTTCCTCTTTTCATTCATAGGTATAGAAAACATTTCCGTGTTTCTCGAACATAGCCGTTGAATCGTTGATACCATAGTAATACCACTCATCGGTGTTCGGATCCAGAAGATGCGTATTGTATTCATCAAAACCAACAATGGTTGTGTACCCCTTATCCCCCAGGGCCAGAACGGCTTTCCCGTGGCTGACGAAATACAGAACCTCGTCCAGCGTACATTCGGTCAGGTCCAGTGCATTGGAATCCAATGCATCCGCCAGATCCTCCGGCGCCGTTCCGTTGATCATTGCCTCCGGGATCTGACTTATCTTGACATTGCTGCTGGTGTCCTTGTCTCCGCGGACCCAGACATAGTTCTGCGCGTTATCCATCACATAGCTTCGCTGTGCGTCCGCCTCCGTGATGGCTTCATTAATATAGGCCGTCCGGTTGTAAAGCTTTCCTCCCGAATACACACTGTACAGCGTCTGACGCTCCGTGTTGACCGGAATTTCCACATTCCGGCTGCTGTCCAGCATTGAAATCCGGCTGGTCACCACGTCCGGTACCGTATCGGAAACAGACGTACCGACACGAAGAATAACCACATTTTCGCGGCGGTCGGTTTCCTGTGTCGCCGCTCCGGCGCTGACCGAGGAAGCTGTATCCGTACTTACAATCTGGTCGGAAACGGTTTCCTCAAACGTATCCCCGCTCTTTTTCATGCGAACAAGGTTCAGCATATTTTCGGACTGTTCGATCTTCATAATGTAAACGCCATCCGGCGTATAATTTTTAAGTTCACTGCCTTCTCCGTCGGCAATTCGCAGACTGTACATCGGGAAGCGGCCGTCACGGAGCGTTCCCAGGGCGATATCCTCATCTTTTGCAAGACCATATACCAGGTTCTCGCCCATATAGCACTGCGGACTGATCTTCTCTCCAGATCCGGCCTTAAACTCCGTCTGGCTTCCCGTCTCCAGGTCCAGCTGAACCAGCGCAGAGGATCCGTACTGAAGTCCCTCCGGCAGATACGCGAAATATCGTCCGCTCCTGGACCCGGCGCAGCAATGTTCTTTTATTTTTCCGGCGACAACCTCTTCATGCTGTGTTTCCAGATCGATCCGGTACAGATTCTCCTCCAGAAGCACATAGAAATACCTGCGGTTTTCGCTAATGTAGGTTTCCATCCATGTATCCCGGGACAGCAGCTCATAATTTTCCATACTGGAAAGAAACGTCTTCTCCTGAACCTGGTTGGTGGCCGCATCAAAATAATACAGGGCAACACCGTTTTCGCCCTCATGCTCTCCGCGATTCATGTAGCCGGAAACGGTAAACCATACATCTCCGGCGGTGGATACATTCAGAATGTGGATATCGGAGGCATCATAAAAGTCGCGGTAATCCATGTTCTCGCTCTGGGGGAAGGAAAAAACCTTCGTCATACGGCCGCTCGACGGTTCATATGTCCACAGTGCATTTTCCTGGACGAAGGCAAATTCACGCTGTTTTTCATCGTACGCAAATTCGATATTCTTATCCGCAACGCCCAGCATGACGCCCTTGCCATTGTCCAGCACATCATTATCCGGATCAAACACCTGACCGGTTGTACGGTCAAAATTCAGCAGGAACACACGGCTGTCCGTATAGCGCAGACGGTAAAATTCGTGCACATTGTAAATCTCCGTCTTTCCGTCCTCACTGACGGCGGCAATCCGGTAATCGTTCACAATGCTGGCCGTACTCTCATTGATCTCCGTAATCTGCGGTGTCGGTTTATAGTAAATCTGCGGTTTCAGGTTCCCCCAGCAAAGCTGATTGACGCTGTCGTGAATATCCATGTAGGCAAGCGTCTGCTCGGCGTCAGTCGTGTCATCCGGCTCCACGGCCGCGCCAACCGAGGTCAAATCCGTCCTGTTCACCGTCTTTTCGTAGAAACCACTCACAAAATTCAGGTAATCATCCGTGTGCAGTCCGTCCGCCAGATACACATGCGTATAATAATAGATATCACGCCCGCCGCTGTTCAGGCAGATTTGCAGCACATACACGGTATTCATCCTCATCTTATCCTGAAGCTTCAGGACAGCTTTCACCGTATCAGCGTCCTTGTCTGTCTTGACTACCTGCGTATTTTCCAGTATCTCTCTGCCGTCCGATGTAATTACCTCGTAGGAGATCCCGTCGATGGAGGCTGAAAATGTTTCAATGGCAATTCCGATGGAACGATCCTCCTCCAGCGGCGTGACCGTTCCGTTCATATAGGACGGATCCATCTGCCGTGCGTATCCGTGCAGACAGTTAAAATTCGTATTGTCCCTTTGCATGTAAATCAGCGGGAAACTGCTCTGTGCCATCTCCCCGGCGTCCTCCGACTCCGTCCGGTTAATCATCCGCGAGAAAAACATCATGGCAGCAATAAATAAAATAATGAGAAACAGCACGTGAAGAACGGTATTTCTCACACGAAGCAGCGTACTTTTCATGTCAGGCCTTTACAAAAATTTCATGTCACCAGAATAATAACTTGTATTTTAGCAAACTCTTACCTGTGTGTCCAGACTTGCCCGGCGGTGCTTATTGCCAGTAGATCGTAATCAGATCAAATTCGTCATCCGTATTGTAGGTATAGTTCCAGCTGGACTGACCGTACGTATCCATCAGATACTGTGTCGGATCCCGGAGCATCCCGTTGTCAAAAATCTCCGTCCGTGCCTGTTGATAAGCCTCATCCGACCCGAACTTCATAACACAGTAATCGGCGTTGTTCCACACGGAATTCATCAGCGTATTATAAATCGTGTCATAGTCGAAGGTCTCATAGTACATGCCGTTGAGTTTGTAATAGTTGTAGCTGTCATCCGTGCAGGCGGGAAGCGGAACCGGAGCATCGCTGATGTGCGTCTTGTCAAGCTCCGCGTCCGTGCAGCAAAGATAATTATAATTCATGGCGCGGACCTGATCCGAGGACCTCAGAGAGTTTTCAAAAACAGGGTCCCCCCACGTAACATCCACGTTATAATACTGATCACCGATGCGCACGATGTTCCAGGCGTGATCGCCGCCGTCCGTCGTGGTTCCGGAAACATAGGTGCAGAAAAGTCCCATCCGGTGAAGAATGTACTGAAAAGCGCGGGAGTAGCCGGCGCACACGGATCTTTTATTCAGCAGTACACTCTGGATGCTCTGATTATCCTCACTGCTGCTGTCATAATCGGTCGTATTGATAATATATTCATATACGTATTTGATTTTTTCATAATCACCGGCCTCCCCCGGGATCCCGGCAATACACTGATCGGCCGCTTCCTCAATCTGCCGCTGCATCGCGTCGCGCTCCGCCTCCCCCACAATCGGCGTTACCTTATAGGCAACCACCTTGCCGGTACGGTCCGACCAGCTCATTTCCATGTTGGAACCCAGCCAGAAAAACTCCGGGTGATCATTGATCACACTGGTGTAAGCCGTCTGGAACTCGTCCATACGGACCTGGGCATACAGATCCGCCTCATCTTCGCGGTTCGACAGCCGTGAATAGAGTTCCCGATAAATATCATTCAGCCCGCCCGGAATCTGATTAAAGTAATATTCTTCAATCCCGCCGTGATCCCACTCCGTATCCCCGTTATGGTAGTAGGGACTCTCCGCCAGCCCCAGCTGAATGGCTGTGGAATGGATGGAACCACAGCCGGCCGGCAAAAAAGCAAGAAGCACAGCGCCGGCTGTCAGCGAAATTATCTTTTTCATATACCCTCTGCCGCCTGTCCTGTGTCTGTTCATAAAAATCTCCATTCCGCCGCCGCTGGCCGGCGGCACAAATATCCATTATCTGTCCCAGCGATCCGCAAGCTTGTTGATTTCTGCCGCAAAGCTGCGCAGATCCTTATTTGCGCCTCCCTCATTATGTCCGATCACATCCAGCAGATGTTGTCCGGCTTCCACCAGTTCCATATATGTTTTGGAAAGTTTGTACTCTTCCCGGCGCTCTTTCTTCGGCGCACTGTCCTGTGCCTTCTCCGTTTCTTCTTTTTTCACCGGGACCGGCTGCGCCTCATAGTCGAATACATTCTTCGCCAGATCAAAAATAGTTCCCGAGTACGGGGCATAGCTGTTCAGTCCAAGCTCATTGTGCAGCCGTGCTGTGAAAAGGTCGGCTGTCTGTGCCTCCCCGTGTGTCACAAACACCCGTGCCGGCGTATTTTCAAGAGAACGGATCCATCGGATCAGTCCTGCGTTATCTGCGTGGCCGCTGATTCCCGGAAGCATGCAGATGTCCGAGCGCACTTCAATGTCCTCGCCGAAAAGGCGGACATGTTTTGCTCCTTCCAGCAGTGCCCGGCCAAGCGTACCCTCCGCCTGATAGCCGACAAAAACAATGGAGGATTCCGGACGCCAGAGATTATGCTTCAGATGGTGCTTGATACGGCCGGCATCGCACATACCGGACGCCGACAGAATAACCTTCGGTGTGGTGTTAAAATTAATCGCTCTGGACTCATCGCTGGAAACGCTGGTGCGAAGTCCGGGGAAGCTGATCGGATTGATGCCCTGCCTTACCAGGGCGGAAGCTTCCTCGTCAAAATCATCGTACATTCGTTCCATGAAAATGTTCGTAGCTTCCACAGCCAGCGGGCTGTCGACGTATACTTCAAACTGATCATGACCATGCACCATGTGATCATTCTTAATCCTGCGGATAAAATAAAGCATCTCCTGCGTCCGGCCGACGGCAAAGCTCGGGATCACCACATTGCCTCCCCGGTCAAACGTGCGCTGAATCACTTCCGCCAGCTTCGATGCATAATCCGCCGGTTTATCGTGAGCGCGGTCCCCGTACGTTGACTCCATGATAACGTAATCCGCCGTATCCGGGTACGTCGGGTCATTGATCAGCGGCTGATCCGTATTTCCGATATCTCCGGAGAAGATCACCTTTTTCGTGACACCTTCCTCGGTAATCCAGAGGATGATGGAAGCCGATCCCAGCAGATGGCCGGCATCGATAAATTGAACGCGGATCCCGTCGGCGCCTTCCGTTTCACCGCCTGTCAGCTGGAATTCTTCCCGATAGGGATGTCCGACGAACAATTTAACCGCCGCCTGCGCATCGTTCGTGTCATACATGGGAACCACTTCATCACGGCCGGCCCGTTTCCCCTTCCGGTTTTTCCATTCGGCCTCAAATTCCTGAATGTGTGCGCTGTCCAGGAGCATAATACGGCAAAGGGATCTGGTCCCTTCCGTCGAATGAATCGGGCCGCGGAAGCCTTCTTTTGCCAGAAGCGGAAGCTTTCCGGAATGGTCAATATGCGCGTGGGTCAGAAGCACCATGTCTATGTCTGTCGCCTTCACCGGAATACTTTGATTTACAAAGCAGTCTCTGCCCTGCTCCATGCCGCAGTCAATCAGGATCTTTTTTCCGCAGGCTTCCAGATAATAACAGCTGCCTGTCACTTCATGTGCCGCACCCAGAAAAGTAAGTTTCATTCGTTCCTCGCGCCTCCCTCTGCTTCTGCCAGCCTTACCTGTACCGCCATCCGGCTCCTTTCCGGATACGGCCGTTTTTCTTTGTATGATATGAGTGTCAAAAGTACCTTTTGCCACTCATTTATGATTACGCGTGGTTTCGTTGCTCCGCAACTCCCACCACGCTGCCACATTCGGCATTCTCGTGACGCTTTCGCGCCACTTTATGCCTCATATGGGGCGTGTCAATAAGTCCTGCCACCACTCGCATGCAAGCATGCGTGGCGGCGGACTTTTGACACGGTAATCTTTATATTATGACATTATACACTGAAATGCTGTTTTGCGAAAGAACGGCTGAATGATTGCATATCGAATGTAAAAATGCTAAGATTTAAGCGCTGTTTATTTCGTTCTTATATTGACTGAAGGAGGTTGGCATTTCTTCCCGGCATTTCGGCGGAATATGCCTTACGATGATGAAAAAAATAATCCTCACGGGCGGCGGCACCGCCGGCCATGTGACCCCAAATATTGCTCTGCTTCCTGCTCTTCGCGAAGCCGGCTATGAAATCAGCTATATCGGCTCCCGCGACGGCATGGAGCGGGACCTTATGAAAGCACAGCATGTGCCTTACTATGGAATAAGTTCCGGAAAACTCCGCCGTTATTTTGACTGGAAAAACTTTTCCGATCCGTTCCGGGTGCTGCACGGAATCGGGCAGGCGAAAAAGATACTGAAAAAAGAAAAGCCATCCGTTGTTTTCTCTAAGGGCGGGTATGTTTCTGTTCCTGTCGTATACGCGGCAAAGTCGCTCCATATCCCGGTCATTATCCACGAATCGGACATTACGCCGGGGCTGGCAAACAAGCTGTGCTTTAAGGCATCTTACAAGGTGTGCTGCAACTTTCCGGAGACGATTCCCTATCTCCCGGAGGGCAAAGCCGTTCTTACCGGCTCCCCGATCCGCCGCGAACTTTTAAGCGGAGATCCGGAAGAAGGCCGCCGGTTCTGCGGTTTCGACCGCCTCCCCGGCCGTGCCGCCATGCCGGTACTGATGGTGACCGGCGGAAGCCTGGGGTCCGTCAGGGTCAATACTTCCATTCGTTCCATCCTCCCGCGCCTTCTTGAAAGTTTCAACGTCGTCCATCTGTGCGGAAAGGGAAATCTGGACACTTCCCTGAACAGCAGGCCCGGCTACGTCCAGTTCGAATATGTCAGCGAGCAGATGGCCGATCTGTTTGCTCTGGCAGATGTTGTCGTAAGCCGTGCGGGCGCCAACTCCATCTGCGAACTTCTGGAACTTCGCAAGCCGAACCTGCTGATCCCGCTCAGCGCCGCTGCCAGCCGGGGAGACCAGCTGCTGAACGCAAGGTCCTTCAAAAAGCAGGGCTATTCCCAGGTTCTGGAGGAGGAAGAAATTACGGACGATGTTCTGTACAATTCCATCATGGATCTGTACAAAAACCGCCGGACGTATATCGATACCATGGCAAAAAGCAAGAATTCAAGTGCCATCGAAATCATCCTGGGACTGATCGAAAAAGCATCCGCAGGAGATGGGGCCGGTGGTCGGAATTGACCGATATACCGTGAAAACTCAGGATATTATTTACATCCGGGGATTCTCATGGAAAGGATCTTATAATATGAGTGTCAAAAGTACCTTTTGCCACTCATTTATGATAAAATATCAAAAGTACTTTTAACACACATATCATCGAATGAATAAAAACAGGAAATAAGCCATCTTCTGCATCCCTCTCCGGAAGCTTGCATAAGAACATCCACTGAATGTAAAAGACAGCGCTCCGCCTTTGTGAGGACAGCGAATGGCTTATGGACAGATTACCTTTCACGAAAGCGGGGGACGTTTCAATGAAGATAAAATACAATGAAAAAATCTTTGATAATTATTCGGGAGAGGATCTGCAGAAAGCGCGGACGGTACTGGAGGAACTGAAGGAAAGTGCGGCAACGCTGGAAACTTCCCACACGTTCAATCTGTCTGTATCCGAGCTTCAGGTACTTACAAAACTGGCGGACGAATACGACGCACCAGATACCGATCTGTTCTACGTGTACTGCCTTGGCTTCGCCCGCGGCAGAGAATACGAGAAGAAAAAACTTACCCCGAAGCAGAATATCTGACAGCAGAACAACCGGCCGGAAATAGCTGCTACAGAAAAAGAGACGTATGAAAAGGAAGAATCCCTTTCACATGCCTCTTTTTTAATTCCAGCTATTATCTCTTGCCTTTATCTCCTGCTTTTTTCTATTGTCTTTATCTCCTGCTTTCTTCTCCTATGACGGATTATTTGAACAAATCCAGGATCTCCTGCCGGTCACCGTCCGTAAGCTTGCCCTGCTTCCAGCTGACATTGACGGTATCCCCCTTGTAGCGGGGGATCAGATGAATGTGAAAATGGAACACCGTCTGCCCCGCAGGCTCGCCGTTATTCTGTACCACATTAAACCCTTCCGCGCCGAGACCTTTATACAGCTTCGTTCCGACCTTCTTTGCCACCACAGCCGCCTTCGAAAGCAGATCCTCCGGGATCTCAAACAGGTTCGCATAATGCTCCTTCGGAAGAATCAGGGCATGCCCCTTTGAAGCAGGGTTCAAATCCAGTATCACACGGAAATCATCGTCCTCGTAAAGCGTAGCGGACGGGATTTCTCCATTGGCAATTTTGCAGAAAATGCAGTTATCATCTTTCATGTTCACAACCTTCTTTCTTACGTATTTCCATTCCGACGTGCCGTAACGAGACACCTCTTCCTATACTATAGCGCCAGTTACAGGTTATTCACAAGAATTTTTCCATCTTTAATTACCGCCTTCAGGGACAGATCCTGTCTGTCAAGAAGAACCACATCTGCCTTTTTCCCCGGCTCAATCGAACCATATTCCCTGTCAGCGCCGATGGAGCGGGCCGGATTGATGGTTGCGCATCTTACTGCCGTCTCCAGGCCAAGTCCCATTTCGCCGGCCGCATTGCGCATGCAGTCCGCAAGATTTGTCACCGAGCCTGCCAGTGCACCGTCGGATACGAGCGTCGCATGCTTTCCTTCCTTTTTAACCGCCAGGCCGCCGAGGGTGTACTGTCCATCCGGCATGCCCGTTGCGCGCATGCTGTCGGAAATCAAAACCATGCGGTCCGCCCCCATCAGCCGGAACGCTGCGCGGACCATGGCCGGATGAATGTGAACTCCGTCACAAATGATCTCCGCATCCGTCCGGGGACTATCGGAAACAGCCGCAATCACGCCCGGTTTCCGGTGATGCAGCGGCGGCATTGCATTATAAAGATGCACCACGTGATCCGCTCCTGCCTCAAACGCCTCCATTGCTGTCTCATACGATGAATTGGTATGCGCCAGAGAAATGCGCACCTTCCCTTTCAATGCCGTGATAAACTCCTTAAAATTCGGATTCTCCTCCGGCGCAATCCCGATAAACTTCACCAGCCCTTCGGATGCATCCAGAAATCCCCTGGCGGTTTCTGCATCGCATGGAATGATATTTCTCTCATCCTGAGCTCCTTTTTTCACCTTGCTGATGAACGGACCTTCCATGTTTATGCCGACCAGGTCCGCACCCTTTTCGGACGGTGTCTTTTGACAGAAAGCCATGTTTGCAAGTACTTTATTCAGCTCATCCACCGGCAGCGTCATCGTGGCCGGACAGATCGCTGTCACGCCGACGGATGCCTCATACGCGGCAATGCGGCGGATGGCCTCCGGCGTGCCGTCGCATACGTCATCGCCGACAGCACCATGAAAATGAATGTCTATCAGGCCCGGAATGGCGTAGCATCCGGAGGCATCGATGGTTTCCCAGACCGAATCTTCCTCTATGTCTGCTGCCTTCCCGGGATCGACAAAGCGTCCGTTGGCAATCAGAATGATAGCATCCTTAAATCTGCAGTCTGTTCCAAAAACCTTTGCATTCACAATACGCATTTTATACTATTTTCCCCCGTTTTTTTCTCATCTGCCGGTAGTGAAGCACGGCTCCCACCAGACCGGCATCGTTGCCAAGCTGCGCCAGTTTCAGTGCGGTATGCTGCGACACAGCAGGAATCAGATACCTGTCCAGCGCCGCCCGAAGCCGTGGATATAAATACTCTTTCTGTGCCATGATGCCGCCGCCCATCACCACGGTCTCGGGATTCAGGACATAACAGATATCCGCCGTCCCGCGTCCGAGTACATCACACATTTCGTCGATCGCGCGGATGCACATCTCGTCCCCCTGTCCGGCCGCCTCAAAGATCCGAAGTCCGTTCCAGTATCCGGCTGCTTCCCTCAGTTCCTCCTCCGATATTGCGTCCGTCTCCCCGGAGCCCGGAACTTTTCCCCAGCGTTTCTCCAGGATTTTTCCCCGGGCTACCTTTTCAGACAGAACCGACGCAGCCCCCATCTCCTGGAAGTTATCCGGCCCGCCCAGGTTCATGTATCCGACTTCGCAGGCACTTCCGGAAAATCCATGGTATACCTCATTGTTCAGCACAAAGCATCCGCCGATGCCGGTTCCCACCGTCAGGCACAGCACACTGCTGCTTCCCCGCGCGCTGCCAAGCACTGCCTCTGCAAGCCCCGCACAGTTTACATCGTTCTCTGCTTCACAGGGCAGATGATATTTTTCCTCAACCGCTTTCTTAAACGGAGTGCCGATAAAATTCGGAATGGTCGGCCCTGCGTAGAAAACGGAACCGCTGTCTACATCCACCATGCCGGAAACGCTGATGGCCACGCCCATACACCGGCTGCGGTACTGCCCGACAATGTGAAGAACCTTGTCCAGAATCTGCGGACCGCCAAGCCATCCCTCCGTTGGAATCCTGTCTTTTTCCAGGATCCGGCAGTCCCCGCTGATCAGCGCATACTTGATATCTGTACCTCCGACATCAATCGCCGTGTACCGGTTCACAGCGCCCTCCCCGTCCAGCACCTTTTCCCATGCACGCAGAACCATAGTCTGCTCCTCCTTCTGCCTCCACCCGGCTGTTATTACGCTGAAAAATCGCTGAAAATCAAAGATACCTTGTCCTCGCACTTCTTCGCAGGCAGCGGCACACCTGCTCCTGTTCAGCCATAGAAGCTGTGATTGTATTCCGGCAAAGAACAGGGCAGACAGCAAGAAGCAGTCTGCCCTGTTCTAATTTACCGCTTAACCGCACACAGGGCAATACCCCGCGTATAATTATCGTTTCGTGAGCGATAACGATCATTTATCATAAATTTCCCTGAAGCAGATAATTCCATATCTGATGCGCTAACCACCTGTGGCCTTCAGCGCTTAAGTGCATATAATCAATCTGATTTATATCGGCGTCCCCTGCATCCAGATAATCAATGCCTTCAAGTTCAGCTAAAGCCTTATATTCTTCACTTAGATGATACGATTTCTCTGAGCATCTTCCCATCTCACCCGCAACGGGACTGCTTTCACATCCTTTTTGAATTGGCGGCGGGCACACGAGCAGTATATGCGGTTTATTCGTCCAAACTGGCAGTAATTTTGCTTTTTCAATAATTCTCTTCATTCCATCTGCAATGTTTTTAGGCGTAGCAGAAAATCTTTCCTTGCAATCATTCGTCCCCAGCATGATAATCAGCGTGTCAAATGGTCCGTGACTCATCAGGCACGGATACAGGTAATCCAATCCATTCAATCCCTCATTTAACGGATCATTAAAGCACGTTGTCCGGCCGCTTAAGCCTTCTTCAATAATCGTGTATTCTGCTCCCGCAAGCTTCTGAAGCGCCCCGGGATACCGGATACTTTCACTGAATCTGCCATTTGTATCTGCATCATAACCATAGGTATTCGAATCGCCATAACAAATTATTCGTTTCAAATCAGATCCTCCATTCAGAATCAGCCTTTTACCGCTCCCATTGCCAGCCCCTGAACAAATTGTTTTTGCGCCAGCCACACGATGATCAGTACAGGAACCAGTGTGATAACGGATGTTGCAGCCATAGGTCCCCATGAAAGCCCCTTATCCGTAATAAACCCTGATATAATAACCGGGAGTGTTTTTGATTTATTGATTGTCAGAATTACGGCGAATAGAAATTCATTCCATGCACCGACAAATGCAAGAATTCCAGCTGCCACAAGTCCCGGCTTCGTCACCGGAAATACTACCTTAAAAAATTTCTGGATAAATGTACACCCATCAATTTCCGCGGATTCTTCCATTTCTATGGGTACCTGTTCGAAAAATCCCATCATCAGCCAGATTACCAACGGTATATTGAAGCTCGTATTCATAATGATCAAGGCCGACAATGTATCAATTAAATGCAGATTTCTCATAACCAGGTAAATCGGAATGGCGGTTGCAATGGCAGGATACATTTTCTGAACCATAAACCATATTCCAAATGCGGCCCTGATCTTCTTGTGAAAACGTCCGCGGGCAGTTGCATATGCAGCCATGGATCCAAACACCAGAGAAATGACGGTTGACACGGCAGCGACAACAAGAGAATTTGTGAAATTTCTGAGGAGGCCGTCTTTAGAAAAAATTTCTTTATAGCTGTCAAGTGTAAAACGCTTCGGGAAAAGGATCGGCGGGTTGCTAAGATAATCCGCTTTTATCTTGAAAGAAGATGTCACAAGCCAATAGATCGGGAAAAGGATCGCGGCCATCGTAAGGATTATAACAACGATACGGAAAGGTTTTCCGGCGAAATTTCCGATGACATCATCAATGACCGATCTGTCTTTCCCCTGTTTCCTCCTTTTTTTCATGATACCTTTCCCTCCACATATTTTCTGAATTTTAAGAACAGTGCTGTTATCAGCGTCATGACGATGACAAACATGATAGCCAGCGCCGCCGTATATCCGGCATCGAAGAACTTAAGGCCCTGTTTATAGATATAGTTTGGAAGCATCTCCGTTGCATTTCCCGGACCTCCGTTTGTCATTGTATATACAGTATCAAATACCTTAAATGCATCTACGAATCGAAGCATTGCTACAATAATTAATAACGGACTGATCATAGGAAGAATCAGGTTCCAGAAGATCTGGATATTTTTAGCTCCGTCAACCTTAGCCGCCTCCAGGCATTCTGTCGGCAGCGCCTTAAGGCCAGCGGCTACAATGATTGTAACCCAGGGAACAAGCTGCCATACATTAACAAGCATGACGGCCGGCATGGCAAATTTAGGATTGCTCAGCCAGGAAATACCTGGAATTCCAAGAAAGCCGAGGAGATAGTTGATTACCCCGGTTGTCCCATCAAGCATCATTCTCCAAAGGGTACCTATTGCAACCGGAGCCATGATCATCGGGATCATTAATATTGACATGCATAGTCTCGCCCACATCTTGTCAGAGCAAAAAACCATAGCAACAATAATGCCGACAAACAATTCCAGTGCGACAGAAATCAACGCAAATATAATCGTATTTTTCGTGCTGGCAGCCAGATTTTTATCTGTGAACATGCGGATATAATTGCCCAATCCGTTAAAAACAGGAACTGCATTCGGCAAATTGATTTTATATTGAAAAAAGCTCAGATAAACAGAGTAAAGAAGCGGCAGCAAAGCAGTCAAACCCAAAAAAATCATCGTTGGCAGCATAAAAACCCACGACCAAATGGTTTCGTTTTTATGGCTCATCCCATGTCTCCCAGATGTTTCAGCGTCTTTTCTCATTATCACCCTGCTCCTTCTGATTGCTTTTCCTCAAATCGCCTGCCCTATGGCGGACAGGCAATTTGAGTATACCGTCATGTCCTTGCCTGCTGTTTAATCTCTTACCTGTTGTAGTTCTTTGTTCCCTCTTCCGGCGGTGCCGCGGCTAGTGCTTCTTCGATTCCTGACTTCATATCCGCGACAGCGGTTTCCAGGTCTTCCTGATCCGTCAGATAAGCACTTACGACCGTATTGAGCATCGTATCCACCTGGGTCGAAGCAGGAATCCTCCACCACATATTTGCTGTGTCAAGTGCTTCTCTTACAGTATCCATATACGTTCCCTTAATCCCATCCTGTTCCCAGAATTCTTTTCTGGGAGAAAGGATACCGTTATCCGTATAGAACTGGTTCTGTTTTTCCAGGCTTGTATACATCTTGATCCATTCCCATGCAAGATCCTGATTTTTTGAGAATGCCGGAATTGAAACATCCCACGCACTTAAAAGAGTAACGCCTGTCTTATCGTACGGTATTGTATCCAAAGCCCATTTGCCTGCAATCTTCGACTGCTCCGGGTCATCCGCCGCCTGGACAAGTCCAAGGGTCGGCCAGGTTTCGCATACAGCTGCGTTCCCATCCAAAAATGCCTGTATTGACTGATCTGTACCCCAATTAAGCATATTCGGGTCACAGTAGTCCTGAACCTCATACAAGTGCTTCAGTGCTTCTCTGGTTTCTTCCGAATCAATGGTGACGTTCCAGTCTTCATCGGCCCAGGAACCGCCCATGGACCAAAGCACATAATCAAACACGCCTCCCAGCTGGCCTGTGATTCCGGAAATTGAATCACCGTAAAAGCCGTTGTCCGGATCATTGACTTCTTTCAGCTGTTCTCTGTACTCAGCCCAGGTATCTGCCAGACCGTCCGGAAGAATATCCGTTCTATACGCAAACAGCTGCGGGGTAGACGCATTCGGAATACCATAGTAGTGTCCCTGCCATTCACCGCTGTTTGCAAGGACATTATCAATAAAGGCTGACATATCGTATCCATCCCTGTCAATATAATCCTGAAGATCTGTCAGGTATGGTGCAAATTCTCCATCCCACTGGCTGGCAACATCGATCACATCATATGTTCCTGTCTGGCTGGTCAGATCCAGGAGTATCTTTTCATGAAGTTCTGAGTATGGCATATCTATAACTTCCACTTCGGCACCTGTAGCTGCTTCAAATTCGTCCTTGATCGAATTTGCCGCATCTGCATAAACTCCTGACATATAAAGAACTGTTAACTTCTCTCCTGCGTATTTCTGATCTCCTGTTTCCGTGGCATCTTCGGCAAACGCGGATACCCCTAAGGAAGCAATCATGCTCACACAAAGCAGCCCGCAAGTCAATCGTTTCTTCATATCATTTTCCTCCTCTTAAAAATTAATTTTTGACTATAATAAGATATGGGTGTCAATAAGTCCGGGGTACTTCTATTTCGCAGCAGTCTTCCTCACCTGTTCTCCAGTGCTTCCGCAAAAGCCCGGGTGATAAGCTGAGGCCGTGTAATAATAGATCCGACCACAACCGTGAACGCTCCGAGTTCAATCACCCTTCTCGCCTTTTCCGGCGTATTGATATTTCCTTCCGCGATAACCCTGCCATGTCTCACATTTGCGATAATATCCTTCAGAATGGCAAAGTCATTCGCTGCGATTTTATCTCCTGTGCTCTCCGGTGTATAACCGACCATCGTGCATCCGATAAAATCAAATCCGAGCTCATCCGCATGTTTTGCCTCCGCAACAGTCGAACAGTCCGCCATCCACAGCTGATCCGGATATTTTTCCTTGATTTGTGCAAAGAACTCATCGATCGTTACCCTCCCCGGTCTTAACCGGTCGGTTGCATCCACGGCTATAATTTCCGGCTTCACCTCCATCAGCTCCTCAATTTCCTTCATGGTCGGCGTAATGTAAATAGTGCTGTCCGGATAATTGCGTTTTACAATTCCGATAATCGGAAGATCCACCTGAGACTGAATTTCCGCGATGTCCTCCTTCGTATTGGCGCGAATTCCCTTCGCACCTCCCTGTTCAGCTGCCAGCGCCATTCTTCCCATAATAAAGGAAGAATGTAGCGGTTCACCCGGCAAGGCCTGACAGGAAACAATCAACTTCCCTTTTAACGCTTCCACTTTTTCGTTCATTCATTTGCCTTTCTGTACGATCCCTGCTTTTCAGCCAGTATCTACTTACCTCAGCTGTCATTTCGAATTAGATTATATACGAAATTAAAATTATTTTCAATAATTCATATCAATTTAAAATTATTTTTTCCATTTTATACAGCATTACGGACAGGACACGGTATAGTATTGCATCTATTTTGTGCAATATTATTATTTTTAGTTTTCGCTTACCAAAATAATGAAAATTATTTTTTTATTTTATTTTCAAAAGTCCTTCGGACGACCGCCTGATTTTCAAACGCATCCCTCCGGATACAGGGTGCAAAAAAGACAGCGGCCGAAGGGGGGACTTCCCCCGGATCGGATACTGTCTGTTCTGTGTTTTTCTATTCTTCTGTTTTTCTATTCTACTGTTTTTTTATTCTTCTGTTTTTCTATTCTTCTGTTTTGCTATTCTTCTATTTTGCTATTCTTATGTTTCGCTTTTCTTATGTTTCGCTTTTCTTATGTTTTGCTTTTCTCAGGCAAGCGGTGTCAGCGAGAGTGCTGCCGGATCGCAGACAACGGTTACATCCGGGTGCAGCTGAAGAATGGAAGCCGGCACATGCGGAGTGATCGGCCCATAGAAGGAATCGCGTATAGCCTGCGCCTTATCCGCTCCGCAGGCAATCAAAAGCACTTTCCGCGCACTCATAACCGTTCCGATGCCCATGGTCAGCGCCTGATGCGGAACATCTTCCTTCCTTTCAAACAATCTGGAGTTCGCATTAATCGTACTCTCGGTCAGATCGACCAGATGCGTTCCCTTCGGAAAGTCCTCCGCCGGCTCATTAAAACCAATGTGCCCGTTGCGCCCGATCCCGAGAAGCTGAAGATCAACGCCGCCCAGATCCGTTATCAGTTTATCATAACGTTTGCATTCTTCTTCTACGCTCCCGGCAATACCGTTCGGAACATTCGTATTTGTCTTGTCAATATTGACATGGTCAAACAGATTGTCGTTCATGAAATAGCGGTAGCTCTGATTATGGGTTCCCGGAAGGCCGCGATACTCATCCAGATTAGCGGTTTTTACCCTGGAAAAATCAAGCAGGCCATCTTCATACCACCCGATCAGTTTCCTGTAAGTCCCGATCGGGGAGGTCCCGGTCGCCAGTCCCAGCACACAATCCGGTTTCAAAACAACAACGGACGCAATGATGGAGGCTGCCTTCTCACTCAGTTTTTCGTAATTTTCTTCCTTATAGATTTTTACCATACCGTTCTTCCTTTCCAAATGTCCCTGCAGATTAGTTCCATACCGTATCCGCCTGTAAGAAAATAAACGGATCTTTCTGCACCCTGTATACTGCATTTTTTAATCGACTATTATGATGCTACCTTCCTGAATGGTAAAAGTCAATCGGAAATGGGAATAATTTTCACTTTTGGATAGGCTGGAAAAATATTTTCATTTCAAAAAAGCTTATCAGCGACCGCTCCGGAGGTTTTCCGGATGTTTTCGGCCGATTCCTTCCTCGTCTTCGCGTAATAGCATTGAAACAGAATATCGATGATATGAAGCTGGCTCATTTTTGCTCCAATCGATCCGCCTTCGAAGGGGCCTTCTTTTGATCCGCAGATCAGAACCGCGTCCGCATACTCCGTCAGCGGCGATTTCAGGAAACGTGTGATCACTGCAATTTTAGCTCCTGCCGCACGCGCTATTTTGGCAACGTACACATTGTCCTTCGTCGATCCCGAATAGGAAATAAAAAACAGCATATCATCGGGGCCGGACATAGAAGCCGCCATAGCCTGCATGTGGGGATCGGAGATTGTACGCACCTTCGGAGTGATACGCATAAATTTGTTTCGTGCATCCTCCGCCACCAGCAGGCTGTCCCCTATTCCGAAAAACTGAATGCTTCTCGCGTTGATCATCAGATTTACGGTGTGCTCCACCATCTCCGGGCGAAGCAAAGCGTTCGTTTCGCGGATGGCATCAAGATGGTTCTGAAGAATTTTTGCAAACAGGTCCTTGCTGTCGTCATTGTCCGCAGAATTTCCAACGCTCTCCGCCGGGTGAGTTTCATCCCCGCTGCTGCACAGTGACAGCTTCATCTTAAACTCCTGATATCCCTTCGCCCCGTTCCTCCTGCAGAAGCGATGTACACTGGCTTCCGCCACACCGCACTCATCCGCCAGTTCCGTAATGGACATAAAAAGGACACTGGAAGAATTTTTGATTATATAGTCCGCTATCTTCTTTTCTGTCTTTGTATACTGATTATATGAAAGCTGAATCTGAATCAGGATATTGGTCGAATCCATGGAAACCTCTCTTTCTGAACGGTACCCGCACAGTATCTGAATGGTGTCCGTCCATACGCTATTCTTCTATCCTCCCTGTTCTCCGTTTTCTTATGGCTGCCGCCGCTGCCAGCCCGAGAACAAATCCGGCCATACAGCCGCCCAGGTGCGCAACAGCGTTCGTCCCCTGCTCGGTAAATCCCTGCGCGATCATCAGGATGGTGATGACCGTAAGACGGCGAAGATAATTTCGGCTGATCCGATCCCGATTCACCAGGGCAATCGCGAGATTAGCTCCGATCACGGAAAAAATAGCTCCGCTGGCACCGGCGGAAACAGCATACTCCCCGGTATGAGATTCCCACAGACAGGTCAGAACATTTCCAAACAAGCCTCCCGTCATATAGATCATCAGATATATGACAGGCCCGACATGATGTTCCAGAGAATCCCCGAGAAACAGCAGCGCAAGCATATTATAAAGAAGATGTACGATTCCAAAATGCAGAAACATAGCCGTGAAAAGACGATAATACTGCCCCTGCGCGATCAGTGGATAAAAGCAGGCGCCATGATTTAACATAAAAGCAGGATTTTCCGTATTTCCCATCATAGATAATACGATAAAAACAGCGACACAGCTGATCACCATGACCAGATTGGCCTTTGTTCTTGAACGAAAAAAGATTTTCAGTTCATCCATTCAAAATTTCCTTTCTTTTCAAATCGGTCCCTGTTTCTATACAAAATAAAGACTGCAAGATAATCATAATCTCACAGTCCGAAATTATCAAATATATTTATCTGCTCTTTGAGATATTTACCTGCT
>Ga0256406_1002584_pt1 | contig 25074 bp, 21 predicted proteins | sample RumenRJG_03DNA_FD_185986 | JGI IMG/M metagenome (GOLD analysis project Ga0256406, IMG submission 185986) | Bovine rumen microbial communities from Lethbridge, Alberta, Canada - RJG_03 | ecosystem: Host-associated > Mammals > Digestive system > Stomach > Rumen | place: Canada: Alberta | collected...
CCCCATCACCTCAGCACCACCCCCTACGGGGGACAAAGCCTGCCCGTGACGAAAATCGCTATCGCGTAAAATTGCGCAGAGCGCATAAAATATTCAGCACCCCCTAAATCTGCTCACAATTATTTTAAAAAGCCTTGATGATATCGTCGTGGGAATAATATTATTTTATGCGCTATGCGCAATTTTATGCCTTGGCAATTTTCTTCATGTACAGGCTTTGACCCCGAAAGGGGTGAGTCTCAACCAGCGGGATAGCCGTCGAGCTTGCTCGTAAGGCTTTCTCGCTGGTTGAGACTCAGAGCTCCTCATGGAGCGTAAGCCTGTACATGATTTTCTTTTTTCGTATCTTCTGGAGATGGCAAGGCAATATGAGTCAGGACAAAGACATTGACTGTCTGCCGGGCTGTTAAGGAGGGATATCATTCCATAATTCGTAATTGCGTCAACATCAATTGCAGAAATAAGCTTATAACTAACTGATAATCTATGATGACACTTCATCCAACCAAAGATGTGATGAAGTCAGGGGCAAGCAAAGTTCGGGCTTGATGTTTATAAAAGCATAACCCAAAACTTAGCGATGCTCTTCTTTTGAATTTGCCTGCATTTGTTCGTGCTTTACCTTATTGCAAAGCGGTAGGGTGTACACCGTGCACAGCAGTGCGCCACCTACCATTACAATTGATGCGGATACCAGCACATTGCCAATGGTCACCACCGGAGAAACCATCGCACCAGCTACAAACGATGAAGCTCCAAACATAGCGCTGGCTGCACCGGCATTGTTGCGCTCACTGTCCATGGCAATAGCGGTACTAACCGGCTGCATCATACCAAACGATATAAGCATATAAATGTAGCATGGCATCATAACAGCCAATGGGGCATGGAATATTTGTGCCAGGCCCACAAGCAATGCCGAGGCAAGTAAATCAAGTGCAGCCCACTTCAAGGCAGTATTGTTGTGATGAAACTTTGTAGTAAGCATTGTTCCTACAACTATAAACAAAGCATTCAGACCTAAGCATATGCTATACTGGAAGGCTGACAGATGATATACCGACTGGAAGATGAAAGGCGAGGCCGCAATATAAGCAAAAAAGGTAAAGAAGCTGCACATATTGGCGATAGTGCTCAAACTGAAGCGTGGATTCTTGAACACCTTGAACAAATTGGCATAGGCTGGCAGCAGTCCTCCCTTGCTGCGTTTATCCGGAGCAAGGGTCTCTTTCAATCGCATACAGAGCAGCAATAAGATGATGCCTAAAAACAACAACACCACGAAAACGCCCCTCCACGTGGTAAATTTACTCAACACACCGCCTACAACCGGTGCCGCAACCGGTGCCACACCATTAATAGCACCCAACAGGGCAAGGAAATCGGCCAGCGGTTTGCCAGTAAACAGGTCGGTTGCTACACTTTTAGCCAGCACCACTCCTCCAGCGCCCGTCAAGCCTTGAAGAAGCCGGCAGAAATTAAATACGGCTATATCAGGTGCCAGCAGGCACAACACAGTAGACACTATGAAGCCTGCCATCGAAATGATGAGCAGCTTGCGCCTGCCATAACGGTCAGACAGGGGGCCGATGAATATCTGTCCCACAGCCAGACCAATCATACCTGCAGTAAGTGAAACGGTGGCCACTGCAGGTGATGTGTTGAAGTAGCGGGAGAGTTCCGGTAAAAAAGGTAAGTAAAAGTCGGTCAGGAAGGGTCCGAAGGCCGTTAGCATTCCCAGCGTAATAGTCGACAACTTATCTACTTTCGTTTTTTCCAGCATTATTTTATTTTATTTTCACCTTTCTTACGCAACACAATATCAACAGCCTGCATCGTGATGAGGCAACCTTTAGGCTGACTGTTGATAACTGGCAAGATGCCGTCAATGAACTTTTGTAACGTTTGTTCGTTGTCAATCATCTCAATTACCACCGGATATTTCACATTGATCTCCCAAAACTTGTTAGATGATAGCCTTCCTGTTGAGCCATAGCCCATGACGCCCTGGTAAACGGTAACACCCTCTATACCATTCTGCTTGGCCTGATAGGCTATATACTCGTACAAAGACCTGTGCTTATAAGTATCGGTGTTCGAGAGATAAAATTTTAAAACCTTTTCCATAGCATATCAAAACAATTTAGTAAGCTGGTTGCCGATTACAACAAACACGAAACCTAACAGCAAACTGGCCAGCGTATAAAGCATCGAATACAAATAGTTGCTGTCGGTAAGCAAAGCCTTATTCTCATTCATGAAAGTTGAGAATGTGGTAAATCCACCACAGAAGCCTGTTGTTAACAGCAGTTTTGTTGAAGGTCCAAGCACTCCGCCTGGATAATTTAATCCCGAAAAGAATCCTATTATCAGGCAGCCAAGTACATTAACGGTCATAGTGCCCCACGGAAAAGACCCAATCACGCCGGTCTGCACTATCTTGGTGACCGCATAACGCATTCCTCCGCCAAAGAAACTGCCACAGGCAACAATCAAGCAATCGCGTAACATTTTTAATTATTCTGTGATTTATCGCTTTTGCTATCCAGCTGTTTTTTGCAAATATGAATCTTCACTGCGTCAATGATTTCGGCTACACCGTAGAGCAGCATACACCAGCCAAGCACCAGCAAAGGGATTGATGCGAATGCCGAAGGCTTAAGCAGCATAGCCATACCCACTATGAAGATTACCACGGGTACAATCCAATAAAAGAAACCGATGTGAGCCACGCGATTCATCACCACAAGATTCGACATCTGGTTGATAGCACCCAGAATAAGCAATGCGGCGAGGATAAACATCAAGCTGTTGATAAATGTATTGGGCATTAAGGCCAGAATGATGCCCAGCAGCAAACTGCCGATGCCCACAATAGGAAAGGCCGGTTTAATGCCAGTTAGCTGGTTGCCGTTAGCATCGTAAACTATGGGGCCATTGGCCTGGCGCTTCAGACTCAGGTAAGTTACCACCGAGATAATGCCCGATACAGCAAACATCACACCAATGGCAATGGTTATCCACGTTACCATTTGCTCTCCGTAAGCCAGCAGTAGAGCACCTGTTAGCAATGCACAGATAGCACGAAACAACGAACTGCTTAATATTTTCATGGTTTATACTTATTTATAAACGAAAAGCGGAAAGGTGTGCATATGCAACTACTCACCCTTCCGCCATTCAATTACGTAATTAAAATTCTATATCTCTATAAAGGCTTTACTTCTTAAGCTTACCGTAACGGCTCATGAAGCGGTCAACACGACCAGCTGTATCAACGAGCTTGCTCTTACCAGTATAGAAGGGGTGTGAGCTGCTGGAGATTTCGACTTTAACCACAGGGTAAGTTTCGCCTTCAAACTCTACTGTATCTGTAGTCTTGCATGTAGACTTTGAGAGGAACATATCGCCGTTGGACATATCCTTGAATACGACGGGGCGATAGTTTTCGGGATGAATACCTTTTTTCATTTCTTTGTTTATTAATTTGTTGTTAAAAATATCCTTTATTTATGGTTTGCAAAGGTACTAACTTTTTCGTTAACTTCAAAATTATAGGCAAACTTTTTGTTATTGAGTTATTTTTTTGAGTTTAACTTGCTGTAAGTGAATTTATTTTACGATATTTGCATTACGAAAGCAAATGTATGCAAACAGAAATTCATCCCTTTAAGCTCTGGATGCCGTCGAACGCCAGACTATTGATGCTCGGCACTTTCCCGCCTGCGCCAAAAAGATGGTGCATGGAGTGGTATTATCCCAATTTCCAGAATGACATGTGGCGCATTTTCGGTTTGGTGTTCTTTGGTGACAAACAGCATTTTGTACTCAACCAGGAGCATACGTTTGATTTACCAGCTCTGAAAAACTTTCTTGCCCAGACAGGCATTGCCATCTTCGACACGGCATTGCAAATACAACGCACAAAAGGCACTGCATCCGACAAAGATTTAAAGATAGTGAAACAAGCCGACATCGATGCCATGCTCAACCAGTTGCCAAATTGCACCGACGTGCTCACAGCAGGGCAACTTGCCACCAGGGTATTTACCACCCATTTGGGTATCACCTCTACACCACCCATGGGTGGCAATGTATCTTTCAACTACGGCAATCGCCCCATGCGGCTCTGGCGTATGCCGAGCAGCAGCAGGGCCTATCCGCTTGCGGTAGAGAAGAAAGCTGCTTACTATGCTGAAATGTTCAGCCAGGTATTTGGCAGCGGGATAAGTAAACTCAACGAATAATCATATATTTTCATTCATGGACCAGAAAACAACTATCATAGGTATAGCCGGGGGAACCGGCAGCGGCAAAACCACAGTGGTGAAGAAGATTGTTGAAACACTGCCACCACACTTTGTTGCCGTGGTGCCTCAGGATTCTTACTATAACGACACTACGGGCATGACCGATGAAGAACGACATGCCATCAACTTCGACCATCCTGATGCCTTCGACTGGAAGCTGCTCATCAAGCAGATAAGTGAGTTGCGCCAGGGGCATGCCATTGAACAGCCTACTTACAGCTACCTGAAGTGCAACCGACTGCCCGAAACCATACACGTGGAGCCCAAACCGGTAATTATCATTGAGGGCATTATGGCACTTTTGAATAAAAAGCTCAGGGACATGATGGACTTGAAGGTATATGTTGACTGCGACCCTGATGAACGGCTGATTCGCAACATCCAGCGCGACACCATCGACCGCGGCCGTACGGTGAGTATGGTGGTAGACCGCTACCTGAAGGTGCTCAAGCCCATGCACGAGCAGTTCATTGAACCAACCAAACGCTATGCCGACCTTATCATACCTCAGGGAGGCGAGAACGTAAAAGGCATCGGCATACTTTGCAAATACATTGAAGGCCTCGTTCCGGGTGCCTCAGATAACCAGGATAATTCACAAAATATTTAATAACTATGAATTTTACAGAAAATGATGTAGAGCAAATCCGGCAACATGGACTGTCGGTTGAGCAAGTAGAGCATCAATTGCAGCAAATTGCACAGGGTTTCCCCTTTCTGAAACTTCAGGCAGCCGCAGCTGTCGACAAGGGCATTGTGGCTCCTACACAAGAGCAGATAGAACAAAGCCAGCAGGCATGGAACCAGTACAAAGCCGAAGGCCACGACGTGGTGAAGTTCGTACCGGCTTCGGGTGCTGCCAGCAGAATGTTCAAGAATATGTTTGCTTTCCTGAATGCCGACTATTCTACACCGAAGACCGACTTTGAGAAGAAGTTTTTCTTCGACATTACTCACTTCGCCTTCTACGATGCACTCAACGAAAAATGCAAACACAATGAAGGCGACGATATCAACGGACTGATTGCCAACAAAAATTATAAGGCTGTGGTCGAGAATCTGCTGTTACCTAAAGGCTTAAATTACGGGCAGCTGCCTAAGGGCTTGCTGTTATTCCACCGCTATGCCGACTGCGTACGCACGCCTATGGAGGAGCACCTTGTAGAGGCTGCTCTCTATGCCAGCAGCAATAAACAGGCCAACGTGCACTTCACAGTGAGCCACGACCACCTGGAACTGTTCGAGAAGATGGTGGATGAGAAGCTTCCTGCCTACGCTAAGCGCTATGACGTTAAATACAACGTTACGTTCTCTGAGCAGAAGCCAAGCACCGATACCATCGCTGCCAATCCCGACAACACTCCTTTCCGCACCGAAGACGGCAAACTGCTTTTCCGTCCGGGTGGACACGGTGCATTGATTGAGAATCTGAATGAGATTAATGCTGACGTAGTATTTATCAAAAATATTGATAACGTGGTGCCCGACCGTCTGAAGGGCGACACCGTAACCTACAAGCAGGTACTTGCAGGCATACTGGTTACGTTGCAGAAGAAGGCCTTCGGGTATCTGCGCCTGCTTGACAGTGGAGAGTACAACCACGCTAAACTCGAGGAGATTATTCGTTTTGTACAGCACGATTTGTGTTGCCGCAAGCCCGACATCAAAGAACTGGAGGATGCCGACCTGGTTATCTACCTGCGTAAGAAGCTGAACCGCCCTATGCGTGTATGCGGTGTGGTTAAGAATGTGGGTGAACCCGGTGGAGGTCCGTTCCTCTGCTACAATCAGGATGGCACCATTAGTTTGCAGATTCTTGAATCGAGCCAGATTGATACAGCCAACGAGGATTATGTAAGAATGTTCAAAGAGGGCACTCACTTCAATCCAGTTGACCTGGTTTGCGCTCTTAAGGATTACAAGGGCAACTCATTCAACCTGCCCGACTACGTTGACAAGTCAACCGGCTTTATCAGCAACAAGAGCAAGAATGGCCGCGACCTGAAGGCGCTCGAACTTCCTGGTTTGTGGAATGGTGCCATGAGCAACTGGAATACGGTATTTGTTGAGGTGCCATTGAGCACTTTCAACCCGGTAAAGACCGTTAACGACCTGCTTCGCGACCAGCATCAGGCATAATACAATAAATGTGTTGGAACACCGGGACTACGCACCCCCCAGGTATTCCAACACATTTTTTTCATTACCTAAGGCTGGTAATGTAGTTACCAACGCATGGTAATATGATTACCAATGCATGGTAAATGCATTACCCGTGCGTGGTAAATTAGTTACCAAAGGCCTGGTAATTATACAAAAGGCTATTTTTTGTTACTTACCAGCTCGTTTTTCAAGGCGTCGGCAATGATTCTTGCCATTTGCCCGGCACCTTTAGCCGTAGGATGGATACCGTCCTGCTGAATTTGCTTGTTATCGAAATCCTTGAATGTGGTGTGCAAATCAATAAACTGCAAATGATTCTTCTTTGCAAGTTTCTTTATCACAGGTATAACGCCTGCTGTAATCGTGCTGTCGTTAATGCCCCATTGCGTTTTGAAAGCGGGTATCGGACTGCACAGATATATCTTTGGTTTCGAAGGCAACTGGCGCAACGAATCTATCATTTGCTGCATGTCCTTACCAAAGTTGGCACCGTATTGCCAGTTGCGTGGTTTGGAATCATTGGTACCCAGTTTTATAACAGCTATGTCGGGCTGGAAAGCCAGAGCATCACGCCAGGCTAATTCCTTCATATAGGGGTGGTCGCCATTATTCAGCATCGTGCGAGCGCTCACTCCGAAGTTGCGCACATTGTACTTATCGCCCAGCAGCTGCTGCAACTGTGCAGGATAGCCTTTGGCATCGCTCATATCAATGCCCGAACCATCGGTAATGCTGTTGCCAATGCAAGCCACGCGGATGCTATTCTCCTGGGGCGCCTTGAAGCTCTTCAGCCAGCTGTCTAAATCGCTCAGCATCTGGTCGTGAAAAGCAAACGAAGTATTGAAGCCAAAACCGTGACCGCCAGTGGGGTAGACGTACAGCGCACATTCGTTGCCACATTTGCGCATGGCTGAATAGTAAGCTATTCCGTTGTCAACAGGTGGCACCACCTGGTCGTCGTTGGCAAGCAATATCACAGCGCGCGGTGTGAGGTGGCGCCTTACGGCGCGATTTGAACTCCACTCATTGATAAGGTGCCTGCTCTGAGCACTGTCGCCAAGGAATCCTTTTACCGAACCTTTATGGGTAAGATGCTCGTCCATAGAGATTACAGGATAAAACAAGATACTGAAGTTGGGGCGCATGGCAAGTGGAGCATGGGTACTTACTGCCGAAGCAAGATGTCCGCCGGCCGACGAGCCCATAATACCAATATCATAAGGATTGATATGCCATGCTTTGGCACTGTCACGGATGGTCTTGATGGCATTCATGGCATCGCTTAATGGCAGCTGACGGTTGCCATTGGGCATGCGATACTTCAGCACAAAGCAAGCTATGCCACGGTCGTTGAACCATGGGGCCCACGAGGTACCCTCGTGCTGCATGGCCTGATGACTGTAGCCGCCACCGGGCAGCACCACCACGGCCCTGCCTGTGCCATGTTGTGGCAGGAAAGCGTACACTTTCGACTCACCGTCGACAGAGTTTTTTAAAACAAAACTCCTTACATTCTGTGCCGATGACATGCCGGCAAGCAGTACGGTGAGAATTAAAACTAAGGAAAAATCAATAATTCGTTTCATTGAGTAATTGTATTTAGGCTGTTATAATGGTCCTTGTAAACTTAGGGCACGCAATATATTTGCGTGCCCGGAATAGTATCTTTAATTATCCTTCTTGCCAAACAGCGAGAAGTGTACATAGCGTTTCGGGTGCTCACGCAGGTTCACCACCAGCGAGTCGGCATGCAACATGGTGCTGTTAAGATTGTTGTAGAGCGATGGGTCGTTCATAAGCAGTCCTAAGCTGCCTTTATTGTTCTTGAGCTGTTCACTAAAAGCGCGCATGTTGCCAATGGTCTGGTTCACCTCGTTCATTGTGGAGTTAATATCAACGGCAGCCAGGTTGGCGGTGAGCCGTTGGGTGTTGTCGAGCACGTGGTCGGCCTTGCCCATCATGCCGGGAACTCTGCCATTAAGCTGAGCCATCAGGGTGTTAACCTGGCGTGAGGCTGTATTCAGGTTGTTGGTGATGCCCTCCACATTGTGCAGTGAGTTGGCAATAGCGGGGTCTTGCAGCAGCGTGTTCACACGGGTCAGTATACTGTCCACCTTAGGCAGTATTTGCTGTACTTGCGGAATCAAAGCACCGGCCTTAGCCATCATGCCCTCGTTGAGTGTGCCTTTGAGCGTATCACCTGGTTCACATTTGTGTCGGGGATCGTTGCCGAGCAGCAGGTTCATCTTAACATTTCCCATCAAGTCGCTTTCAATCTCGGCCGATGAGCCACTGGGAATACGCATACCTTTGTCTACCGTGAACTTTACAAGCAACCGGCCAGTGCCATCGTAATCGTAATCTACATCGCGCACCACGCCCACCTTGTATCCGTCGGCATAGATAGGACTCGATTTAGCCAGTCCACTGATGTTATCGAATGTGATATAGTAAACGTCGTCTGACGAGAATACATTCATTCCCTTCAGGAAGTTTAATCCTATAAACAGCAATATGATGGCTAACGTTGCCACGAGTGCTAATTTTATTTCTCTGGCGTGTTTCATAATCTTCTTATGTAAATGTTAATGCTATTTCGATGGTTTGCAATGTAATACTTTAATTAGTCGCCTTACCCGTTTTGTGACTGGAGCCGGCATTCACCTTTTGACCGTTTTTAAACGTAATGATAAAACATTGCGGGAATTTCTCGCTCAGCTCTTTTCTTAACTTTGAAATTTCACTAAAGCTTGTGGTGTTGCCAATAGTATACTTCAGCAGTCCGCCTTCAGTAAAATAATCGTAGTTCTCTTCACCTTTAAAGTGGGCGTCACCCGGGCGGAGTTTACGGTTCGTGGTAAATATCTGTACCTTGTACACTAATTTAGAACTCGTTATTTTTTCTGAACTACGTTTCTGTTCTGCCGGACGAGTTTTAGTAGAGTTGTCGTTAATTTGCTTCGATACCTTACGATTAGCCGGCTGGCGGTTCACTAAGTTACGCCGTACGGGCTGATAAGGCTTCTCTACCAGCTGCGGTACCACTGTGCTTGTAGTGGTATCTGATTTGTAAGGGACGGTAATATTATTATAATACTTATCCTTGTACTGTTTGAAAGCTGTACAGATGGCCTTGCCGATGGCATCCACCTGTGTGGGGTTGTTAAGCACAGCCTCTTCATCAGGAGTGGTGATGAAGCCCAGCTCGATTAAGCAGCTTGGCATCGAGGTTTCACGCAGCACAAGGAATCCGGCCTGATGCACGCCCTTATCGGGACGTTCGGTTTGCGAGCAGACCGAGCGTTGTATCATCCGTGCTACATCCACACTCTTCTCCATATTGCGTCCCTGTATAAACTCGAACATAATATAACTCTCCGAAGAGTTAGGGTCGAAGCCCTTGTAAGTTTGCTTGTAGCCTTTCTCCATTGAGATAACCGAGTTTTCACGCATGGCCACGTCCAGATTATCCTTGGCGCGGTGCATACCGAGCGTATAGGTTTCGAATCCCCGGGCAATTTTGCCGGCTGGCAGGGCATTGGTGTGCACAGATATAAATAAGTCGGCATTGTTACGATTGGCTATGTTGGCACGCTCCTGCAAAGGCACGAATACATCCGTCTTACGGGTATAAATCACCTTAACGTCAGGACATTGCTGCTCAACCCATTTTCCAAAAGCAAGAGCCACGTTGAGATTGATATTTTTCTCGAGCGATGACGCACCCGGTGCGCCCGTATCGTGCCCGCCATGCCCGGCGTCGATAACCAGCGTGAACTGATGGGCAGCACAGGCACCCATCATCAGCAAAAAAAACAGCAGGGTGAGGCAGCGCCTTGCCAGATTGTTGCTTAGATGCAGTATAGTAGTGTTTAACTTTTTCATTAGCTGCAAAGTTAATGATTTTTATGCATATTCTCGTGCCCCCATTATGATATTTATCATTTGTTAAAGATTTGAATTAAATAATAAGACTGTGAGAACTACTACTAAAGATGGCGTTACCTTATATTTGGCAAAATTAAGAGTGCTATTTCTAAAAACGTTGTGCAAGACTTGCATTTCCCGGAATTAATAGCTATTTTTGCATTGCAATGCCAGCATCAACCCAATGGGAGAGGTGCTTTAAACACACGCCAGAGTGACAGAAATACAAAGACTCACAGATTTCCTTAACCTGCGTTACCCTGCAAACGACGAACATGGGGTGCGCAACTGGGCAAGGATCGCTTTCATCGTTTGCATGACAGTGTTTCTTGTGCTATTTTTATTCAGGCCATTTGGACTGTCTAACTATCACGGACCGGTGTTGGAAGTCTGCATCTGTTTTGGTCTTGTGAGTTTCTTCACGACCCTTCTTTACCGCTTCATAGCATTCAAACCGATATTCAGCAGGGTTAAAACATGGCGAGTCTGGCATCAAGGTGTCCTGGTATTTTTCTTAATCGTAGTAATCAGCCTGGTAAATGTTGCAGCGCACGCCTTGTTTTTTGGTGTGCCACCATCGTTAAAGCTTTTAGCCGGGTATCTCGTGGCAACATTCTCTATAGCACTAATCATCGCGCCTATAACAATATTTATGTCGTACAACCAGATGTTGAGGAACCGACTGGATATGCTGATTAACAAAGATTCAGATGTACAGCAAGGACGCACCGTGACATTGCATGACGATGCTGTAAAGACTAACGACCTTGTAATTGATGCAGCCGATTTTATATACGCAGAGGTTAGAAAGAACAACATAAAGGTTTACTATCTTAAATCTGGCGAACTGGCAACGCGCGAGCTGCGCACTACGATGACCGCGCTTGTGAGCAGCATTGATATACAGAACATTATTCAATGCCATCGTTCTTTCGTTATCAACGTGAACCATATCACCCAGGCAAAGGGAAATTCCAATGGCTATAAGTTAAAGTTAGATAAGTGTACGGATGTGATCCCCGTTTCGCGTACATATGTGCCCTTGCTAAAATCGTTTATTGCTTAGTTATTCGTCACAAATAACTATAATCTGGCTGATTGGTTTGTTATCTGTCACATTTTTAGTCGTCTGTCCCCATAATTTGACTGGTTCCATCTGTTTTCTTATCTTTGCGAGTAACCAAATGCAACGGGCATGAAGCAAATCTTTGTAATTGTGGTCCTCATTTCTATTTTCGCAAGGTTGCAGGCACAACAAACCATCAGTGGAACAGTTACCGACGGGCATGAACCACTTGCCGGTGCCAATGTGTTTTTGAGAGGCACGATGGACGGATGTCTGACCGACTCGCTTGGAAGATTCTCGTTTACAACTGCTCAACGGGACAGCTTCCCAGTTACGGTTACATATCTTGGCTGCGAGGACTTCAATCATGTTTATACTGCAACAAAAGACATTCACATCAGAATGCGCAGCACGTCGGCAACCATCGGAGAAGTGGTGGTAACGGGCAGCTCGTTCAGCTTTGGCAACGGCAATGCGAAATCACTCAAGGCATTGGATATCGTTGCCGAGGGCAGTTCATGCGGTGATATTGTTGCAGCTTTGCAAACATTGCCTGGGTCGCAGAAAGTTGGCGAAGACGGCAAATTGTATGTACGTGGCGGCAGCAGCGAAGAAACGCAAACCTTTATTAATGGCATGCACGTGTTGGAACCTTATACAGCAGGAGCCCAAAACACTGCTTCGCGCGGCCGCTTCTCTCCCTTCCTTTTCAAGGGCATCCAGTATTCACTGGGAGGTTATGGCGGTGAATACGGGCAGGCTTTATCGGCCGTACTACCCATGGAGACGACCGACCGCTGCAATTACGATAAGTTTGGCTTAAGTGCATCATTGCTCGACTGGAATGCCGGTGGCACTAAGGTCTGGAAGAACAGCAGCCTTTCGTTTAACACTACTTACATGGACTTGTGGCCTTACACAAAACTGTTCCCGGGACGGTATCAATGGACTCGCCCTTACCAAGATCTGTCGGGCGAGATTCAGTACAAAGCTGACTTAGGAGCCAATGCCACATGGAAGACCTACATGGGCTATGACCGCAGCCACGTGGGCAACATAGATGATGCCCGCCATTTTAACTTGTGGCAGGATAACGTGTATTTAAACTCTACAATAAAGTGCAATTTTTCACACGGCTGGCTTGGCTTCGGCGGTATGGCAACGAGCTTTGTGTGGGACAATATAAATGAAGCCCTGTCGGCAGATGACCGTTTTAAACGCTTCCGGAGTGAAGTGCACCTGAAAGCGAAGCTACAAAAAATATTCTCAAGCTGGTGGATGGCAAGCATGGGCGTAGAGGACTATATTCGCAATTACAAACTTAATTATACAGACACCGTTAGCAGCAAGTTTAACCAACAATACAACATGCCGGCTGTCTTTATCGATACCCAGCTGAAACTTTTGCGGGAGCTGTTTCTCTCTGTATCGGCACGCGGTGAATTTTTCAGTATTTGTAATCAATGGCGTATTATGCCACGGGCTACATTGAACTGGTACCCGCTTAAAGTTTTGAAAACATGGGTGTCGATGGGTAGCTACTCCCAGACTCCGGCGATGACATTCACGGCCTTGCAATGGTCGGATATTCTGCCTGCCGTAAGCACTTTAAAGCAATCAATTGCCAATCATGCTATATTGGGGTTGCAATGGTCATTACCAAAAACAGAGTTGCGCGTGGAGGGGTATCTGAAAAAATACAACCATCTACCCTGGTTTTCCGGGAATGGTTATACGGCAACAGGCAGGGGCACAAGCAAGGGAATTGATTTGTACATAGAAGACCACTCGCTCTTACCGAATCTGAGCACCCGTCTGGCCTACTCATATTGCGATGCCCACCGGCTGTGGCTCAATGATACCAAGGAGTGCATGCCCAGTTTCACGTCTCGCAATAACATTCGCTTGTCGATTAAATACGGTATAGGGCACTTTTTTATTGGCGTGGTTGATTCTTACGCCAGTGCACGCCATTATGCTGAGAGAAGAACGCCGCCATACAATAGTGTGGACCTCAGCTTAACGTGGCTTGCCAATACCCGGACCATTATCTACACGTCGTGGAACAATGTGCTGAACCGTCACAACATATTTGCTTACGAACAAGGCAGAACCATCGACAGCGACCGAAACTCACTGTTTTACATCGGAGTATTCATTTCATTAAAAAGTAATAAAGCTTATGACATCTCAAATTTCTAAATCATTGCGATTCGTTGGTCGCATGGTAGTAGTCGTTATGACTATCATCACCTGCAACTGTGCTTATGCACAAAACACACAGCCTTCAGTTCAGCAACAACTGGCACAATTGAAACGGCTCGAGGCTATGCAGCCCGACAGTACCGGGCCCAAAGAGCAACAAGCCCTGTTATTGCTCTCAACCGTTGTAGCCAATCCACAGACGAAGGAAGCAGATGCCTATCTGGAGGAAGCCGACCGTTTGATTAATTTATTGGGTAAGATGAAAGCTGATGACGAAAGCACACTGCCTACCCTGAAAGGTTTCTATTACATCTGTTTAATTGTAAAAGACCCTGTACAAAACGGACCACGTTACTATCGTGAAGCAAGCGACAACCTTGCCGAAGCTCAACGCATCAATCCCAATAACAACCTGGCTAAAATGCTGAGTGAAAGATTCAACGAAGGCATGAAGGACGCGAGAAAGTAGTTATTGCGAGGTTCATGCCCCATGTATCAACGGCTGTATCTTATTTTGTATGCCGTGACTTTTTATGCCGCCATCTGAACAAGTCGCCCCACTTGTTAAAGTCGTGCTTGATAATCAAACCAACACCCTGTGTGGTTAAGCTATTACGTGTAAAGTAGCGGTCGTTGGTTTGATTATAAACTCGCACGGCCCAGTTGCCATTAGGCGTGATGAGGTAACGCAGGTCAAAGTCGCCAATAAAACTTGTGGTATTTTTGCTGGCATTATCGCGATAGCCAAACTGCCCGTTAAACAGCAGTCGGTTGTTCAGCATTCTGCCACTGAGCAAACCTTCATATTCAGCGTTGTTCCAACCTTCGTTGCCAGTTGATATGTTGGCGCCAATGTTCCAGTTGGAGCTGCCCGTAAACGTGGTGAGCATGTTGCTGAGCTGCTGACTAAGCTGCCCGCTGATGATGCTCTGCATGGCCAGCGATGTTTCGCTTTGCTGCGTAGTAGTGCCTCCGGTAGCAGCATTATTGGTGTTTTGTCCCATAAACCGGCCCAGGGCAAGCAGGCAGAGGGCTTGCTGATTCATTTCATCCTCACTGTTGAGCAAGCTGTAAATCATTTGCTTGGCATCGGTTCCCAGTGTAGGGAAATCCATATTGAAATCAACCTTAGGCTCACGTGGTGTGCCCGTGATGTCCATCAGGCAGTTCACTCTTACATTGTTGTTTGAAAACGACGAGCCCAACTGTAAGTCACTCAGGCTCACACCATTCACCATATAGTCGGCACGCAGCTTTAAAGCCGCATCGTAGGCATCGCCGCTGAACATAATGGTACCACCAGGCTCAAAGGTAAACGTACGCTTGATTACATTTTGTATGGTGAGTTTATAATCGCCGTCCTCTACCGTGTAGTTGCCAAAGATGCCCATGCCATTTTTATTGAAGTAGTTGGCCTTAATCACGCCGTTGCCATGCAGGGTAATCAAATCGCCTGTATTGGCATCGGTAAGCACCTTGAGTGCGGCCATGGGTGTGGCGTGTATAAGCAGGTTGATATACAGGTCACTGGGTATGTCGGGAGCATCGGCAGGCGGTGTGTCGGGGCACACTATAGCAATACTGTCGGCATTACCCCAGTGAATCATGGCATTGTTACCCACTTCGTCGGGGGTAGATGTGTTATATTCTATAAACGAACCGCGCTGAGGGGTAACGTCGGCCGTGATAACCGTGCGCCCCGGCCTGTTCACAACCGAACATTTGCCCGAGGCAAACACAGTGCCAAAGAACGAGGAACCGTCTTGCTGATGAGTGTCAAAAGCAAGTAAATTAGCTGCCTGCACGCTGATATCGGCCGTAAGATGGGTGAGGTGCTTATGATGCAGTGCGCCTGTAAGCAGTCCGGCATGCCCGTATTTATCAGTAATAGTATCGCCGCGGAACTGTATCTCATTGGGTATGGCTGTGATGGTATCGTTCTTCATGTAATAAGTCACGCCGGTAGAAGGCAGGCGCAAAGAGCCGTTGGCAACGAGCTGCCCCTCCAGGTTAATATTGTTCAAAGGACCGGCAACACGCACGGCACCATGTGCCGTACCATCGATGTTATCGGCAAAACCGCTGCAAAGGTCTTGCAGGAACTCCAGACGGGTGCCCATGGCTGTGATGCCCAGGTCTATATAATTGCGCTTAGGCGAAACGTAGCCGTTAATAAGCGTTGCGCCCGTAATATCGTTGGCTCGCGCATTGATTTGCACGTGATAAGTGGGGTCGATGCTTACATTAGCCGAAAGCACGCCCATGCGTCCACCTTCAAATTTAAAGTCGTTAACGGTAAGTTCTGAATTGCAATGAAATCGCCCGAATAATCCTTGCAGATGAGCTTTGCCTGTGATAAGACCAGAGAAGTCAACTGAGTGGAAGTTAACCAGATTCAGAATATAGTTTACATCCACGCCTTTCAGGTCAACCAAGAGCGAATCATCTTTATTTACCGTATTAGTGCCGTTTACTATAACGTGCTGGTTATTATGACTTATGGCAAAATGGTTGACCGACAAATATTGTTTGCTATAATACAAATCAGAGGGATGTACCTTCCACACACTGTCGCCTACCTGAATGTCGGATGGTCTGATCCAAACGTGCGCCGTTGATTTACCATTTTCATCTTTATAGAATTCTGCCTCGGTGTTCAGCTTAGTAAGGAAAAGCTGTTTTGCCTGATTGTTGATGTACAGAGAGGTATTCAGACGATTATGAGCCGCAGCTGCACTTATGTGCATCAGGGTAGGCTTGGCTGCCGTTGAAAGGCGCAGGCCCGACAACTGTAATCGCAATGAATCATCGGGAGTAGTACTTACATCAATGTTTACATCGCTATAGTCGTTACCATTATAAGAAAATTGAGGCAGATTGCTGTGAAGAGCAATCTGACGGTCCACATCGTTAACATAAGCACTAACTTGCAGTGTGTCGGGTGAAGAGAAAGGTATGCCCAGCAAAGTGTTGAGCCAGTCGGTTTTGTATAGTTTAAGCAGTGCTGTGTAGTGACTGCGTGTATAGCTGTACTTTGGCAAACCAGGCAGCGTGGGCAGATGTGCACCCACCACATTGGTTACGGCATGGGTGAGTGTACCGAAATCGAACTGTCCATTTAAATCAACTGCACACAAATCACTATTCAGTCTAAGTTGCTGGTTACCATGTTGTTTGTTTAGTTGGGCATTAATGCTGTTAATGTGGTAGATGCCATTGGCATGTGTAAGGTCAAGCTGTGTGGCGGCCAACGTGCCTGCAGCATTGCTCAAGCTGTTGCCCTTCAAATGAGCTGTAACAGTACCACTTACGGCCTTGATGCGAGGCAAAATATTGACGTGCAGTGTGTTCAGATTAAGGTGTCTGATGTGGGCAGTAGCATCAATCATTTTGGCAGCATCCAAAGAGGCCCTGCCTTTTACATCAAAATCAATATTGGGGTCGGTCATGCTCAACAGTCCCGACACCTGCCGGTCTCTCATGCTGCCGTCTACATGAATGTTTTTGTAAGCATACTGTTTATAATCTAATCGCGAGATGGTGCCTTTCAGCTGTACACTACGTGGCATCTGCTTCAGGTTTTCAGCCAGGTAGCAATCGGCATCTATCCTGGCAGCCACCTGCCCGAAGTCGTGATTACCCGTGATTCGTGCAAGATTAAGTCCCTGTGTAACAATATGAGCCGTACATTTACGGTTATATCGGCCAAGTGACAGTTGCGCACTGCCAGCCTGAGTGAGCAAACGGGTAATGGCCGCAAAGTTAGAGCCTAACCCTCCAACTGTTCCTTTTACATAAAAATTTCCAACTCGGTTGTTTACCTGTTTTAACACATTTGCAAGTTTCGGACCAGCCAGTGCAGTCAGCATTCCCGGGCGTACGTCGAATTGCCGCAAAGCGAAATACCATCGTGGTTTTACCGTCCAGTTAGCCACCGACCCGCTTACTTTGGCAGTGAAGGCTCCATTCGAAGCGGCAATTGACAATGGGTTGATGCGCAATGAAGTACTGCTGCCACGCAAGCGTGCATTTATGTCAATCCGAGTCTGATTAGACGCAAGCCAGGGTATGAAGCAAGCCAAATCGGCAGCCGTTATATGTGATGGTGCCAATTGCAACTGATAAAAGAGAGAAGCCATGTACAAATGCTTGCCATTGAAGCTGTAGGTAGCCATGCACACGGGAATGTCCAGAAGAGAGTGGGGTAGCTCTAATTTAAAGTTGCTGAGCAAGGCCTGCTTACGATTAGCAACAAACGAAAAAGCGAGATTACTGAGCGTTAATCCACTTTGCTCGTGCAGGGCAAGCGAACGCAAATCGAAGTTGATGCTGTCGTTAGTGAGATGCTTCAAACTGGCATAGCCACTCAATCCACTTATCAACAAATGATTGGGCGTAAACACCCTGTGATGCTGTGAATCAAATCCGTAAGGCTTGTCAAGCTGATTGTAAGCAAGCAAACCATGGCGAATTACAAGGGAATGTACCGCCAGATTCAAATTGCTCTTACTATTCGGATTCTTTGACGCCAGAGAATCAAGAACAAACTGGAAATTAAACGGCGACTTGCTGTTTTCGCGGTAAGCATTAAGCTTTATGCCGAACAACTGGGCTGAGGTAACTGTAATTTTGCCGGATAGCAAGTCAGACAAACTGAGCTTTGCCGACATGCGAGAAGCATTGAGCAAGGGCTTGTGACGCTGGTCGAGGATATTTACATCGTCGATAATCACTCGATTAAGTATGCCCAAGTCGACTCTTGAAATACTAACCCGGGTGCCCAGTTTCCCTGCCAGTGCCGATGCCACACGCGCAGCAATGAAGGTCTGGAAAGCCGGCACATTGAGCAACACGGCAACACAGACGTACAAAGCAAGCAGTGCTCCTAAAATCCAGGTGATATATTTCTTGATATATTTCAATTCAGTGACTATTGACATGCAAAATTAATGATTTTCCACCGCAATATAAAATAATGGAATGATAATTTTCCTTTACTGCTTTTTTTTTATTAAATTTGCATTCGGATAATTATTATACATAATTTACCAACTTCGACAAATAATGTTAATTCATAACAATTGGATTATTTAATGATATGGCAAATTTGATAAAATTGCGCAAAGGCTTAACTATCAACCTGGCAGGTGCCGCCGCAAAAGAGGTGACATCGTTGTCTACTGATGGTGAGTATGCGCTTGTGCCCGATGATTTCGTGGGCGTGAAACCTAAGGTGGTTGTAAAACCGGGCGACACTGTCAAGGCGGGCGACTTCTTGTTTGTGAATAAGAACGCACAGCAAGTGGGCTTCGCTTCTCCAGTGAGCGGTACTGTAACCGACGTGCTTAGGGGAGACCGCCGAAAAGTGCTCTCTGTGAAGGTGAAGGCCGACAAAGAGCAAGTGTTTAAATCGTTTGAGCCAAAGGATGTAGACCACCTTACAGCCGAACAAGTAATTAACAGTTTACTTGAAGCAGGACTCTTTGGCTACATCGAGCAAATGCCCTATGCAGTAAGCACAACTCCCAATACAAAGCCAGCAGGCATCTTCGTGTCTGCCTTGAGGGACATGCCACTGCAAGCCGATTTCGATTTCACGGTAAAAGGTAACGAGGCTGAGTTCCAGGCAGGCATTACCGCACTGTCGAAAATAGCTCCCGTTTATCTGGGCATTGGAAGCGAAACCACTAACAAAGCGCTTACCGACGCAAAAGATGCCGAAGTTACCATATTTAGCGGCAAATGCCCCGCTGGCAACGTGGATGTACAAATTAACCATACTCATCCTGTTTGCAAAGGCGAGGTGGTATGGACAGTTGACCCCGACAGCGTGGTATTCTTTGGCCGTTTGTTCTTATCGGGCAAGGTAAACCTTACCAAAACCATTGCTGTAGCCGGAAGCGAAATAAACGAACCCGCATATCTCTCCACACTTGTTGGCACACCCATTTCACGTATAGTGAATAACAAGCTCAAGCACAACGAGCATGTACGCGTTATCAACGGCAACCCTCTTACCGGAGAGCCCGTTACCGACATGCAGCAAACTTATCTGGGAGCTCATCGCAGTGAGGTTACAGCTATACCAGAGGGTGATAATGCCAACGAACTGTTGGGATGGATTCGGCCCAGAACCAACGAGTTCTCGGTTTCACACAGCTACTTCTCCTGGCTGTTCGGCAAAAAGAAGCAGTATGTACTCGATGCCCGCATCAAGGGCGGTGAACGACATATGATTATGAGCGGCGAATACGACAAGGTGCTGCCCATGGATATCTATGCCGAATATCTTATCAAAGCCATCATTACCGGCGATATCGACAAACAAGAACAACTGGGCATTTACGAAGTAAGACCTGAGGATTTTGCCCTGGCAGAATTTGTTGACTCATCTAAGTTGCCTCTGCAACAGATAGTTCGCAATGGTCTTGATATTCTTAGAAAAGAGAATGCCTGATTAAGTGATTCGGTAAGACTTGTTACACCTATTTAATATTATAATGTAAAATCATTATGAGTTTAAGAAATTATTTAGACAAAATAAGGCCGAACTTCCAGGAAGGTGGCAAACTGCACGCCTTCAAGAGCGTGTTTGATGGCTTCGAGTCGTTCCTCTATGTGCCTAACGACACCTCTAAGCACGGCGCAAGCATCCATGATGCCATCGACTCAAAACGTATCATGAGTTTTGTGGTTATTGCCTTGCTGCCAGCATTGTTGTTCGGTATGTATAATGTGGGCTATCAGAACTATAAAATGGCCGGCATGCTCGAGCAAGCTACATTCTGGCAAATGTTCGAGTTCGGATTCCTGGCTGTACTGCCAAAGTTACTGGTGAGCTACATTGTAGGTTTGGGCATCGAGTTTGCCTGGGCTCAATACAAGGGTGAGGAAATTCAGGAAGGCTACCTGGTAACCGGTATTATCATACCTTTGATAATTCCTGTGAACACTCCGCTTTGGATTCTTGCCCTGGCTGTGGCCTTTGCGGTAATCTTTGCCAAAGAGATTTTTGGCGGTACGGGTATGAACATCTTTAATGTGGCCCTGGTAGCCCGTGCTTTCCTGTTCTTCTCTTATCCAAGCAAGATGGCAGGCGACCTGAGTGTGTGGGTAGCTCAACATCCCATACTGGGTTTGGGCTGCAACTTGCAAAATGCCGACGCCTTGTCGGGCGCTACACCGCTGGGCGATGCAGCTAAAGGCGCATTCGACAGTATGCCCTCGCTCTGCGACAGCATTCTTGGCTTCATTCCCGGCTCAGTAGGCGAAACCAGCGTTATCGCTATTGCCATTGGCGCCATTATCCTGCTGGTTACCAACATTGCCAGCTGGAAGACCATGCTCAGCGTTTTCCTTGGTGGCGGCATCGTAGGAGCCCTGTTCCATTTGGCCAACCCTACACAAACGTTGGAATGGTACCAGCAACTGGTTATTGGTGGTTTTGCTTTTGGTGCCGTATTTATGGCTACCGACCCTGTTACATCTGCACGTACCGAAACAGGCAAGTGGATTTATGGTTTCCTTATCGGAGCAATGACTATTGTAATTCGTGTATTGAATCCAGGCTACCCAGAGGGTATGATGCTGTCAATCTTGCTGATGAATATGTTTGCTCCTCTCATCGACTATTGTGTGGTGCAGCGTAACATCTCCCGCAGGACCAAGCGAACGCTTAACACATTAAATAATAACAACGATTAAACTTGCAGAAGAATATGAAAACGAATTCAAACACTTATACAATTGTTTATTCTACTGTCATTGTAGTCGTTGTTGCTTTCCTGCTGGCCTTTGTGTTTCAAGCATTAAAGCCAGCTCAGGATGCCAACGTGGCCCTGGACAAGAAAAAACAAATCCTGAATGCACTTAACATTCGTGACTTGAGTGATGCTGAGGCTGCTCAAAAATATAATCAGGTAATTACAGCCGACGAAATTATTGATACCAACGCCCGTGTTATCGATAAAGGTACAAAGGGCGGCGAAAAGGCAGGCTTTAAATTAACCAGTCAGGATGCCAAGAATGGCAAGCTGGCCGTGTTTGTTTGCAACGTGAACGGTGAAACCAAATATGTTATGCCTGTCTATGGCATGGGACTATGGGGCCCTATCAGCGGATTCATTGCTCTGAATGCCGATAAGAATACTGTGTATGGTGCCTACTTTAACCACGAGAGCGAAACAGCCGGTCTGGGTGCCGAAATAAAAGACAACCGCGCATGGCAGGAGAAATTCCAAAACAAGAAGGTCTCTGAAGGCGATGGCAAGATTGACCTCTCAGTTCAAAAGAAGGTAACCGACCCTACCACCCAGGTAGAAGCTGTAACGGGTGCCACACTTACCAGCAATGGTGTAACCAATATGCTGCACGACGGTTTAGGCGCTTATGTTAAATTCTTAAATCAAAAGTAACAAATGAGTTTATTCAGTAAGCAAAACAAAGAGGCTCTTATTAGCCCTTTAAATAAGAACAACCCAATCATGGTGCAGGTGCTGGGTATCTGCAGTTCGCTCGCAGTTACATCGCAGTTAAAACCCGCCATCGTTATGGGTCTGGCAGTTACAATTATTACTGCCTTCTCGAACGTAATCATCTCTATGCTGCGTAAGACCATCCCTGTGCGCATACGTATTATCGTACAACTGGTTGTTGTGGCTGCACTGGTAACGATTGTAAGCCAGGTACTCAAAGCGGTTGCCTATGATGTAAGTGTCCAGCTGTCGGTTTATGTGGGCTTGATCATCACCAACTGTATTTTGATGGGCCGACTCGAAGCTTTCGCCATGACCAACAAGCCCTGGCCCAGCTTCCTCGATGGCATTGGCAACGGTCTGGGTTATGCCATGATTCTCGTCATTGTAGGTGCAGTACGTGAATTCCTTGGCAGAGGCTCATTGCTCGGGTTCAAGATTATTCCTGAGGGAGCCTATGCAGCAGGTTATATTAATAATGGTATGATGACGATGCCCGCCATGGCCCTGATACTGCTGGGTTGTGTGATTTGGGTTCACCGTTCATTCTTCTCTGATGAAAAGTAACCGTTAATCAATTTACAAGCACATTATTATGGAACATATATTCACTTTATTCTTCCGTTCGATCTTCGTTGACAATATGATCTTCGCGTTCTTCCTTGGCATGTGTTCTTTCCTTGCCGTATCAAAGAACGTTAAGACATCGTTAGGATTAGGACTGGCAGTAACCTTCGTACTTGTAGTAACGGTACCGGTTGACTATCTGTTACAAACCAAGGTGCTGGGCCCCGACTGTCTGATAAAGGGCGTCGACCTAAGTTACCTCAGCTTCATCCTGTTTATCGCTGTCATTGCCGGCATTACACAACTTGTTGAAATGGCAGTCGAGAAATATTCACCTTCTCTCTACAGTGCATTGGGAATCTTCCTGCCTCTAATCGCCGTGAACTGTGCTATCATGGGCGCCAGCTTATTTATGCAGCAGCGCATCAACCTCGACCCATCTAACTCTCAGTACATCGGATCGGTATGGGATAGCATTGCCTATGCTTTTGGCTCTGGCCTTGGCTGGACGCTGGCTATCGTATCAATGGGTGCCATCAGAGAAAAAATGCAGTACTGCGAAATTCCAAAACCTCTCCAGGGTTTGGGAATAACATTTATTACTGTAGGTTTGATGGCCATGGCTATGATGTGTTTCAGCGGACTAAAGTTCTAAGCACAAGCAACCATCAATAATTAGAAGTAAATTTTCAACCGTAGAATTATGAACACTTCATTTATTATATCCAGCATTGTAGTTTTCCTGGTAATTATCCTGTTGCTGGTAATTATTTTGCTGGTAGCAAAGAAATACCTGAGTCCAAGCGGCAATGTTACTATCAATATTAACAATGAGAAGGACTTGAATGTGCCCCAGGGCGACTCGCTCATGGCCACACTCAACAACAATGGCATCTTCTTGCCTTCAGCTTGTGGTGGTAAAGCAAGTTGCGGTCAATGCAAAGTGCAGGTTGTAGAAGGTGGAGGCGAGATTCTCGACTCTGAGCGTCCACACTTTACTCGTAAACAAATCAAAGAGCATTGGCGTCTGGGTTGCCAGTGCAAGGTTAAAGGTGACTTAAAAATAAAGATTCCAGCCTCTATTCTTGGTGTTAAAGAGTGGGAGTGCACGGTGATCTCTAACAAGAATGTATCGAGCTTCATTAAAGAGTTCAAAGTGGCACTGCCTAAGGGCGAGCACATGGACTTTATTCCAGGTTCGTATGCACAAATCAAGATTCCTGCTTACGATTGCATTGACTACGACAAAGATTTTGATAAAAACGATATAGGCGAAGATTACATTGGTGCATGGAAGAAGTTTAACATCTTCTCACTCAAAGCCCACAATCCTGAGCCTACCGTACGTGCCTATTCAATGGCAAACTATCCTGCTGAAGGCGACATCATCATGCTAACAGTGCGTATCGCCAGCACTCCTTTCAAGCCACGTCCGCAAGTGGGATTCCAGGATGTACCTACGGGTATTGGCTCATCGTATATCTTCTCTCTAAAACCAGGCGACAAGGTTCTCATGAGCGGCCCTTATGGTGACTTCCATCCGCACTTCGACAGCAAACGCGAAATGATTTGGATTGGTGGTGGTGCCGGTATGGCTCCTTTGCGCTCACAAATCATGTATATGACCAAAACGCTGCATACCACCGACCGAGAGATGCACTTCTTCTATGGTGCCCGTTCTTTAACCGAGGCCTTCTTCCTTGAGGACTTCTGGGAACTGGAAAAAGAATTCCCCAACTTCCACTTCCATCTTTCGTTAGACCGTCAAGACCCGAAGGCAGATGCAGCTGGCGTTAAATACTACACAGGCTTCGCAGTAAACTGTATACGTGATACCTACTTAAAGGATCACGAGGCTCCCGAAGATTGCGAGTACTACCTGTGCGGTCCACCTATGCTTATCAAGACCGTTACAGAATATCTTGACAGTCTGGGCGTTGAGCCTGAGTCTATCATGTACGATAATTTTGGGTAATGGAACAAAAAAAATGCAAAATATGTAAGATTCCACAACAAAGGCTGCTGATAATCAGCGGCCTTTTTATGTTCGTCTATCAGGGACATATTCTATGGATACAAAGTACAAGTCTCCATTATAGTGTGAAGGTTATAGCTACAGGACCGAGATACGCCTGCTTCGGTATGACGACACCATACGGAAGCTGAGTGAAGAAGAGTTTTAGATTCATCCGACAAATCGTGTGATTTTGTCATTATGCAAATTGAAAAGTCTTAACCCTCAAATCCGCAACCACCCTCAAAAAATGAAATAGAACTGAAAGAAAAAGAGGCTACGCAGAAAAAGAGGCTCAAAGAGGTGAAAATCGCCACAAGGAGGCATAAAATCCCCTTACCCCACAAT
>Ga0256406_1002585_pt1 | contig 25068 bp, 13 predicted proteins | sample RumenRJG_03DNA_FD_185986 | JGI IMG/M metagenome (GOLD analysis project Ga0256406, IMG submission 185986) | Bovine rumen microbial communities from Lethbridge, Alberta, Canada - RJG_03 | ecosystem: Host-associated > Mammals > Digestive system > Stomach > Rumen | place: Canada: Alberta | collected...
TGGCCGCTCAGCCTAAACTCACCAAAGACAACGTAGAAGACGTAATCAAGGCGATGAGCCTCCAGGACAAGGCGACGCTTCTGGTAGGAGGCGCCCGCATGGTCATGGTCAACGGCATCCCTACGGGAGAAGCCAACCGTGTTCCGGGAGCCGCCGGAGCGACCCGCACCCTTGAGAAGTACGGAATTCCTCAGACCGTCCTTTCCGACGGCCCTGCCGGCATCCGTATCAATCCTACCCGTCCGGGAGACAAGAACACCTATTACGCAACGGGTTTCCCTACCGGAACCGTTCTCGCCGCGACCTGGGATCTTGACCTCGTTGAGAAAGTTACCGAGGCCATGGGCAACGAATTCCTCGAGTACGGAGCCGACGTGGCCCTCGCCCCTGGAATGAACATTCATCGTAATCCTCTCTGCGGAAGAAACTTCGAGTATTTCTCCGAAGACCCTGTCCTTTCCGGAAACATGGCAGCCGCTTATGTCAAGGGCATCCAGAGCAACGGAGTGGGAGTTTCCATAAAGCACTTCGCCGGAAACGACGCCGAGACGAACCGCAACGAGGCTGATTCCAGAATCAGCGTCCGCGCCCTCCGCGAAATCTATCTCAAGAACTTCGAAATCGCTGTCAGGAAGTCCGACCCTTGGACGGTGATGTCTTCCTACAACAAACTCAACGGGGAATATACCCAGCAGAGCAAGGGCCTCCTTACCGATGTGCTTCGCGGAGACTGGGGCTTCAAGGGCATCGTGATGACAGACTGGGGTTCCAAGGCGGGCACCGTCAACGCTGTCAAGGCTCAGAATGACCTCATGGAGCCGGGCAACACTACCGAAATCGACCGAATAGTCAAGGGTGTAGAGAGCGGAGCAATATCCATGGAAGAAGTCGACAGGAATGTCCGCAATATGCTGAACTATATCGTCAAGACCCCTGTCTTCAACGGATACAAGTACAGCAACAAGCCTGATCTCAAGGCGCATGCCGAGCTCGTCCGCCAGGCCGGCGCCGAGGGACTTATCCTCCTTAAAAATGAGGGCGCCCTTCCTCTCGCCAAGAACGCCAATGTGGCTCTCTTCGGCAATGCCTCCTATGACCTTATCGCTGGAGGCACAGGTTCCGGTGATGTCCACAAGGCTCACGTGATCAGCCTTGACAAGGGCCTCTCTGATGACGGTTTCGGCGTTGACAAGACCACTTCTGACTGGTACGCTCATTATCTTGCTTTCCAGAGCGAGAGCCAGACCAATAACTCCAGCGTGAACGGAGGCAATTTCTTCTGGGGCAGAACTCTTGCTCCTGAACTTAATATCAGCGACAATTTCGTTGCCCGCACCGCCCCTAAGAATGACGTGGCCATCGTGACCATCTGCCGCAATGCCGGTGAAGGTGCAGACCGCCATGCTTCTGACGGAGACTTCTATCTCAATGAGACTGAACGCGCCAATCTCAAGGCCATCGCCGATGGCTTCCATGCCGCAGGCAAGAAGGTAGTCGTAGTCCTCAACATCGGAGGCGTCATCGAGACCGCTTCCTGGATGCACATGGCCGACGCCATCGTCCTTGCATACCAGCCTGGCCAGGAAGGCGGCTATTCCATCGCCGACGTCCTCAGCGGCAAGGTCAATCCTTCAGGAAAGACTCCTGACAGCTTCCCTGTATCTTATTTCGACAATCCTTCCTCGAAGAATTTCCCTTACAACTATACCAACACCAACACCAGGTCCTGGGGCGTGCGTACTCCTGTCGCCAACGTCGACTATGTCAACTACCAGGAGGGCATCTATGTGGGTTACCGCTACTTCAGCACTTTCGCTCCCCAGAAGGTCACCTTCCCGTTCGGCTTCGGACTCAGCTACACCACCTTCGCTTATTCCGCCCCTAAGGTAAGCGCCACCGCTGACGGCTTCAAGGCCCAGGTTACCGTGAAGAACACCGGCTCCGTGGCAGGAAAGGAAGTAGTCGAGCTCTACGTCACAGCTCCTGCCGGCAAGCTCGACAAGCCTGCAGTCGAGCTGAAGAGCTTCGCCAAGACCAAGCTCCTCGCTCCGGGCGAGAGCCAGACACTCACGATGGAGGTGTCCAACTATGACCTGGCATCCTATGACGAGGCTCAGTCCGCCTTTGTGACCGACGAGGGCACCTACGTCTTCAAGTTCTGCGCTTCATCCCAGGATGTCCGTGCGAGTGCGGAGGCCAAGGTCAAGAAGGCTGGCTTCTGGAAGACCAGCGATGTTCTCCATCCGTCTTCCGAGCTGAAGCTCTTCACTGTTGACGAGCTCTCCAAGATGTAGATTCTGAAAATAATGTAAAGGCCGCTTCCTGGCCTGAAACTTTCAGAGACTGACCAAAAGTCAAGATGACTTTGGCCAGTCTCTTCTTTTCACACTCTCAAGCGTGTCGCCCATCACCACCTCCTCCCGGGGAATTCCTGAGGTTGACTCAAAAGTGAGTTGGCCTCTTTTTTTGTCGGGAGGGGTGTGGGGTGCCGGGGGGACTCCGTTCACGCTTCGCTTCACTCTATCCTCGCCTCGCCCGAGGCACCCTGCCAGCCTTTCCGACGATGTTTCCGAATGGAACTCTCTCGTTGAAAAGATCTGGTCGCGGCCAAATGTTTCCACGACTTCTTCTCTCGATTCCCTCCTCTCAGCCAAAGGGATAGAGCCGGATGTAAAGATGCCGCAGGGAATGAATTTCCTCCACAGGACTGTAGGACGTGATATTCAGGTCTACTGGGTCAACCGTCCTGCCCTGGATTGGGCTGATACGGTGCTTAGCTTCAGGGTGAAGGGCCTCAAACCTCAGATCTGGCATACTGACAGCGGAGTCATCGAGGACGCTTCTTTCAGTTTCAACGGAGACCGTACCGAAGTTTCTCTACATTTTGTCCCTGACGATGCGTTTTGCGTGGTTTTTGCAGGCAAGACAAAGACCGGCGCCGAAGTCCCCAAGACTCAATACAAAGCTCTCCTGACCATCGGGACACCTTGGACCGTGAAATTCCAGGAGGGCCGCGGGGCTCCTGCCCAGGCCGTCTTCGAAACGCTTCATGGCTATCAGGACGACCCTGAAGAGGGAATCAAGTATTTCTCTGGAGTGGCGGAATATTCGAACGACTTTACGCTCGATAAGCCTGACGGAACTTATGTCATTGACCTTGGGCACGTAGCGAATATCGCAGAGGTTTGGGTTAACGGCAAGTATTGCGGCAGAGCATGGAAGGAGCCTTACGGAGTCAGCCTCCATGGCGTCTTGAAAAAGGGTGTCAATCATCTTGAAATCAAGGTCGCCAATGTGTGGGTCAACAGGCTCATAGGCGACGCCCAGCCTGGAGCAAAGAAGATAACCTTCACGGACACTCCTTCGGCCTCCGCCGGAGATTCCCTGGTCCCTGCGGGCTTGCTCGGTCCGGTCAGAATCATAGAAGTGACCAATAACAAATAACTATTGATATTATGAACAAAACAAGCATTATTGCGGCCGCTGTTCTCGCGATGGCGGCCTCATGTACAAACGGCCTGAAACCGCAGCCGGAGGCTCCGGCCCCACAGCTCACCGAGGTTGAAAAGGCCGGAATCGCAGGCTGCGATTCCATGGTCCGTTTCGAGAGAGGCGGTATGCTGGCTGAGCTTTCTCTCCCTCTCGCTTATGCGGATTCGAATGTCGTATTCAGAAAGGTGAACGATGATCTGTACATCGGCAGCGGCCATGGCATGGCCAGCGAGACCCTCTATCTCATCGAAGGTGCCGACAGTGCTCTTCTGATTGACACCGGAACCAGCATCCCGGAGCTCAAGCAGGTTGCAGACAGCCTTACCGACAAGCCTTACAAGGTCATCCTGACCCATGTCCATCCTGATCATGCCGGATCTATCGATGCCTTCGACGAGGTTTGGATCAATGAGGCGGATACCACCAATCTCCGTATAATGTGCCCTGACCGCAAGTGTAAGATCAGCTATATAAAGGAAGGGCAGATCTTTAATCTCGGAGGCCGCAGCCTGGAGGCAGTCTTTACTCCCGGCCATACTCCAGGGTCTACCACCTTCATGGACAAGTCTCATGGCTATGGCTTCAGCGGTGATTCTTTCGGCAATGGAAACCTTCTTCTGACGGGGAATTTCTCTACGCTGAAGGCCTCCTGCCAGAAGGCGCTCGACTATATGGTCGCGAACAATATCCGCTTCTTGTTCAACGGACATTATTTCGGGAGCAATCCTGAGACTCCTCAGAGACTTGAGAATCTCATCAGGGTTTCTGAGGCTGTGCTTTCTGGCAAAATTGAAGGCACGCAGGTCCAGGACGGAATGATCGGCCTGAACAAGGTAGTAACCGGCGACGGTTTCAGAATCTGCTATTCTGACAAGGCGCTGAACTAGTAATAAACCCTTAGCTGGAGGGGATACAGCTTGGAACCAGCCGATTATTTAGTGTACCTTTTCAAGAGGCTGGCCAAAGTCAAGATGACCCAGGCCAGTCTCTTTTTTCACTCTGAGAGAGAGGAAGGTCAGCCTTTGTATTCGGACGGAGGAACGCCGAATTGCTTCTTGAAAGTCGTGGAGAAATTGGACAGAGAGCTGAAACCCGTCATGTCCGCGATTTCGCTCATGTTGTATTTTCCCTCTTTGAGGAGATCCTTGGCCCTGTTCAGTTTGTACTTCTTGAAGAACACGCTCGGATTCTCCCCGGTCAGGCCCTTCACCTTGTAATAGAACTTCGTCCTTGAAATCTTCATCTTCTCCGTCATCATCGTAACGTCCAGTTCAGGATTCCCGAGCTCTCCCTCCATGAACTTATAAAGCTGATTCATAAAGGCCTTGTCCTGTGGAAGCATCTGATCTTCCCCCAGAGACTCAGCGCCCGTGGAACTCTGAAGCCGCGCCTGAAGCTTTTTCCTGTTCTCCAGAACGGAATTTACTAGGGCAAGAAGATACTTCGGGTCAAAAGGCTTGGTCACATAGGCGTCGGCACCCTCGCCCAGCCCCTCCACCTGACTTTCCGTAGTCACCTTCGCAGTAACGAGAATCACAGGCACATGGCTGTGCTGCATGCTGGACTTGATCATCCGGCAAAGTTCGAAGCCGCTCTTTCCCGGCATGACGACATCACTTATCACCAGGTTCGGATTCACCTCGTCCATCTTCTCCATGGCCGCCTGGCCGTCAAAGCAGAGCACGACATTATAATCCCTAGAAAGAAGTATCCTGAGATAATTCGCAATATCAACGTCATCATCGGCCACAAGGATTGTAGGCTTGCCGTTCGCCGTTTCCTCCGCAGGCTCGCAGCCGCCTCCCTTCGCCGCCTCCTCGACCTGGTCAGGCAATCTGTAGGCCTCTCCGCCCTCGACCGGCTTTTTCTCTTCCTCGGAATAAGCCTCCTCATCTTCAGGCAAGATGAAAGAGAAGACTGCACCGCTCCCTGACGGAAGATTCCCGGCCTTGATCTTGCCGTGATGGAGCTCCGTCAACGCCCTGGCAAAAGACAGGCCTATGCCTGTTCCCCAGTTATAGGTGCCCCTGCTCTGGTTGTCAAGCTGATAATACCTCTCGAAAATCTTCTCCAGCTCTTCTTCCGGAATGCCTTTTCCGGTGTCGGAAACCGTGACTTTCAGATATCGCGCGGCTGCCGACACCAGCCCGAACGAGGCCGCGGCCTCGTCTGCCGGGATGGAATCAAGAGAAAGCGTCACCTTCCCTCCCGTAGGGGTGAACTTGAAGGCGTTGGACAGCAGATTGTTAAGAATCTTCCTGAACTTATCGGAATCTATCCACGCCCGCAGAGGCTCTCCACTGAAGGCATCGATGAATTCAACGCCCTTGATGTCGGCATTTATCTTGAACTGGGAATAAATCTCCTTCATCTGGGCGACCACGTCGGTCTGGGCGACCCTCGCCTTTAGCTTTCCGTTGGTGAGTTTGCCGGCATCCATCAGCTGGCCGACCAGCTGGAGCATCCAGTTGACGCTCCTCCTGATGATGTCCAGAAGCCTCCGCGCTTCCGTATCCATGGACTTATTGTCCTCCAGAAGCCCGACAGGGCCGGAAATCATGGTTAGAGGAGTCCTGAACTCGTGCGCGATATTGGCGAAGAAGGTGGTGTTGATCTTGTTCATCTCCTCCTGCCTCTCCTTCTCCATCATGGCCTCTCTCGTTGCATCCTTTTCAAGCACATAACCCCTTCTGAGAGAATAGAAGCCGTAGGCCACGGCCCCGAGAGCGACGAGATAGACCAGGCAGGCCCACCAGGCCATCCATGGCGAAGGCTTGATGCGCACCCTGATGCTGCTCTCAACCTCTTTGATACTGTCAGACATGTTGCTGACCTTGACCCGGAAGACATATTTTCCGGCAGGAATGCCGGCGAAAGAGGCCTCGTGCGAATGCCCGGCGTCTACCCAATAATTGTTCCAGCCCTCCAGCTTGTAGCTGTACAAGGCCCTTTCTTCATCGCTATAGTCAAGGGCGGAATATCTTATGGTGAATTCGTTCTCTCTGTGCTTCAAGGTGATCTGGGGACTGGCGCCCATGAATTTGGAAATAGGCGAATTCTTCGAAGGCTTCACTTCCTTTCCATGAACCCGGAGCCCTTCGAAAATCAGGGGAACCGTCCTTCTGGTAAGAACCAGCAGAGGATCCAGGCCGCTAATTCCCTTGCAGCTTCCGAAGAGGATGGTTCCGTCTTCCAGAACACAGGAAGAGCGTTCGTTGAACTGGTCGCAGCCGATGCCGTCCTCGTTGAAATAGTTCGAGAACTTGCCGACCGTCCTGTCATATTTACCCAGACCGTTGAGAGTGGAGACCCAGATGTTCCCCTGCTTGTCCTCCTCTATCGAAGAAATGTCCGTACAAGGGGCGCCGGGAATCTTTACTAGCCTTTTTTCCTCCGGATAATAGCACAGAAGCCCCTTCGCCCTCGTTCCTATCCAGATTTGTCCGAAACTGTCCTTCTTCATGACCGTAGGTACTATGAGCCATTTTCCGAAAATCCTGGTGTAGCAAGAATCAGGAATGTCCATGTAGTCGATTCTTCCATCTGCCTTGTCGTAGCGCCGGAACTTGAGGAAGGCATTGCCCAGCATCAGATTCCCGCGCCCGAGATCGGCCATGGCCGTAAGAATCGTGTAGCCTATGTCAGGTATAGCTGGATCTGTCACAAAGACGTTTTCGAAAGTCTCCTTCCCCTTGTCAAGCTTATAGATCATCGAGCCGAAGGAACCTGCCCATACCGTCCCGCTTTCATCCACGAAGATGCTGCATGGCCAATTCGCGAAATATTGGGCCGATACGGAAGGCTTTCCACCTGACATCCGTGCTTTCAGCACCGTGAAATGAGACTTGAAGGCCATCCAGACATTTCCTTCTTTGTCGGCGCCGAGTCCCGAACATTCCATGGTTCCGATCGGTCCTTTGGTCAGATATGGTTCCAGGTGGGCCTTCATGAATTCCCTCTTCTTCTGGTCGTAGACCTCGACCCCGCTTTCTTTCGTGGCCACCCACAAGTTGCCGTAGGAATCAAGAGTCATGGCCAGCACGTCTTTCCCCTCGAAGTGCGCCGTTATGTCTTTCCTGGCGTTGAGCTGGTTGTTGCGGAGCGACACATGAAAGCCCTTGTCTTCCGATCCGGTCCAGAGATTTCCCTGGCTGTCGACATAGAAGGTCTTCGGCTTCCATGAAGGCATAGGGAAAGGAAAATCAGGGTCGCTCTGGCGCAGCAGCCGTCCTTCTCTGATGTTGAAGAAGAAGACCCCGCTCCTGGCGGTGTTGAGGAGCAGACCCTCTCTCCCGACGGGATACATCTGTTCGATGTCCGCAGACATCAGCGCCGCATTGCCCTTTATGCACTCCGGAAGCGGAATCATCTTCCTGGAATTGATATTGAAGATGCTCAGATTTCCGGCACCGGAAAGATAGAGATCTCCATTCTTGCAGAGAGCGGAATAATAGACGAGGTGGCTGTTGACAGAAGAATCGGCGAGGCTGAGGGTGGCGGCATCGTAAATCCTGACCTGGAGCAGACAGACCACGACGAGACGATTGTCCGCTGTCGCGAAAATCCTCTGGACCCCGCCGTAATTGTACATGTTTTCAAGAACCGGGACGAGGCCGGCGCTGTCATTCTCGTATTTAGCCACGAGGGCTCCGCCTTCATTGACGAAGATTCCTCCGTCCGCGGATTCGGCGAATTCCTGAACGTTATGCGTCAGCTCCGGAGTCGGCACTCTGATGAAAGATCCGTCTTCGCCTGCCCTGGCGGCTCCGTAGCTCGTCCCGGCCCAGATGCGGTTCTTCGAGTCGCAGAAAACGTTGTTGATTATGTTTGCCGGCAGGCCGATGGAGTCGCTGTAATGGAAAAATTGCTGAAATTCGTTGACGGAATATCGGTTCACGCCCCTGTCAGTCCCGAACCAGATGTGCCCGAAGCTGTCTTCCTCGATAGAATTGATGTTGAGGTTCGATATCCTGTCAGACAGAACCATCTCTCCCTCGTTTCCCCAATCATCCGCCTCTTCCTGTTTAGGAGAGCAGGATACGCAAACCGTCATAAAGGCGGCGGCCAATAGTCTCAGATAATTCATGTGGTTAGTCCTTTCTTCTTCAAAGTTACTCAATCTCAGGAAATTTCGTTCATTTTTAACAAATTGACAAATAATTGAACTCCTGTTGAAGAATACAAACGTAAAAAAAAGCCACGTTGATTTAACGATTTATAATTTTGCAAACATAAGCTAACACATAATTATGACACGTCATTCCATTTTGTTGTTGATGGCTGCTCTGACGACTGTTTCTTGCGGAGTGAAAACAGGCAAGACGGTCCAGGCAGATTCTGCCCCACTTGTGACATCCCCTTCGCTGACGACGGCCGAAACCATCTACGGAAAGGTTTCCGGCTACATCGACAGGGGAGTGTACATATATAAAGGTATCCCTTATGCCAAGGCCGGCCGCTTCGAGGAACCTGCGGCCCCTGATTCCTGGGAAGGCGTCAGGAGCAGTCTCGCCTTCGGCCCGGTCTCGCCTCACGGTCCGCGTCAAGGCTGGAGAGACGACCATTCGGCCTTCGTCTCCAATTGGGATGACGGTTATGCGGGAGAGGATTGCCAGAGACTGAACATCTGGACCCCTGCAATCGGAAAGGGCAAGAGACCGGTCATGGTATGGCTCCATGGAGGCGGCTTCTCCGAAGGTTCCGGCCAGGAGCAGCCTTGCTATGACGGACTGAACCTCGCCAAGAATCACGACGTAGTCCTTGTTTCCCTCAACCACAGGCTCAATTCTCTCGGTTTCCTCGATCTTTCGGCCTTCGGCGCCAAATACAAGAACACTGGCAACCTCGGCATGATGGATATAGTAAAGGCCCTTGAATGGGTAAGGGACAACATTTCCAATTTCGGAGGAGACCCTGGCAACGTGACCATTTTCGGCCAGTCAGGAGGGGGCGGAAAGGTTACTGCCCTGATGGCCATGCCTTCAGCTAAGGGTCTGTTTTCCAAGGCCATAGTCGAGTCAGGCTCAATCATCCATCTCATGGATCCGAAATTCTCCAGGAAGATCGGCGTCGAGACCGTCAACGAACTCGGCCTTACTGCGGCCACCATAGACCGTATCGCGACCGTGCCTTACGATTCGCTCCTCGCGGCGAACAAGAGGGCCATTTCCAAGATTCAGCCTGAGGCCGCGGCCTCCAAGGTCATGGATAACCTGCTTACGACGATTCTCTTCGGCGCCGAACCGGTTGTCGACGGAGAAGTCGTCGTATCCCAGCCTGATGAGGCCCCTGCCCTCGAGGTGTCAAAGAATGTCCCTGTCATGATCGGAACCGTCCTCAATGAGTTTTCAAGCTCTTTCGCTTCTATGGACGACACTCTGATCAGCACCCTCATGGAAACAATTTACGGCGACAAGAAGGAGGCCCTCATAAAAGCGAACGAGGCCGATTTTCCTCTCTCCAGCCTCCAGGACGTGGCTTCAAGAGACTATATTTTCCGCCCTCTGGCCTATGCCCAGGCGAAAAGCCGCGCCGAGTACGGCTGCGCCCCGGTCTACACCTATCTTTTTACATGGAAGTCGCCTGTGCTTGACGGCATCCTCCAGAGCTCTCATTGCATGGAGATTCCTTTCGTTTTCGACAATGTGGCCAGGCAGAATACCGAAACCGGGGGAGCGGCCGACGCGGTCGAACTCGGTCACAGGATCAGTTCTCTCTGGACCTCTTTCGCCAAGAGCGGAGAACCTTCGGCCGAAGGCATCCCACAGTGGAAGCCATTCACCTCGAAAGGCGGAGAAATCATGTTCCTGGACAAGGAATCACAGATGCACAGCAATCCTGACGCGCATATTCTAGATTTGGGTGACCTCAGCATGGGTATGTTGAGAGCCGCCGGACAGACTAAATAACGTTACCACATAATAATTAACCAATCAATCTAATGATGAGACATCAATTAATAAAAAGCTTCGCGGCCGCAGTGCTCGGGCTTTTCATCGGCATCACCTGCGCTTTCGCGCAGAATGGCGTGACTGTCTCCGGCAAGGTCGTCGACGAGAGCAATCTCCCGATGCCTGGCGTAGGCGTCATGCAGGTCGGTACTCACAACGGAGTGATGACAGACCAAGACGGAAGCTACCAGATCAGCGTTCCGAAAGGCTCCGTCCTTGAATTCAGTTTCATGGGCTACATCACTCAGACTTGGACTGCCGTCCAGGACAAACATGACGTAAAACTTCTTCCTGACAGCCAGCTGCTTGAAGAGACAGTAGTGGTCGGCTACGGAGTCCAGAAGAAGAGCGATCTGACCGGATCCATCTCCCAGGTGAAGAGCGAAGATCTTCAGAACCGTACCGTCACCAACGCAACCCAGGCCCTCCAGGGCAAGACTTCCGGAGTCCAGATTATCAGTTCTTCGGCGGCCCCTGGTTCAACTCCTTCTGTACGAATCAGAGGAATTTCTTCTAACGGATCCAACAGCCCTCTCTACGTAGTCGACGGCCGTATCACATCCGACATTTCAGGAATCGATCCTAACGATATCGAGTCCATGGAAATCCTCAAGGACGGCGCGTCAGCGGCCATCTACGGAGCCCGTGCCGGCAACGGAGTCTTACTCATCACCACCAGAAGGGGCCAGGGCGACGGCCAGATCAGCTACAGCTACCAGCTGACCGCCCAGAGCCTCAACAAGATCCCTAAGGTCATGAATTCCGAGGAATTCATCCAGTACTATCTCGAAGACGGACGTATCACCATGGAGGACGTCTACCGCAACTGGGACTTCAAGACCAACACGGACTGGCTTAAGGAGTCCTACGAGACTGCAATCATGCAGCATCACAATCTCACCTTCAGCTGGGGCAACGAGAAGGCCAACCTCTACGTGTCCGGCTCCTACCTCGACAACAACGGTATGTTCAAGGGCGACAGCGATGTCTATGAGAGAATCACCGGCATGGTGAACGGCTCCATAAACGTAAAGCCTTGGCTGACCATAAAGACCAACAACCAGATCGAGCATTATCGTGTAAGAAGTGTTTCCTCCGGAAGCGATTACGGTTCCGCCATTATGGGAGCCATCGACCTCGATCCTATGACTCCGGTCACATACAGGCCGGGCGAACTTCCTGCCTTCATGCAGAACTACCTTGACAGCGGCTACAACCTTCTCAAAGATGAGAATGGCAACTACTACGCCGCTTCCGCCTTCTCTACTTCAGAGAACGTCAACCCTCTCGTCCAGAGAGACCGCAACTACTCAGTCTCCAACGGTTTCGTGATCAACGGCTCCACAGAGATCAATTTCAAACCAATCCGTGACCTGGTCATGACCGGCCGCGTCGGCTACCGTCTCAACAATTCCGACTCCTACGGCTACGGCCTCAACTATTACATGAACACACTCGCCCATCAGAACTACATCAGCCTCAATGGTTCCAGCGGGAACAGCTATTACTATCAGCTCGAGGAATTCGCCAACTGGACCCATACCTTCGGCAAGCACCTCGTCAACGCGATGGCCGGAATGTCTTATTCCAATTCCCGTTCCTATTCTCTGAGCGGCAGCTATCAGGGCTCTGATGACGACCTCGGAGTAAAGGTCAACGATCCTCTCTTCTACTATTTCGCTTATGCCACCTCTACGGCGACCAAGTCCCTGAGCGGAGCCGAGCCTATGTACTCAAGGAATCTTTCCTACTATGGCAGAGCTTCCTGGAGCTACGGCGGAGGACGCTATCTTCTCCAGGCTTCGGTCCGTGCCGACGCCGCCGACCTCTCCGTTCTTCCTAAGGATAAGCGCTGGGGCTATTTCCCGGCTGTTTCAGCCGGATGGACCCTTTCTCAGGAGAATTTCTACCGCAATTCCAAGATCTCCTCATACGTCCCATACCTCAAGCTCCGCGCATCCTGGGGTCAGAACGGATCCACAGCCTCCCTGGGAGGCTACATGTATGCCAACTACATAGCCCAGAACGGTTCTTATCCTATCAACAATGACGCTTTCGACGCCAATCCTTCCTATATCTACGGCTACGCTCCAGCCACCACTGGCAACGACGAGCTTAAGTGGGAGACTTCTGAGCAGCTTGACTTCGGACTTGACGCACGCTTCCTCAAGGACCGTCTCACCTTCACTATGGACTGGTACAAGAAGACCACCAAGGACCTCATCGTCAGCGGAATCACTCCTTCCACTGTCGTCGGAGTGACTGCCTCTCCTGTCAATGCCGGAAACACCGAGAACAAAGGCTTCGAGTTCGACCTCGGATGGAAAGACCACATCGGTGACTTCCAGTATGGAATCAGCGCCAACCTTTCAACTCTCAAGAGCAAAGTTACCAAACTCCACGAATCTCTCTCCGACGGTATCGACGGGGTGGGCGTCCGCAATTACGGCACCATCACACGTTTCGAGAAGGGTTACACTCCATGGCACTTCTACGGCTATCATTTCGAGGGTATCAATGAGGCCAACGGAGACCCTATCTTCACCGACGTGGACAAGAACGGTGTCTACTCCGATGCCGACAAGATGGACCTCGGCTCCGGTGTGCCTGACGTAATCTACGGCTTCACCCTCAACGCCGCTTACAAGGGACTCGACCTTGTCGTCTTCGGAACCGGAACTGCCGGCAGCCAGATTTTCAACTGCCTCAATGTAGTAGACTATACCACCAACAAGCTCACCGAGTTCACCAAGGACCGCTGGACTCCTACTCACACAAAGGGTGCCGGCCATCCTGCCGCCAGCTCTTCATACTGGACTCAGTTCCTTACTTCCGACGGAGTCGTTTACAGTGGCAACTTCCTGAAGATCAAGCAGATTCAGCTCGGATACTCCCTGCCTCACAAACTTCTCCAGAAAGTTCATGTCCAGAGCCTCAGGGTTTACGGCTCACTCGACGATTTCTTCACCTTCACCAACTATCCTGGCTTCGATCCTGAGGTTACCGGCTCAGGTTCCGGACTCGGAGTCGACAAGGGCAGCTATCCTACCTCGAAGAAGGTCGTATTCGGTGTCAATCTCACATTCTAATACTGACAGATAATGAAAAAAATATATTTAGTGGCGGCGCTCACTTCCGCAATCCTTGTGGCGGCTTCCTGCAGCGACAATCTTGACATCAAGCAGCACGGAACTCTCAACTATGACACGTACTACCAGACGGATGAGCAGTACCTTTCGGCTGATGCCGCGATGTACTCCACCTACGCAGGACTGGAGTATAACCTGATGCTCTGCCGCAACATGCTTACCGACGACTTCATCGCCGGTGGCGCACAGAGGGGAGACAATTTCGACCTCGAGAACATGAATGAATTCAGCTTCGACGCCGAAGAGTCCTACATCCAGAGCATTTTTTCTACCTATTATACGGTCATCTACAAGGCCAACGTCATTCTCGGCCATGTCCCTGCCGACGGCGACGCCACCGCGCAGCTGGTGAGGGCTGAGGCCAAGGTCTTCCGCGCCTGGTGCTACTTCGACCTCATTTCCCAGTTCGGGAACCCTCCTATCGTAGACCATGAACTCGCTCCTTCCGAGTACAATGTCCCTAACGGCTCCACCGAGGAGCTCTGGGCGCTCGTAGAGAAAGATCTCACGGAAGCCATCGAGTCAGGCTCCCTCGTGTCCAAGACTTCGATCAACGACAACACCACCTGGAGAGTGACCAAGGAATTCGCCGAGGCCATACTCGGGAAAGCCTACCTCTGGCAGAACAAATACAAGGAGGCGGCCGCCGAGTTTGACAAGGTGATTAACAGCCAACTCTACCGTCTCGCCCAGGATACCGACTATGCCTACGGCGATCTCCACAGAATCCCGAACAAGCACAATGTTGAAAGCATCTTCGAGAGCAACAGAGTCTATGACTCTAACAATTCTTACGGCAACTTCACCCTCTTCTACCTCATGATCAACTGGAGAACCGACCATATGAGCGGAGTCTCCGGAACCGAAGTCATGGATACAGGCTGGGGCTTCCAGTGCCCGACTAAGGATCTCTACGATGCCTTCGTGAAGGACGAGGGAGTAAACGGCTACCGTCTCAACCAGACCATGAAGACCTATGACCAGCTCAAGGCAATGGGAATCAACGTGACCAGCAACATCCTCAGCTACGGCTATTTCATGTGGAAGACTCGTCCGGTAAAGGCCGACAGAGGCTATTCCAGCGACTTCGTCTATGATGCCAACGCCCTGTGGATGAGATACGCCGAGGTTCTTCTCTGCGCCGCTGAAGCTAACTTCCGCGCTGGAGATACCGGCAAGGCTCTTTCCCAGGTGAACCTGATCCGTAAACGTGCGAAACTTCCTGACCTCACGACCCTCACCCTTGACGACATCAAGCTTGAGAAGAGGCTTGAACTCTGCGCCGAAGGCCAGCGCTATGCCGACCTTGTACGCTATAGCGCAGTTGACGGAAAAGACGATGCATACGAGGCTTTGAAGGACAACGGAAGCGTTTATCCTGTCATGGATGCCTCCGGCAACGTCACCCTCAAACCTTGCAACAAGACCCTCTACGGCTTCAAGAAGGGCAAGAGCGAACTCCTGCCATATCCTGCAACCGAAATCAGGCTCAACAGCGCCATCAAGCAGAATCCTGGTTATTAATCGTCTAATTAGAAATGGATATGAAAAAGAATATCTTATTGATTGCGCTTCTGGGCATTAGCCTGGTTTCCTGCTACAAGTCCCAGCTGGACCCGGTTTCCGGTATGTTCCCGGTTCCGACAGAGGTTAAGGCAAGTGAATTTACTGCAGCCTCTGCTACCAGCGTGAAAGGCGAACAGGGCCGTCTGATTGACGTGGACCTGAAGTCCAATACTGCAAGCGTTCATCTGGCTATCGTTGGAAACAAGTATTATCTCACTGAGAACGTTTATCTGGGCGCTTTGGAAGCTACTGCAACCAGTGGCACCTTCATCGCCGCCAAAACTACGGTGAACGGCATTGGTAGCAAAGAAGGCCGTATCACGGTCTCCCGTGTTCCCGTTGACACCGAGAAGAAGACCTACAGCCTTGACGATATCTATACCATCAAGGCCGTCCTCTTCCTGGTCGATGGCGCTCCTGTCAAATTCGAATGGACCGGCAAGCTGGAATTCCATCCGGACCCTGTCATTGGTGATATCATCGTGGAAAACACCATGGCCGATGCCGCTTCCGCCACGGAAGCCGGTAAGATGAAGCACCTGATTACGCTTGTCGATGGTGACGGCAATCCTTCCGGCACCTTCGAGATTTACACCGAAGTCGATGCAACGTCCATTGCCGGTACTTATGTGTGCAAGGAGTTTGCAGAGATGCTGGGTGAGGCCGGTATCATCGCTAACGGATACAACATCCCCGACTGGGGCATTTCCGGTGGCTCCTACTTCATGAAGGACGGTGCCCGTGTGGACATCGCTGCCGGTCAGATCGTGGTGATCGCTCCTCTCACGGACAAATCCTATGTGTTCAATGTGGCCGGTACGGACATCGTGGTCGCCGGCTCGGAGATGGGTGAAGGCGTCGTATTCGGTACTGCCGGTGCCGATGCCGTTTCCACCACGGAAGCAGGTAAGAATAAGCACCTGGTCACTGTTACCGAGGACGACGCACCCGCTGGCACCTTCGAACTGTATACGGAAGTCGATGCCGATATTACCGGCACTTATGTGTGCAAGGAATTTGCAGAGATGCTGGGCGAGTCCCTGATCATTGCCAATGGTTATAACATCCCGGATTGGGGTATCTCCGGCGGTTCCTACTATATGAAGGACGGCGTCCGCGTAGATATCAACGCCGGTGAATTGGTTACCGTTGTGAAGGCCGGCGAAAAGCTCTATTCCTTCTGCGGAAACGGCTTTACCTACCTGGTTAAATTCTAAACGATATGAAGCAATTCCGTTTTTGGCTTTATGTTACACTGGCACTGGGATGTTTTGTTCCCAGTGCCTGTAACAAGCCGGCTGCTTCCGATGACAAGCCGGTCGATATCGTCGACCTGCTGGGCAAGGAAGACAAACTGTATCAGGATTTGACCATTCAGAGCCAGTTCAAGGGACAAAAGATGACCTATTCCGTTTGGCTGCCCAACGGCTATGATGAGAACAAGGAGTATCCTTTCCTGTATCTTCTGCACGGCTATGAAAGCGGAGACCAGAGCCACCTGGACCGTTACTGGGTGGAAAAGGGGAATGCCCGTGAGATTGCCAAGAAGTATGTGAAGGAAGGAGGCGTTCCCATGGTCATCATCATGCCCAATGGCCTGTCCGATTTCTATATCGGCAACAATCAGGCTTATGAGAAGTATTTCCATCAGGAGCTGATGCCTTCCGTGGAGAAAGCCTTCAAGTGTAATGGCAAGCGGGCCATCGCCGGCCTTTCCATGGGCGGCTTTGGCACTCTCTATTACGCCTTGAGCTATCCGCAGAAGTTCACCTACGCCTATGCTATGAGCCCGGCCACCAGTATGAGCTGGTTCATTACCCTAGACCAGATGAAGGAAAAGGCGGCTGCACTTGCGGGTATCAAACCGCACCCCGACTTTACCATCGAGGTGGGGAATCAAGATACTACTGTGAGCAATGCCGATGCCAAGGAACTGAGTGATGCCATCAATGATGCGGCCCATTGCGAATGGATTGCCCGCGACGGTATCCACTACTGGAATTTCTGGCAGGAATGCCTTCCCAAGGCGCTGAAGAAAGTCGGCGAATCCTTTAGCAAGTAAAAAACACAAAACACTGATAATGAAACGATTCTTTTCAATCGTAGCGATGACCCTGGCCTTTGCAGCTGCCCTGCAGGCTCAGGAACTGACCAACTTCGCCTTCTGGGGTAACCAGAAGCCCATCGTCTCTCCGGAGATCCAGAATGACAGCGTGACTTTCCGTCTGAAGGCCGACTATGCCACCGTGGTGAAACTCAGCGGCTCCTGGATGCCCAATCCTTGGGGCGGCACCATTGACATGACCCGCGGAGAAAACAACGTGTGGTCTGTGAAGATTCCGCTTCCAGCTCCGGAAATCTACACCTACAACTTCGTAGTGGACGGTGTGGCCGTGAACGACCCCCAGAACGTGCTTGTACAGCGTGACGGTACCCGTTACCTGCCCATGCTCCTTGTTCCCGGAGAGCGCACTGAGAACTACGGAGAGGCCACTCAGCACGGTACGGTAAGCCATCCCTGGTACGACAGCAAGATCCTTGGAATGAGCCGGAGGCTTACCGTCTACACTCCTTACGGCTACGAGCAGAACACCAAGAAGAAATATCCGGTGCTCTACCTCCTGCACGGCGCCGGCGGTGACGAGGAAGCCTGGACCTCCATGGGCCGTACCGCCCAGATCCTGGACAACCTCATCGAGAAGGGCCTGGCCGAGCCTATGATTGTGGTGATGCCTAACGGCAACCCCGGACAGGCTGCTGCCCGTACCCTGAACATCCCCGAAAAGCCTTTCGACTGGCGTGATCCGGCCCACCGCGATTCTTACGTGAAGAGCCTTTGCACGGAGATTGTTCCCTTCATCGAGAAGAACTTTCGCGCCATTGCCAAGCCCGCTTCCCGCGCTATCGCAGGTCTTTCCATGGGCGGTGGCCACACCATTTCGGCCAGCATCCTCTATCCGGAGATGTTTGACTACATCTGCCCCCTCTCTGCTGCCGGCAGCGCTACGCCCGAGCAGATCGCTGCCCTCAAGAAGGCCGGCGTGAAGCTCTACTTCCTGGCTTGCGGCAACACCGACTTCCTCTTCCAGAATGCCGAAGAGATGCACGCCAAGCTCGTCGATCAGGGCCTGGAGCACGAATACTTCGTCTCCGAAGGCGGCCACGTCTGGTCCAACTGGCGCCTCTACCTCAATACCTTCGCCCCGAAACTCTTCAAGTAATGCGCGCGAAATCCCTGACAATGGCGGCCCTTGCGACCGCCATTTTCTGCTCCTGCAGCGGCCCGAAATGGCACTCGCAGGAAGCCGACGGCTATCGCCTGATCACCCAGGACGGCGGCCCCACCCTCGGTTATACCACCGCCCCCATCCTCGAGGCGGACCACTACGCCTTCAAGGACCTCAACCGCAACGGCGTCATCGACCCCTATGAGGACTGGCGCAAGCCCGCCCTCGAGCGCGCCAAGGACCTCGCCGCCCGCCTCAGCATCGAGGAAATCGCCGGCCTGATGCTCTACAGCAGCCACCAGGCCGTCCCCGGCAGCGCCTACGGCTTCGGCAAGGCGACCTACGCCGACGAGAATCATGCCGCCTGGGACCTCACCGATCAACAGAAGCAGTTCCTCTCGGAGGACAACCTCCGCGCCGTGCTGGTAACGACCGTCGAGAGCCCCGAAGTCGCCGCCCGCTGGAACAACAACGTCCAGGCCTTCGTCGAAGCGCTCGGTCAGGGCATCCCGGCCAACAATTCCTCCGACCCCCGCAACGAGACCGCCGCCACGGCCGAATTCAACATGGGCGCCGGCGGACAGATTTCCCTCTGGCCCACGACGCTGGGACTGGCCGCGACTTTCGATCCGGCCCTCGTGCGACAGTTCGGCACCATCGCCTCGCAGGAATACCGCGCCCTCGGCATGTCCGACGGCAAGGACGGCCTTCATGCAGTATTCATCGGCAATAACTGGAAACTCGGAGCCGGCACCTATTCTCCTGACGCCTCTGTCTCAAAGGCCGGAACCTATCTCACCACCGGTACATATTTCTATGTCGGAGGAAAGAAGTACACTCCTACCTCAGGGACAGTCATTGTCACGAATGACGGGGCAGACGGCTACACCTTCTCCGCAATGCTCTTCAGCAAGGACTTCGACGGAGCTGCAAGCGTCTCTTTCTCCGGAACCATCGCCTATGAGAAAGAGTATAAGAGCTACACTACCTGCATCACTGCAAGCAAGCAGGGCGAGAATGCAGTCCAGCTCGTACTCGGCACCGACGGCATGGCCGGCTCCTTTGACATGTCCAAGTTCCAGTGGGTCTACACCGGCACGGGAGATGTTATGACACTCGTTCTCTACAGCCCTGACGGAAAGCTCCATGCTGGCACCTACACCCCATGCCCTGCAGAGGGAGAGGTTGCTGAAGGGACCTTCAAGCACGGCTTCCTGAACACTCAGTATGCCCAGTACGGAGTTACTTTCGCCGACGGCTCCTTCACCTCCTCATACAACAATGGAACCAAGGGCGCTGATACCTACATCACGGACGGAAGCATCGAAGTGAGCGTTGATGGGACTTCTTATACCATCACGGTAGACGGCACCGCCACAAGCGCAAGGTATAAAGGGAACCTTCCTCTTTAGTATTTTATGAAAATTTATTATTAACTTTATGGCCTCGGATGCGGGAGACTGTTTCCGGGGCCTAATAATAACATTTAAACTATGAACAAACTTATAACCGCCCTTGCCGCCGGACTTCTTTCTGCAGGCGTGGCATCGGCCCAGCAGGCGCTCTTCGGAGCCCAGCCACTTGTATCTCCGCAGATCAATGCCGATGGTACCGTCACTTTCCGCTACACCAATCCTAAGGCCATAAAGGTCGAAGTTACAGGTGATTTCCTTCCGACGCGCAAGGTGACTTTCAATAATTTCTCCATGGACGCTCCCGGCATGGCCGAGATGACCCAGAACAAGAAGGGAGTCTGGGAGTACACTACTTCAGAGGCCGTGAAGCCTGAAATGTACACCTACACCTTCGTGGTCAACGGAACTTCCACTATCGACCCAAGCAATATGTGGGTCAACCGTGACGTGGCCAGCCTTACCAGCGTGCTTCTGGTTCCAGGCAGCTCAAATGATACTCCGAACCTCTACGCAATCCATAACGTCCCTCACGGAAGCGTTTCAAAGGTTTGGTATCATAGTGACGAAGAGGGCATCAACCGCCGTCTGAGCGTCTACACTCCTGCAGGATATTTCGACAAGGCCAATGCCTCGAAGAGATATCCTGTAGTGTATATTCTCCATGGAATCGGAGGTGACGAGGACGCCTGGCTTACCCAGGGCCGCGCCGCTCAGATTCTGGACAATCTCATCGCCAGCGGCAAGGCCGAGCCTATGATCGCCGTCTTCACCAACGGTAACATCGCCATGGAGGCCGCTCCGCTTGAGAATTCCCAGAACTACACCATCCCTACAATGGCCCTTCCAAAGACCATGGACGGCACCTTTGAGCCGACCTTCGTCCCTGAGGTCGTCAAATTCATTGACACCCATTTCAGGACTATAGCCAAGAAGCAGGACAGGGCCATCTGCGGCCTTTCCATGGGCGGTTTCCATTCCCTCTATATCGCCATCAACAACCCTGACAGCTTCAACTATGTAGGCATGTTCTCCGCCGCCATCGGAACCGGCAGCGAGAACAAGGCTACTTCCGATGTCTACAAGAACCTCGACCAGAAGGTAGACGCCTTCTTCGCGAAGAAGCCTGCGCTCTGGTACATCGGAATCGGAAAAGCCGATTTCCTCTATTCAGCCAACAAGGATTTCCGCGCGAAGCTTGACGCCGCCGGACATCCATATCATTATACCGAGACCGAGGGAGGCCACATCTGGCGCAACTGGAGAATCTATCTCTCCGAGTACCTTCCTATGCTTTTCAAATAATCAGGGGCTAATCTGATATGAAAAAAATCATAGCTGCCGCGGCTCTCGCCGCACTTTCAACCGGAGCCTTCGCACAGCAGGCTCTTTTCAGCGCGGCGAATGTTGTCTCCCCGCAGATCAACGAAGACAACTCAGTGACCTTCAGGCTCTATTCGCCAAAGGCCGTCACTGTCGAGGTTACCGGAGACTTTCTCCCGACCAAGACGGTCACCATCAATATGGGAGGCAATTCCTTCACCTATGACACCCCGGGTGTCGCCCAGATGACCCAGGACACCTCAGGTGTATGGACTTATACTTCCGCCCCTCTCGGACCTGAACTCTACCTCTACAATTTCGTAGTCAACGGCGAGAGAAGGACCGACCCTTCCAATATCTACCAGAGCAGGGATGTCGCCACATGGACCAACTACTTTATTATCAGCTCCAAAGAAGGTGACTCCGGCTATCTTTATCTGCCTCATGACCTCGCCCACGGCAACCTTGAAAAGGTATGGTATGAAAGCCCTACCCTCAAGCTTACCAGAAGAATGACAGTCTACACTCCTGCCGGCTATTATGACAAGACCAACAAGGGTAAGAAATATCCTGTCCTCTACCTTCTTCACGGAGCCGGCGGAGATGAGGATGCATGGTCTACCCTCGGAAGGGCCCAGCATGTGCTTGACAATCTCATCGCAGAGGGCAAGGCCAAGGAGATGATCGTAGTCATGCCGAACGGCAACGTCAATTCCCAATCCGCTCCGGGCGAATCAGGGGACGGAATGTATCAGGCTTCCATGGGCATGGGCAGAGGAAACGCCAAGGCTCCTGCCGCTTCCATGGACTCTAGCTTCAACGACATCGTCAATTACATCGAGGCCCATTACCGTACTGCCAAGGGCAAGGACAACAGGGCTATCTGCGGCCTGTCCATGGGAGGCGGCCACACCTATGCCACCACCCTCCGCTTCCCGGACGAGTTCTCCTATATAGGACTCTTCTCCGCGGCCATCAGCGTTCCGGGTACCTCTTACGGCGACCGCAGGTCCTTCCTTGAACAGGCCGATGCAAGCCCTAAATTCCAGGCAAGCATGAAGGCCCTCTTCGAGAACGCCAGGCCGAAGCTCTATTTCATCGGAATCGGCAAGACCGACTTTCTCAAGCAGTCCAACGACCAGCTCAGAGAGTGGCTTGACTCCAAGGGCTACAAATATGAGTACATGGAGACCGAAGGCGGCCATATCTGGCGCAACTGGAGGATCTACCTCACTCATTTCGCTCAGGAAATCTTCAAGTAGATTTATTATACCCACATGAACAAATTAACCATTATGGCTTTAGCTTCAGCCGCTTTTCTTTCAGGCGTATCTGCCGCGGCTCAGCCGAAGCTAACCAAAGACAACATCAATCAGGTCCTCAAGGCCATGACTCTTGAGGAGAAGGCGAAGCTCGTTGTAGGAAGCGGCTGGGGCAGCATGAGCGCGGGCGGCGACCTTGACTACGGCTCAGTCCTTGTCCCAGGCGCCGCCGGAACCACTCAGGCGATTCCTCGTCTGGGCATTCCTCAGACAGTCCTCTCCGACGGCCCTGCCGGCGTCAGAATAAGCCCGACCCGTAAAGGAGAGAGCCGGACTTTCTATGCCACAGGCTTCCCGGTAGGGACTCTCCTCGCGTCTTCCTGGGACACGGACCTTGTTTACAAGGTGACCAAGGCAATGGGAGAAGAAGTGCGTGATTATGGCATCGACGTGCTCCTCGCCCCAGGCATGAATATCCACCGCAACCCTCTCTGCGGCAGAAACTTCGAGTATTTCTCCGAGGACCCGGTATTGTCGGGCGACATCGCCGCCGCCTATGTCAACGGCATCCAGAGCAACGGAGTAGGGGTTTCGGCTAAGCATTTCTTCGCCAACAATCAGGAGACTAACCGAATGAACAATGATGTCATCGCTTCCGAGAGGACTCTCCGCGAGATCTATCTCAGAAACTTTGAAATCATGGTGAGAAAGAGCGATCCATGGACACTCATGTCGTCTTACAACCGTGTCAACGGCGACTTCACTCAGGCCAGCCATGATCTCCTCACCACCGTCCTTCGCGATGAGTGGGGCTTCAAGGGCATCGTCATGACCGACTGGACGGGCCAGAGAGTCACCCCTGACCAGATCAAGGCAGGCAACGACCTCATGGAGCCAGGCATGGAGAGCGAGTCCGCCGAGTTGGTGGAGGCCGTCAAGAAAGGCACTCTCGCCGAGGCCGACCTCGACCGCTGCGTGCGCAGGATCCTTCAGTTCATCGTCCGCACCCCTCGCTTCAACGGCTATAAGTACAATGACACTCCAGACCTCGAAAGCCATGCAAAGGTAGTCCGCACCGCCGCCGCCGAGTCCATGGTCCTTCTTAAGAACGACGGCAAGGTTCTTCCTATGGCCGGCGTTTCCAAGGTGGCCCTCTTCGGCCAGGCCGGATATGAGACCATCGCCGGCGGAACAGGTTCAGGCAACGTAAACAAGGCCTATGTCGTGAATCTCTCCGACGGCCTCAAGTCCGCGGGTCTGAGCCTCGACCCTGACCTCGAGTCCTATTACTCAACCTACCTCGCCTTCGCGAAGCAGAGGCGCAAGATGGAGTCCGCTTCTATGACCATCCTTCTCGGGGACGCCGCCATTCCTGAAGTAGCCGTTTCCAAGGCCGTCGCCAAGAAAGCCGCCAAGGAAGACGACATCGCGGTAATAGTCCTTTCCCGCAATGCAGGAGAAGGCGCCGACCGTCTTGAGTCCGACTTCAACCTCTCTGCCGACGAGAAGAATCTGGTTTCTGACGTCGCGGCTTCTTTCCACGAAGCCGGCAAGAAGGTCGTAGTAGTCCTCAATATCGGCGGAGTAATCGAGACCGCTTCATGGAAGAACGCCCCTGACGCCATCCTGCTTGCATGGCAGCCTGGTCAGGAAGCCGGCAATTCCATCGCCGACGTGCTTTGCGGCAAGGTCAACCCTTCCGGAAAGCTCCCTATGACTTTCCCTATCTCCTACGAGGATCATCCTTCTTCGAAGAATTTCCCGTCCGACTTCCACGGCGACATGTCCTTCAATCCGTTCGGAGATATGTCCCTCAAGCACGAGGTGAAGGATGTTGACTACACCAATTACGAGGAAGGCATCTGGGTAGGTTACAGATATTTCGATACCAAGGGCGAAGCTGTCTCCTATCCTTTCGGATATGGTCTCAGCTATACCGACTTCGAGTATTCCGATCCTGTGGTCAAGTATTCTGCCAAAACAGGTCTCACGGCGTCCGTGACGGTGCGCAACGCCGGAAAGACCGCCGGAAAGGAGGCTGTCGAGGTCTATGTGAGCGCTCCTGAGGGAGGACTCGAGAAGCCTGCCAAGGAGCTTCGCTCTTTCGGAAAGACCAAACTTCTCCAGCCGGGCGAGAGCCAGACTCTCACCTTCACTGTCGACCCTTACTATCTCGCCTCCTTCAATGAGAGTCACGAGGCCTGGGAGACCGTGGCGGGGGACTACAAAGTCTTCTTCGCGGCAAGCGTTTCAGACGTCCGCCAGACGGCCCTCTTCCGCGTTCCTAAGACGAAGTCCTGGGGAGTGCACAAAGCTTTCCCGATGCATTACCAGATTTCCCAGTTGAGCTTAAATAAGTAAGACTCAATAGCTTGAAATGTTAAAGGTCCGCTTCGGCGGGCCTTTTTCCGTATCTTTTCTTCAAAAAAAGGCAAAAAAAGTCGGGAAAAGTTTGGAAATACAAAAAAGGTGCGTATCTTTGCAATCCCGTTTGAGAAAAACGGGAACGAAAGAACATTGAAAAGACTGAGACCAAGTACAGGAAAGCAAGTACCGAAATAAGGAAAATCGAGAGCGTTGATTCCTTAAGAAGGAAAGAAAAGCGTCAGGACAAGCTTGAGAAATATGAGAATATACAAAGAAGAGTTTGATCCTGGCTCAGGATGAACGCTAGCGGCAGGCTTAAC
>Ga0256406_1002586_pt1 | contig 25061 bp, 19 predicted proteins | sample RumenRJG_03DNA_FD_185986 | JGI IMG/M metagenome (GOLD analysis project Ga0256406, IMG submission 185986) | Bovine rumen microbial communities from Lethbridge, Alberta, Canada - RJG_03 | ecosystem: Host-associated > Mammals > Digestive system > Stomach > Rumen | place: Canada: Alberta | collected...
CATCAGCCTTTCCGTTGCCACTCTTTGCGCTAAGGAGTTCTCCAATGATGCTCCTCGTGCCGTATATCCTATCTATAACATCCCAGAGGGCTGGGAGGGCATGGATGCTTCCTTCGAGAGCGTTGCTATCTGGAAGGACATCATCATGAACTCTAAGACCATCCTGTGGAATGGTCCTGTTGGTGTGTTCGAGTTCGAGAACTTCGCACACGGCACAGGTGCTATTGCCAAGGCTGTTGCTCAGGCTACTCAGGAGAACGGCGCTTACTCACTCATCGGCGGTGGTGACTCTGTTGCTGCTATCAACAAGTTTGGTCTTGCCGACAAGGTCAGCTACGTCTCTACTGGCGGTGGTGCTATGCTCGAGGCTATCGAGGGCAAGGTGCTCCCCGGTGTGGCTGCTATCAAGGGTGAATAATTATGATGCACTCTCTTCGGAGAGAATGTCATATTAACAAATACGAAGAGCTCCACATGTGGAGCTCTTCTTTTTTCTAATTATGAACAACAGCCCATTGCTCAACTTTTGTAGACGCTTTGTAGCATCGTTTTTCATCTGTCTTGTCTTCAGCATGCCTATGTTGGCACAGCGTAACGAGATTCTGTCTCCCGACATTGCCTCATTAGAAAGTATCGTCGGCAATGACTGGACGGCGCCCGTGCCCATTATGCAGCTCGGTAGTGAAGAGGGCATAAATATATCTTTCGACGAACTCTCACATTCTTATCACCGGTACTCTTATTCCATTCAACACTGTGAAGCTGACTGGACTCCTTCTACGCAACTCATAGAGAGCGACTATATTGATGGATTCGCAAGAGAGAACACCATCGACGACTATGAGCAGTCCATCAACACCAATGTCGCCTACACACACTATACCCTCACCCTTCCCAATGAGAAATGCCGTATTAAACTGAGCGGCAACTATGTGGTCACTGTCTATGATGAGGACAACAACAACCAACCAGTACTGAAGATCTGTTTTATGGTCGTTGAGACAGGTATGAAAGTATCTATGTCCTGTTCGTCCAACACCGACATCGACATTAACGACCGTCACCAGCAGATTGGGATGAGCATTACCTATGATGGTCTCCGTGTCACCAGCCCCGCTACACAGATAAAAACGATCGTCATGCAGAATGGCAGATGGGATAACGCCGTTGTCAATGCCATCCCACAATATGTCCGTGCCGATGGACTTACCTGGGACCATTGTCGCGACCTTATCTTCCCTGCCGGAAACGAATATAGAAAATTTGAGTTGCTCGATCCTACACATACCACAATGGGACTCGAACGTACGGGCTGGGACGGCAAGCATTATCAGGCATGGGTCTTCACGGATGAGCCCCGTCCCAGTTATGTCTATGATGAGGACGCCAACGGCGCTTTCTGCATTCGCAACTCTGATGATGTGAACAACGATACCGAGAGCGACTATATCATGACACACTTCCGGCTACGGGCTCCCCGTATCAACGGAGACATTTTTCTCAACGGAGCCTGGACGCACGATAGTTTTGGACCGGCATACAGGATGGTATACGACGAGACGGACAGCCTCTACAAAGCGTCAGTAATCTTGAAGCAAGGCTACTACAGTTATCAGTACCTTCTGAGAACCTCTGACGGCACCTTGCACCCTCTTCCCTCTGAAGGCTCTTTCTACCAGACGGAAAATAGCTACCAGGCTTTGGTCTACTTCCGCCCTCAGGGTGGTCGTACCGACCGTCTTGTTGGTTATGGTGCCCTATCGACGAGATGAGGGCTGGCGTCTGCGCACACCTCGCGTAGCCTCTGACTCCAACGGATTGTCTGGCCAGTAATGTTTAGGGTAGCGACGACGAAGTTCTTTTCTTACTTCAAAATACGTCGAATCCCAGAAACTCGCCAAGTCCTTGGTAAGCTGGACCGGCTTAAATCCCGGACTCAGCAGTTCCATCAGCACCGGCACACGTCCATCGTCTATTCGAGGTGTGTCTGCCATCCCGAAACACTCCTGTAGACGGACACTGAGCACGGGCTCCTCAGCACCTATTCGATAGCTGAGCCGAATCATGCTTCCCGAAGGCACACGAATGCGCTCGGGAGCCAGTCTGTCCACTGCCTGTTGACTTTCGTATGACAAAAGGTTCCAAAGCACTGTCACAAGTGGAATCTTATGAAGTCCTTCGACGGACGTCACCATATGTCCACCGTTGTCAAGATAGAAGGGAAGCCAGTCGGTAACTGTTTTTAAAAGATATTCGGTATCCAAACAAGGCAAATCCATTTCCGGATGCCACTGTCTGACCATCTCTACACGCCGCTGTAACATTTTCACATCCTCGTTCCAATCGAGCAGACTTAGCCCCTCACGGGAAACAGCATCGCAGACCACCGACACAACACTATCCCTATCAACATCATCAAGATGCCGTGTCTCCAAAGTCAGGACACCTATACGCAGCTCTTTCTGTGAGACAAGTCCCCCTTGCCGCGTCATCCACGTAAGGTTGTCTTTCCACGTGACCAAGGACATGACAGCCTCTGTCTCAACAGGCGCAGCCAAGAATATCTTTCCCGTATTACGGTTCCCGGCATGCAGCGTAGCCACAGCAAGCCACTCGTAACCGGCTAAAGCATCCTCAGATTCCACCTTGACCTTCTCCCCACTGGCCAAGCGATAGTTCCCGTTATGGTCTAATGCTTTAGCAATACGCTCAGGCCATGCCACAGCGATAAGTGCTCCTATATCCTGACCGCTGACATAAGTATTCTCGGTCTCCACTCCTATCATGCGGGCATACTCCCCGGCCACCTTCGCGATACGCCCCCACCGCCCTATATGATGTGAGCGACGGGCGTCCCTCAGCGCTGTGACACGGGGTAACATATCGGCATGGACTTCATTGGTATTCATCACATCCTTCTCCTCCATGATAGCTGCTATATCACAGGCTAAGGCTTTCCGAGTATGATCTCCCGCTACTATCATCATTCTTGCTATTCGGGGATGGCAAGGCAACGATTCCATACGGCGTCCTACGGACGTGATACGACCAGCCTTGTCTATAGCTCGAAGTTGTCGCAGACTATCTATAGCACGTCTAAGATTTCCCATCGGAGGCAGTGTGAGCCAAGGTAAGCCCATGATGTCCGTTTCTCCAAAAGCAGCAACAGACAATACCATTGGCATGAGGTCTGCATCTTCTATTTCCGGCTGCCGCTGTGCCGCCATACGTTGCTCTGTCGCCAAGGTCCACAGTCGGTAGCAGACTCCCGGGGCCACACGTCCGGCTCTGCCGGATCGTTGCCGCGCCATGTCAAGACTGATGCGCATAGTCTCCAAGTGGTTCAGACCGCTGGTGGCATCGTAGACTAGGCGGCGGCAGTATCCACTGTCCACTACGATACGCACCCCCTCAATCGTCAGCGATGTCTCTGCAATAGGAGTGGCGAGCACTATTCTGCGTCTGCCGTCAGTAGACGGAGCGATAGCAGCATCTTGCTTGTCCATACTAAGATTCCCATAGAGAGGACATACCCTGGTTGGAGCCAGACTGTCACCTAAAATATCCGCACAGCGCTCGATGTCTGCCTGCCCTGGGAGAAAAGCCAAAATATCACCATCATGCTCATGATGGGCACGACAGACTACGGCAGCAACATCAGCGGCAATCTCTGAAGGTTGCGTGTCGTCCTTTGACAAAATAATATCTACGGGAAACATCCGGCCCTGACAACTCACCTCGTGGACACCAAGCGACTGGCACAGTTCGCCAGTGTCAATGGTGGCAGACATGACGACAATATCCAACTCGGGCCGAAGCACTTCCCGCACTTGCCGGGCCAGACAGAAAGCCAAATCGGAAGAGATGCTGCGTTCGTGGAATTCATCGAAGATAAGACAGCTCACGCCGTCCAAAGTGGCATCAGCAGCCAGGCGACGGGCGAGAATGCCCTCTGTGACAACCTCTATACGGGTCTCTGCCGTAACCTTGCGCTCAAATCGTATCTGATAGCCCACGGTACGTCCCACTTTCTCTCCTAACAGCCGTGCCATCCGCATGGCGACCTGGCGTGCGGCCAGGCGTCGCGGCTCCAACATGACAATACGTCCTTCGGACAGGGTGCGTAACATGGCAAGAGGCAGTAAGGTGGATTTTCCCGCTCCTGGGGGAGCAACAATGACAGCACCATGATGGTTGTGTAGTTCCGTATCCAGCTTTTCTGCTATGGCTGCCGCTGGCAGGGAGCTTGTCGCCAATAACTTGTCCACTACTGCTTTTATCTTTGTTGTTTCCATAAACGATGTCTGAATAATGCAAAAGTACAAAAAAAGGCTGGGTACACACAGGAAAAATATGTAATTTTGCAAGAAGTTACGCAGACTACATAAAATAAGAAGAATGGGTACCCAAAACAACCGCAAGGAAGACAACTACGATTTTCTCACTCACGCTCCCGTATCGAAGACCGTGCTCACCATGGCCGTACCTACAATCGTGACGATGTTGGTGACTTCCCTATACAATATGGCTGACACCTTCTTCGTCGGACAAATTGACACCCAGTCTACAGCCGCAGTAGGTATCGTGTTCAGCGTGATGTTCGCCATTCAGGCTTTTGGCTTCTTCTTCGGACATGGCTCCGGCAACTACATCTCCCGAGAGTTGGGAGCTCAGCGACATGACACGGCTCGCCGCATGACAGCCAACGGTTTCTTCCTTTCTTTCTTCTTTGGCATCTTCCTAACCATTGTCGGTGAGCTATTGCTTGACCCGCTGACCATTTGGCTGGGAAGCACGCCCACTATCCGCCCCTACACAGAGCAGTATATGGGCATCATCCTTCTCGGTGCCCCCTTCCTGACCGCTTCTCTCACCCTTAACAACCAAATGCGCCTGCAAGGAAATGCCCGTCTGGCAATGATAGGCATCACCGCAGGTGCCATCGTCAACGTGGGGCTGGACCCGCTCTTTATCTTCGTCTTCAACATGGGTGTTGCCGGAGCTGCCATCGCAACGGTCACTGGCCAAATTCTCTCCTTTTTACTATTATTGCGCCTAAGCCACAGCCGTAAGAACATTGGAATCTCATGGAGGAACTTCTCTCCTTCCTGGACAGCTGTCAAAGAGATATTCTATGGTGGAAGTCCATCTCTGTCGCGTCAGGGATTGGGGTGCTTCGCCACTATCGCCTTGAATGTCTCTGCTGGAAACTACGGCGACGAGGCCATCGCAGCGATGAGTATTGTGACACGCATCACCATGCTCATCATGGCCGCCGTAGTAGGATTGGGACAGGGATTTCAACCCACCTGTGGCTTCTGCTATGGTGCCGGTCTCTTCGACAGGCTGAAGTCCGCGTTCTGGTTCACCGTCAAGGTTGGCACTGTCTTTCTCCTCGTCTGTTGCATCGTCGGGAGTATCTACGCTGAGCCTATCGTCCGGCTCTTCCGCAACGATAACACTGTCATCGAGATTGGTGCAAGAGCACTAAGATGGCAGCTTATGGCCTACCCTCTCAATGCCTTCAGTACCGTGAGCAACATGCTCACTCAAACCTGCCGCTACCCCTGGAGAGCCAACCTGTTGGCTTGCTCCCGCCGTGGTCTGTTCTTCATCCCTGCCGTCATGCTCCTGCCGCTCTGGCTCGGACTGACAGGAATAGAGTCTGCACAATGTGTCAGTGACGTCTTAGGCTTTTTGCTGACCATTCCCATTATGGCATATACTCTCAGGAACTTAGGACAACAAGCACAATGATTACTTCACAATTCCTTTCTCAAGGTATTCCTCAAGGTTGACGCGTACTCTTGATGCGGCATCGTCAGCGGCAACTTTCTTCATATCGCTGACAACCATAAGCTTCACCAGCTCCTCAAAGGATGTCTTGTTAGGATTCCATCCCAGTTCAGCTTTAGCCTTGGTAGGATCACCCCAGAGATTGACGACATCGGTGGGACGATAGAAGTCCGGCGACACTTCTACGAGAACTTTGCCCGTAGCTTTGTCAACACCTTTCTCGTCGATGCCCTCGCCACGCCATTCCAGTTCTATGCCGACGTAATGAAAAGCCAGTGTGGCAAACTCCCTCACGGTGTGCTGCACACCTGTGGCAATGACGAAATCCGACGGCTTCTCATTCTGCAAGATGAGCCACATACACTCCACATAGTCCTTGGCATAGCCCCAGTCACGGCGGCTGGAGAGATTGCCTAAAAAGAGCTTGTCTTGCTTTCCCTGCTTGATACGGTTGGCAGCCAATGTTATCTTACGCGTGACAAAAGTCTCGCCTCGGCGCTCACTCTCATGGTTGAAGAGGATACCATTACATGCAAACATGTGGTAAGCATCACGATACTCACGCACGATCCAATAGCCATACTGCTTGGCTACAGCGTAAGGAGAATAAGGATGGAACGGCGTATTCTCATTCTGTGGCACCTCTTCCACTTTTCCGTAGAGTTCTGACGTGGAAGCCTGGTAGATGCGGCAGGTCTGCGAGAGCCCACAGATTCTGACAGCCTCCAAGATGCGCAGCACACCCACAGCATCAACATCAGCGGTGAACTCGGGAGAATCGAAAGAGACCTGGACATGACTCTGAGCAGCCAAATTATATATCTCGTCAGGACGCACCTCGCCTACGACATTGACGATGGACATAGAGTCGCCAAGATCGGCATAATGAAGGTGGAAATTGGGCAGTCCTTCAAGATGTGCAATACGCTCGCGGTAGTCAACGGATGAACGACGGATGATACCATGAACATCGTAGCCTTTGTCCAGCAACAGCTCTGAGAGATAACTGCCGTCCTGACCTGTCACTCCCGTGATAAGCGCCACTTTTCTTTTGTTTGTCATTACTGAGTAGTTTTAAATTTAGTTTTGTAGCCGCAAAATTAAGCATTTTTGTCTGCATATCAAATATTACTATCAAATATTTTGTATTTACGCGAAAATAAGCCTGCATAAAGTTATACGTATTTCAATAAATTCCGTAACTTTGCATACATAACAAAACTTACACACTATGTCAGACGAGAAAAACAAGCGCGGTGGAGCCCGCCCTGGAGCAGGCCGCCCGAAAACAGACAGCAAGTTAATAGCTTTCCGTGTCCCTAAAGAAATGGCGACATACATCGAGCAGCATCCTAACAAGACAAAGTTCATTAAAACCTGTATCGAACGAAATATGGCTGCACAGAAGAATAATGACATTGAAAAAAAGTTAGGGAACTTGATTCCTGCTTCTCAGATGAAATCCGTCAGAGTGCCTTTCGTGGACATGAAGATTGTAGCCGGGCCACCCATCCCATTAGACAGCGAGGAGCATGCGCCCATGGTGGACCTTCTCACTACACTCTGCCCACACCCTGAGTCTACGTATATGATACGCGTTGAAGGCAATTCGATGATAGATGCCAATATCCATCCCGGAGATGTCCTCGTCGTCGACTGCGGTAATCACAATCCGATGCGAAGGGATATTGCCATCTGTGAACTCAACGGTGAATATACTGTCAAGCGTGTAGAGCGGGATGGTGACCACGGATTTCTAATTCCCGCTAACCCTAACTACAAAAAGATTGAAATCAAGCCCACCGATTCCTTCAATGTGTGGGGTGTGGTCACCTATGTCATCCATAAGGCGGGCAACGAAGGCTAATTCATCTCAAGCAATCCTCCCATTTCGTCAATAGCATTGTTCGCAACATCCACGGATTTCGCCAGCGATATCCGGCTCAGGTGCAGAAGTACGTGGCTGGATACCACGAAGACCCAGCGAAATATCTTCGGTGCAATGGAGATTTCCCATGAAATGGATAGTTTTTTGTCCCTTGGGGCTTATCCCCGTCCTAACCCTCAAGCGTCATATTTCCTGCACCGCCGGTGCAATTTTTTATTTTATTCCCGAAGGGCGATTTTATGCGAAGCAATTTTTCGTCATGGGCAGACTTTGACCCCGAAAGGGTGGTAAAGTAATGGGGCAGACTGCGAGCTTGCTCGCAAAGACTGCCCCATTACTTCACCACCAAAGCTCCATGGGTGCGGAAGGCTGCCCAGGACCATTTTCCTAAAAATTGTTTGCCAACCTGCTGACAATTGTTTGCCAACCTGCCGACAATTGTTTGCCAACCTGCCGACAATTGTTAGCCAACCTGCCGACAATTGTTTGCCAACCTGCCGACAATTGTTTGCCAACCTGCCGACAATTGTTTGCCAACCTGCCGTCAATTGTTTGACAACCTGCCGTCAATTGTTTGACAACGTGTTGTCAATTGTTTCCATCGCTCTGTTCCCGTCAGCTGATAAATAGGATTGACTATCCACACGCATCTTCTGACGGTATTACAGGTGCCACCATGGAAATGAATCTGAAACAAGAGGGAAAAATCAGATTTCCGACATCATGTCTTTACCCAATGCGTCGGCCTCCTCCATTGTTTTGGCCTCGCTATAGACACGGATGATGGGCTCTGTATTCGACTTGCGCATGTGCACCCATTTGTCAGCAAAATCCAACTTGACACCATCAATGTCCGTTACTTGCACATCCTTTCGGCCACTGTACTTCCGCTTGATACGGTCGAGGATGGCATCAACATCAGTGCCAGGCTTCAAATCGATGCGATTCTTTGCTATGTAATAGTTGGGGAAGGAAGCCCGCAACTCAGAAGCCTTACAGCCCTTTTGTGCCATACTGCTAAGGAAGAGGGCGATACCCACCAGGGCATCACGACCATAGTGGCACTCTGGATAGATAACTCCACCATTGCCTTCACCACCGATGACGGCACCCACCTCTTTCATCTTCGTAGTGACATTGACCTCACCGACCGCGGAAGCGTAGTACTTGCAGCCATGCTTCTCTGTGATATCACGCAGAGCACGTGTAGAACTCAGATTGCTCACCGTAGGGCCCTGGACGTGGTCGAGGACATAGTCAGCAACAGTGACCAAAGTATATTCCTCACCATACATCCTACCATCTTCCTGGATGAAGGCCAGACGGTCTACATCGGGGTCGACAACGATGCCTAAGTCATAGCCTCCCTTGGCCACCTCTGACATGATACCGCCGAGGTTCTTCTCCAAAGGCTCTGGATTATGCGCGAAATTACCGTCAGCAACGCCATTGAGGAACTTATATTCCACGCCTAAGGCTTTGAGAAGGTCGGGAAGAATGATACCACCGACTGAATTGATGCTGTCCACACAGACCTTGTAATGAGCTTTACGAATGGCATCCACATCCACGAGGGCAAGTTTCAAGACAGAGTCGATATGGCGCTGGTTATAACTGTTGTCCTCCGTATAATGACCCAGATGGTCTACATCAGCATACTCAAAGTCCTCCTTCTCAGCTATGGCCAGCACCTCATTGCCATCGGCCTTGGTAAGGAATTCCCCTTCCTCATTGAGGAGCTTCAAGGCATTCCAATGCCGTGGGTTATGGCTGGCAGTGATGATGATACCGCCTGCCGACTTGCTCATACGGACAGCGAGCTCGGTGGTCGGGGTTGTGGCCAGACCGATATTGATGACGTCATAGCCCATACCCATGAGGGTACCACAAACAACATTCTTCACCATCTCGCCGGAGATACGTGCATCACGGCCTACCACAATGGTATTGCTCTGTGAATGATGGCAGCGGCGGATGAACGTAGCATATGCCGATGTGAACTTTACGATGTCAAGAGGGTTGAGTGTGTCACCGGTAGTACCACCTATCGTGCCGCGAATACCAGAAATAGATTTAATCAGTGTCATGGTAGCGTATAATGTTTAATGTATAGTGTATAGTGTGTAATGTATAAATAAGGCGATAGGGCAAGTTAATTATTTACCACGCTGGAACGTGATGTCATAGAGACATGGGTAGACGCTCTGCATGGCATAGGTCTGTCCCAAGTCGTGTGGTACAATCAGTCTGACTTTCGCCACCTCGTCGCCGGCATTGACATATCGTCCGATGTTGACATAAGGCAGCGCGGCCAGCCAGCCACTGGGTATACTCGTAGAGCCGTACAAAAGGTACATCAAGCTCACGTGATTATCTTTATTCTCGAAACTTCCCTGGAAAGTCCCCGAGTTGTTGGTGACATTCATCACCTCTAAATATTTATGAGAATACTGTGTCGTATTGGTTGCCTGGATAGTATCAGTAAGAAGGTTGCGCTCTGTGAAACGACAGTCGATGCGTGCTGTCTCACCCTGTTCTATAGGCGAGCCGGAACCCTTTCTGACAATCTGCATATACAAGCCACTCGACTGGAAAAGGACGAACTCGTTCTTCGTTACGTCAGTGGTATAATTCTGGTCGCGAAATTGATCCTCAGAGATAACCTTGACAGCAGAGTCAGCGATGTATGCGCTGATTGCCGACCGTTCACGCTTTACCTGATCTGCATAGGTGACATCGTCATTGCATGCGGATAGAAAAGAAGCACCCAAAAGAAGCACCAGCAAACCGACAACGCTCATCAAGTTGCCATTTATCGAAATTTTCTTCATCTTTTGCTATATAATTTCTGTGCAAAGGTAGCAATTTAATTCAAAAACAACAGCTCTGTGCACATAATTAACATCATCAAACATTTTTATTCTTTTTTACTTGCATAGTTCGCAAGAATCACCTAACTTTACATCAACGAAACATAACACTGACACTGATAACTTTTACAGCTATGAACATATGCATCGTTTGCGGCGCCCGTCCCAACTTCATCAAGGTTGCCCCGCTGGTCCGCACTATTGAAAAAAGACAACATGAGGGGGCTGATATCCATTACGACCTTCTGTACACCGGTTCTTCCGATGACAAGACCATCGAAGGCACCCTCTTCGATGACCTTTGTATCCCCCACCCCACCGTCTGCCTCGGCGTTACCTGCTCCAACCTCAACGAGCTTACCGGGCAGGTCATGCAGTCGTTTGAGCTCTATCTCCAGCAGCACACAACGGACATTGTCGTCGTCGTCGACGACCTGGCATCAACCATGGCCGTGGCCATTGTCACCAAGAAGCGTGGCATCAGACTGGCCCACATTGCTGCAGGGACCAGGTCCTTCGACATCAATATGCCCAAAGAGGTGAACCGTCTCGTCATCGACGGACTGTCGGATATTCTCTTCACAGCAGGAGCCAGCAACAACTCCATCGCCAACCGCGAAGGTGCCGAGCTGTCAAAGGTGTATATGGTAGGAAATATTCTCATGGACAACCTTCGGTTTATCCATGAGCAGACAGCAGGCCAAGAGTACAAAGATGCAGACATCGAAGCAAAGATAAACACCTGTCTCAAAGGCCTTGAGATAAAAGGTTCAGAAATCATCTGTAATGGTGACGCGAAGACAGCGAAGGACTATATTGTCTTCACACTCAACCGTAAGGCACTCATCGCCAACGAGGCCAATCTGCAAGCCATGGTGAAAGCCATCGTACATAATGCCGGCAGCCTGCACGTCATCGCTCCACTGCGAGGAAAAGCCGCCGACGTCGTCAGCCTCTGCCTCAGCGACGACGACAAGTTGCTGTTCCATGTCGTAAACCCATTGCCGTATATGGAGTTTGAATGGCTCATAGCCCATGCGGCCGGTATCATCACCGACTCTGGCAACGTTGCTGAGGAAGCCACCTTCAACCATGTGCCGTGCATCACACTGAACAGCTACACTGAGAATATCGAAACCGTGCGCGTGGGCACCAACGTTCTCGTAGGAGAAGATGCCGACAAACTCGGACAGGGCGTGGCGGACATCGCAGCCCACAAATGGAAATCGGGAGAGTTGCCCGACAGATGGGACGGACGCACCGCGGAGCGAATCCTAAACATCCTGCTGTCCTAAGCAGCCCTCAGCAGTCATCTGCCCTTAGTTCCACACATAGACAGCCATCTGCCAGAGTTCCATAGCTAAGATATAAACAGCGAGCACAACCTTGAGGTTGTTGCCGCCATGGAGTACACAGCGCACCACATCCGAATAGGAATGGAAAATGCCACAAAACAAGCCATAGGCAATGGCTGCCGTCAGGAGCATGAAGGCCACAATAGGTATCAGACTCACCGAAAAACTGCTGGGAAAGAGATGCCCCGTGGCACTGAGCAGGATAGCATGACGTGGGAGCACGAGCAATAATATGACAACAGCCTCAACGACAACAGCTACAGAAGCGGCGATGATACCGGAGCGGTATCTCGTCGCTTCTGCCGTCTTAGGACATCCGCTACGGCATACCACGGAAGAGACGGCTTTCCACAATCCACTATAGACACAGGCACCCGCTCCTATGTCAAGAAGCAATATCCATGCTAACAGCGGCGAAGAGAGGTTGGCCACAAAAGAGCCGAAAAACCAACGTATACCACCATCGCTGAGAATTGCGCGAATCGATGATTCAGGATTAGCTGCCGACCAGAGCCAGGAGCCGAGGACTAAGGCCACCTGAGCCCCACTGAGGATGATGACAAGCAGCGACCATCCACGCCAACGTGAAAGGAGGCCCCTATAAAAATGTTTCTTACGACTATCGCTCATTTCTTCTGAAGCTATTCCTCGTCAGGTCTGAGATTGTCGATGTCAAGGATATGAAGCTCACAGGCCCGGACAACAAGGCGCGTGGCGTTGACACCTATCTTCCCGTTGCCGTCAGGGAAGAGTTTCTGCACGAGTTCATTCTGACGTTTCTCCAAACTCTTCACGCCAAAAGGCATCCCCCGGAGATTAGTAATCTGCTCCTTGGTATAGCCAAGAGCAAGATGGCGCAGGAAACGTTCGTCATATTCATCGATATCATAGTCGATGAGCGCCTCCTGCCGCATAATCTCGCTGTTGACACTCTTCTTAAAGCGCTCCACGATCTTCTCCAAGATAGGCTCGTTGAAGACCAGCCGCTTCCCAGACATCACAGCCTCAACATCACTGCGTGTCAACAACTCACCGGTCTTAAGGATAATACCGTCACATCCAGCGTCAAGGACGTCAACCCACAATTTCTCATTGAGGACCTCACCTGTGAAGATAAGCACTTTCACCTTTGGGTAGGAGTTCTTGGTGTTGCGACAAATCTCCACGCCTACGGTAGTAGAGCCACCCAAACCTAAATCCAGAAGAACCAAGTCAGGCTGCTGGGCTCGCATCAGCTTCCAATACTGCTGCTCGTCAGGCGCCGTACCGATGATATGTGCCTCAGGAATGTCACTTGCGATAATTCCCTCTGTACCTTTAAGTTCGAGGGGCACATCCTCGACAATGATAATATTAAAGTCTTTCATATTTTCTGTACTTAGATGATGACCGCCATTCATTATACTTCGTTGACATCAGACGTCGGTTTAGAGTTTGTTGCCTCAGGCAGGAAGCGTCGCGGCATAAGAATATGCACAACTACAGCCCCCTCACCATTCTTCTCTGCCGATACACCACAAGCCCGCAGGTTGGTGGTTTCTCCCATCTCCCTGACTATCTGTCTGATAAGCATGAAGTCGAGATTGGCGGTGAAAGGCGTGAACAGCTGTGCGACTTTTTCGTCAGGCACCACCAAATCGGTCAGCGTCACCGCAGCCTCCACGTAGAGCGCCTTGCCGTCGGGCGTCTCAGACCGCAAGCTTGTGGAGATAACCACAGGCTTCCCGTTGTTGCATCGTTTCAGGATCTCAAACATGTAAGCCACAGTATCTTTCGTGATACGCTGCGGCACTACTTGGCGCAAAGCCTGTTCAGCCAAGATGGCATAGAGGTCATGATAATAGTTGATAATCTCGCCAACGGCCCCAAGGTCGACATCGCCATGGACTATCATCTGCCGGATACGCGAAGGATAATACATGGTCTCATGTTTCAAGGTAGAGAGACAGTTGTCAAGGACACTGTTGGAGACATGCAGCCGACTGTTGTCAAGCTCCAGGCGATGGCACTCGTCAGTAGCGAGCTCAGCTTCGGTATCCATCAGCGAGTTGGCACGGATATTCTGCTGCAGAGCCTCGATGATACGCGCCACGACATCCTTGAGCTGTCTTTTCTGCCCTATGGTGAGATGGAAGCGCGAGAAGTCGGCAAGATTCTGGATTCCTTTTAGCTTCTCTTCATCGGGAATATCAGAAAAGAGGATGACATTCATGCGCTCAATACGCTCCACACAGAACTTATAATTCAGTTTATGGCGATAGTAGAGGAAGTAGTAAGCCGGGAAGATGACCAAGAACATCATTACAAGGAGCACCACGGCCACTGTTCTGTTGGTCTTGCTGCGCTGCATAGCCCGGACATAGGAAGGAAGCGAAGTGTCAGCGCTGGCCTCTCTGAAGAGACGTGTGTAAACGTCATTTTGCTGACGGTAGAGTTGCCATCGATGTAACGCCAAAGCGGCCACGGCCGTCTCATTGCTGATGTCGAGGATGATAGCCGTATCGGATGGAGAGACATATTTGTGGCAAGAGTCGGCATAGCGCAGGGTGGTTTCATAGTTGCCCATGAGGTTGGAGAGATAAGCTGAATCAGCAAAAGCTGAGGCCTTGCTTGCCGCCTTGGCGGAGATAGAAGCGGCAAACAGCAAAATCGTAGCGATGACCATACGCAGACGTCCGAGGGGCAGACGGAAGAAGATACGGGTTCCGCGCCGTTGCGAAGTCGTTTCAGAATCACGCACCGGACTCTCTGCCCTGATGCCACAGATATTGAAGATGGAAGAAATCTTCTTGTACTTCTCGATGATACCCTTGCAGTTTTTCAACCCGAAGCCATGTCCTCCGGTATAGGTACGGTCGAAGATATGCGCCTTGGTCTCTTCTGTCATCCCCGGCCCATTATCCGTGATGGAGATTTCCACGAAGTGTGATGCTCCCTCCGCTTTCTCGTCGGCCTTGACCGTCACGACCCCTCCTTTGGGTGTAAACTTCCGTGCATTGTCAGCAATGGTATTAACCATGAACAGGGTCAGTGTCTTGTCTGCTTTGACGGAGACAGAAGTTGGTATCACCTTTAATGTGATTCCCTTGAGTGTAAATCCCGTAGAGCTGTGGGCAACAATTTCAAACACCGACTGCAAGGGGAAGGACTCTATCCTGAGCGAGAGATCGCCCTGCCGCATTTGTATCCACTGCGTCAGCACATTGTTATAGTCATTGATGGAATCGCAGAGCTCGGCTATATACTCCTGCGTATTCTTTGCAAAGACGCTATCAGAATCGTGAGCAGCCGACAGGCGTCGCACCTCATTCCGCATACGGTCTATCAAAGGCATGATACTGACAACGAGCTGCACCTTGGCCCGCTGTTCCAAGTTTCGCTCCTCGTTCTGGCGAATATGCAGGCGTGCCACGCCGGCACGCTCCAAGATTTCCTCATAATGTTCCTTCCGCTCTACTGCCTCTGCCTCAGACTGTTTCTGCCAACGACTCAGCGGACTGAGCAAGCGGCTGATAGAGAAGCGGTTGTCACTGCGACGACGCATGCGTGCAAAGATAATGAGTAGTGCGATGACAAGGATTATCATAAAAGCCACCGTAGCTATCATGATATTAAGCCATCTCACAGAGTTGTCGAGTTGGGCGGCGCGGGCTTCTAAGAGGCGGTCCTGTCGAGTCTGTTCCTGAAGGTCGAGATAGATATTCCTGTTCAGATCACTGTTGCGCTTGTCGTTGACAGCCGAATAGACGAGGCACAAATCTTCGCGTATGGAAGCCACAAGGTCAGGAGCCTGCGCGATGAGCGATGACATCGTCATCGTCTGTGAGGCCGGCAGCTTGCTATGCTTTGTCTGTCCGGTATCCAGGGCTCGGTTCAGACAGATAAGTGCCGAACGGTTGTCGCCAATATGCCAGTAACACTCCGCTAAAGTGCGATAGGCTCCTGCCGTCTGGTAGACGTCACCATAATTATAGAAGAGGGTCAGCGCACGTTGCGCCAGATTGCCAGCAAGCAGCGAGTCAGGCATATTGTCAGTATTGACATAGACAATAGCCGCATAGTTGTCGCGGATGAGTTCATCACACTGCACTGAATCTTGTAAATGTTCTGACATGGCCTGCAAAGCCTGAGCCTGCCAATAGGGATAGCCGAAGCGCAGCGCCAGGCTGTAGGTGTCGGCAAGGTATCCAAATTCTTTCTCTGCCACGACTCGTTTGTCATTGTCGGTGATGACACCACCCGAGCCGATATTATACCAGTAGTTGAGCAACTGGGCTGTGTCGCGCTCTATCTCACCATAAGGATCGATGGCATTGAGCATTTTCACCGCCTGACGGGAAAGTCCCACATAATAATAATAGGCAGAAGAGACAATATAATACTCCGACCGGGCGTAAGTCAGTCGGCGTTTCTCATGATCAGAGAGTAAGGATTCCTCATGATGGATACGTGACAAACGCTTGGCAGCGATCTCACTAAAAGTGTAGAAGTCCTGGTTACGCGACTGTTTCTGGCACAATTTCATCTGTTGAACAGCAGCCACAAGCAGTTCCAACTGGTTGTCAGTAATGTCAACAACATCATCGAGATGTTGTTCTGCTTTGTCGTAATTCATTGCTGCCGTCTCTACAAAGGCAAGGTTGTTGAGGGCCTCAGCATGCCCGTCGGAATAACCATCCACAATGGAGCGCTGCAATGCGCTGTCTGCATAGATACGTGTCGAGTCGAGATTCCGATAATGAAAATAATAGGATTTCTCGTTGAGTGCATCCACAACAGCATCTTCCTTCCTGTCGCACGAAGCGAAAAGGATGGTAGTAAGAAGAATACTCAAAGGTAAAAAATACCAGAGGTTTCTCTCTTCTCTTTGCCGTAACATGCATAAGACCTTATATTCAGTGCTCATATCAGAAAACAGCGACAAAGATAAGCATTTTCTTCCAACTATGCCTAATTAAGAAAGAAATATTCTCTTTTCTATCTTCGCACAGTTGTAATTATCCCTCTCGGAAGAAAGCTTCATAGATAACTAAAGTTTCCTACTTGCCATTTTACTGGCTTTTTCAAATGATGGTATATTGTAAGTCACATAAGTTAGTTGGAATTATTGTTCGACATGGTTAATTGTTAAATTTGTGGTGCAGCACGTAGAAAAAGAGAAAAGAACAAACGATCTGTTACTTTGTTTTGCACAAAAATGTGTAACTTTGCACTGTTAATCGGAGAGTATCCATTAAAGGAGAATGGTGCTGGATAAGATTCAATGAGAGTTGGTCTTATTCAGCACTATTTCTGTTTTATAACAACCAATATCAGTTTATACATTTATTATGGATAATAGAGACGCTTTAGACTTCGGAAAGATGAGCATACCGACCTTGTTTCAGAAACTGTTCTGGCCAACCCTTTTAGGAATGGTCTCCATGGTCTTGCTGAATCTTGCAGACGGCATTTTTATAGGACGAGGCGTAGGCAGCAACGGTCTTGCTGCGGTAAATATCTCGGCTCCCATCTTTCAGATTTCCACTGGCATCGCTTTGCTTTTCGGCAGCGGCGTATCGATTGTTGCAGCCATACACATGAGTAAGGGTAATCAGAAGGCAGCCAATATCAACGTCACCCAGGCCTTTACCATTGGCCTGCTATTGATGGTGCTCGTTGTTGCTGTCATCAATATCTTCCCTTATGCCACGTGCAGGCTCTTTGGCGGTAGTGACACGTTGTATCCCCTCGTACATGAATACCTCGTTTGGATATCGCCGTGCGTTGTTTTCATGGTTATCGAATATATCGGGATCTTTACCATGCGCCTTGACGGCAGTCCCAAGCTTGCCATGACAGCCAACATGACAGCCGCCGGACTCAACATTGTCCTCGACTATATCTTTGTGTTCCCGCTCGGATGGGGCATGATGGGCGCCACCTTTGCCTCTACCCTGTCTGCTGGCGTGGGAGCTGCCATCATCGCCTGGTATTTCTTAGGACACAGTAATAAGATCAAACTATACAAGCCTAAGTTCTCGAGAACGGCGCTCCGCCTGACGATGCGCAACTGTGGATATCAGATGAAGCTCGGCATGCCGACCTTCATCGCCGAAACAGCCATCAGCTGTATGATGATTGTGGGCAACTTCATGTTCATGAGCCGTCTTCATGAAGACGGGGTGGCAGCCTTCAGTGTCGCATGCTACCTATTTCCTATGATCTTCATGTTTGGCAATTCCATTGCACAGGCGGCCATGCCTATCATCAGTTACAACTATGGTCAGGAAAATACAGAACGGGTCCGTCAAACAAAAAGCGTATCTGTGGCCACAGCAATGATCTTAGGTCTCCTGATGACGGTGATAGGATATGTCGGTGCACCGGACATTGCCGCGTTGTTTTTGGAGCCATCCACGGATGCTTTTGACATCTGCAGCCAGGGATTGCCACTGTTCTCTCTCTGCTGTCTGTTCTTCACGCTCAACGTTGTTCTCATTGGACAGGAGCAGAGCCTGGAGCGCTACAGCCGCTCAACTATCTACATGCTTCTACGTGGCTTTTTACTCATTGTACCATGCTTCATCTTATTGCCAGACTTTATTGGCGATGCAGGATTATGGTTAGCCGTTCCAACATCTGAGGCCATTACACTCATCATTATTCTTGTGGTGAAATTAGTGGAAATCAGGAGAGGTTGACCTTCCATGCTGATGCTTCTGAGAAATCAAACAGGATAATTACTTCGCATTATTCCTGTAATTCAGGGGCGTCTGTTTCTTGTAGTTGTAGAATACACGTGTAAAGTAGGTTGCCGTCTCAAAATGCAGTTGGGCAGCTATATCCTGTACTGATAAGGATGTATAGCGCAGCAGATTGCATGCTTCCTGCATGATACGGCTCAGGATATATTGCTTGGTTGACACTCCTAACGATGATCGCACGAGCTTGTTGAGGTAGTTGGTGGTGATGAACAGCCGATCAGCATAGAAAACCACTCCGTGCTCCTCTTTATAGTGCTCTTCAACCAACGACCGGAAACCGTCAATATATCGATTGGCATTGACGGCCTCGTTGCTGTCAGTTTCTTTCTTGGTTTCTTCCATAAACTGAGCCCTGTTGAGCAGCATGAGGGCCTCATAGAGCATGGCGCGAAGGATATGCTGATCTTGCTCGGGGCGGTGTATCTCACGTTGCATGTCAAGGTAGAGCTGGAGCAGACGTTCATTCAGCTTATCGTCAAGGATAAGAAACGGTGAGGGCCGGTCGGCTTGCAGATAACGGAAATGGTCCAGAAAATGAGTATCGCTGAAGAAGTCTAGCAAGAATTCTTCTTCAAAGATGAGATTGAGCGCCTCTAACTTGCTGTCAGCGCTCATCGCCCAGATCTCCCCAGGAATGGACGTCAGCACCTGGCCACGGCTCACCGTGGCAGCGTGGCCGTTGATAGTTACTGCCTCTGAGCCGCTTGTGATGAGCAGGAGACTGTAGAAGGTCTCACGATAGACCGGCGTGCGGTGGATGTCAGGCTTCATCTTGTCTAAGTTCACCACATCTACCAACAATTCCTGACCATACTTGTGCTTGAAGAACTTATAAAGAGGTATCCGCTTCATTGTACTGACAAAGATAATTCTAAAAAATGACACTGGCAAGCAAAAGTCCCGAAAAGTGACATTTCCCTCCATTTTATTTCATGGTAGAGAAACCGATTCTCCCTAACTTTGCAACAGAAAACAAAGGATATAAAAATGATGAACAACAATTGGTACAAGAACGAGGAAGAAGAGAAGTTGGCCGAGAAACTCATCAGCATGGAGAAAGCCGCACTGAAGAAATGGTTCACTGGTGACAGTTCGGGCTATCGTGATCTGTGGTCGAAGAAGAACTTCAGCTATTTCGATGCGGTATGCGTGAATCGTGTGGACAACTACGACGAGATAGCAAAGCTTGCCACAGAACGCGTTGACGGAAAGCTGTATGCCAAGCACTATGAGGTACGCAATGAGCGCGTGCAGGCAGCGAAGGATATGGATGTTCTCACCTATCAACTGTATTGTGAAAGCAATCTCATCAACATCAACTACAACTGCATTGAAGTATTCCAGAAGGAGGAAGACGACTGGCATGTCATTCATTCCACATGGTCCGTTATCCGTCCGATGGAGATGGACTTCAGTGCCATGAAGGAAATTGTCTGAGTTAATAATGAGTGTGATGGTGGTTAAAGAGAAATCAGAATAAATAAGACGGAAGGATGATTATCTGGAATTTAGTGCATGGTTGTCACCGTAAAAGCGAAGGGTGCAAGCATTGCTATGTCTTCACGCGCGATGAGGAGAATGGCGTAGACACTAATCTCGTCAGAAAGACGGCCTCATTCAACCTACCACTTCGCCGCAACCGAAAAGGGGAATGGAAAATTCCATCAGGAACAGAGGTGATGACATGCTTCTCATGTGATTTCTTTTTAGCGGAAATGGACGTATGGCGGGAAGAAGCATGGGAGATGATGCGCTTTCGCCGCGACCTCCGCTTCTATATGGTCACCAAGCGGCCAGAGCGCATCCTACAATGTCTGCCTGCTTTCTGGAACGAGGTAAGTGACCGCATAACTATCTGCTGCACGATGGAGAATCAGCGGCGCGTTGACGAAAGACTGTCTGTTCTGTTGTCATTACCTTTACCGCACAAGGAAATTATAGTGGAACCGATGTTAGGGCCAGTAGACTTTCACGGAAACTTTGAAGACATAGCTTGCGTCACCGTTGGCGGTGAGTCGGGAAGAGATGCCCGCCCCTGCCGTTACGAATGGGTGCTTGATGTGCGCAGGCAGTGCATGGATGCCGGTGTACATTTTCATTTTATGCAGACTGGCGCATGCTTCATCAAGGACGGCAAGACTTATCGTTTGACTCACAGCATACAGATGCAACAAGCACGGAAAGCTGATATAGACTGCTGATATGGATTTGATCGTGCCTCGTCTGTCTCAAAATCGTTTCACGTCTGTCTCACAATCGTTTCACGTCTGAGGGACGTTCTTTTCACTTATGAGACAGCCCTTAATTCTTCTTCCACGACAATTATTCTCTATCAAATTGTCGTACTTGTCGATATAAAGTTGTACCTTTGAGGCTGATATGAATAACTCTTCAGTTTATGACATTCAAATAATTAGCAACGAAGCGTTTCACCGTGCGCAAGTACACGGACGAGCCGGTCAGCGAGGACAATTTAGAATATATCATTGATTGTTTGTGACTGGCAATGCTTCCGAGGATAAAACACAGTTGAATTAACATTATCAGACAATGAATATCGAAGAAGTTCGTCTTTATGCTTTGTCCTTGCCCGGGACTACGGAAGACCAGGCTTATGGTGAGGATTGGGTGTTGTTTCGTATTGAGGGAAAGATATACCTGCATATATGGCTCAATGCCCCGGAACCGACTTGTGCCGTGAAACTTCCGCCTGAGCAAGGACAGACGCTGCGCGACCATTATGACGGCATCCGTCCGGCTTACCACTTAAATAAGGTGCATTGGAATGATGTTTTTCTCGATGAGATTGATGATGATATGGTAAAAGACCTTATTAATCAGTCTTATCGGCTTGTACTCAGTAAACTGCCCAAGCGGTTAAGAGAGAGGTATATTATCAAACAATGACTATGGAATCAAGCAAAGATATTGCAGCAGAGAAGAAAGCGAGTTTCAAATTCGATTGCGCCCAAATGGTTGCAATTATTGTATGAGCAGTCGCTCATCAAAAGATAACAGATTCACATTCGGATGTCACAACTCCGTGAGCCTCGCGGCTCAGCCCCCAAAAACCGGCATCATCTATATTTTGCATAGATGATACCGGACGAAAGCAAATACGATATTATACATTGCCCTTTTACAGATTCAAAACAGTGCAATATTCCAACTTTACACCAGAGGCAAATGCGTGTAGGGGACTGATCCTTAGGACTTCACGGGCTCAGACTCAGCATCCGTCAGCGATGATACGCTGCACGCTTGACTATTTGTTGTGCTCAAGCCACTCTGTGCGGACTGCATCTGGAAGATGCTTCACGGAAAAGTCCGAGAAAGTCACGTTAAAGCCGTTTCCGTCCGGACTTGCCCCCATCACACCAACTCTTACAGGGCGGTTGGCCTCCATCCAAGCGTTGCGCATCATGGTGTATTCCTTGTCGTCAAACGAATAGAAAATCTCTATCGCATCTTTTCGGCGGACAGCCTTTATCCATATAAAATCTACAGGCTTGTTGAGGGTTATGACACTCCAGTCGGATGTGTGATGGGTCACCACGGTGCTGAGGTTGAATTTTCCGTCGACAAACTCTATTCCAGCTTTGATATAGTTCTCATGATCGATGCGAATCATCATGCCGGCCTGGTCGAAGCGCGCCTTATAATCGCCGGACACCTTCACCTTTGCCTCAAACTCCCCGCCGTATTCGGCATAATAGAACGGAGCGTCATCAACGGTAAAGCCATAGTGTGAGATACGCCAGTAATCACTTTTGGGAGTGACCGACATGGTGAGTTTGTTACCGGAGATGCTCCACTGCGACGGTTCATTGAACCAGTTCATCTTTTCAAGTGTCTGTGCCGATACTGTCAGACCCGACAACAGAACGAATGCTGTTATAAAAAACTTCTTTACCATATATGTTATTTTATAGTCTTATCTTGTCTAATAACCATATTTTATGGTTACCTTTGCAAAGGTAATCAATAGTTATATAATGTGCAATGGCTATAAATAACCATTTTTATCATGAGCTGTCTCAAGAAACTTAATCAACTTCTTAAAAGTCAATCCTTTAACGGTGGCACAATAGATGTCAGTCAATTGCTTGATTATGCCAAAAACATATCTCAGATAGAGAATGTCACGGTTGTAGTCAGCGATATGCGGTGTGGCATAAGTCGGATATTCCCTGGAAAGTTCGGCATCGTTTTGGGAGTCTCAAATTACGTTGAAGAGAATTCTATTTGGGAGAAAGCCATCCTCAACCTGATGACAGAAAAGCAACGTGAGGAAAAGTATCTTGCCGAACTTCGGTTTTTCAACTTCTTGCGTCATGTCCCACGCCATGCCCGTCCTGACTATTATCTTGTATCAAAATTGCGAATGAAGGCAGCAACGGGAGACACAATAGATGTGATTCACCGGATGTATTATATTTATGCCGACGATTCAGAAACTGTTACCCATGCATTATGCTTGTATGGCCGTCCCACCTTTGACTTCATTGGCAAAAACAGGATCGTCAATTCATTCACGGGAATTTCTGAAGAATTGACAGCCTCCGGCGACTCGTCGATTCTCAGTCGACGTGAGAAGCAGGTGTTGACACTCATCGATTCGGGAAAGACAAGTTACGAGATTGCAGACATCTTATCCATCAGCAAAAACACGGTTAGCCGTCACCGCCAGCAAATACTTGCCAAACTGCAAGTGAAAAACTCGATGGAAGCGTGCCGTATAGCAAAGACTATGAAGATCATTTAGAGCAATATCTTTTTGCCACAAAAATACGACATTTTTATCGAACGACAAATAATTTATGTATTTTTGTGCCACCGTTAAGTAAATGGAATTAGATATGTATAGCATTGACAATATTGTAACGACAAGCACGTGTGACAAGGACGGCAACCTGAAATTGTTCTCAGCGTTTCAGATGATGCAAGACTGCTCCGAAATGTGGATAGAGTCAGAACCTGGCGTGAAGACTTTCTTTGAGGAATCCGGTATGACACAACTGCTGGCCTCAAGACAAGTGGAGATTGTAAGAGTACCGCGGTTCAAGGAAAAACTCCGAACGGTGACATCGGTCTTTGAGGTCAAGCCTATGTTTGGCTTCCGCAACACGTTCATCTATGACTCCGACGGCAACGTATGCTATAAGACCTGGTCGATGGGAGCCTTCGTCGATCGCGTAAGCGGCAAGTTGCAGAGAATACCCGATAATGTTCTCAAAACGGTGATGATTGAGCCCAAGAAGGACATGACCTACGGTGAGCGACGAATCATTCTGCCCAAAAATGCTGCTTTCAAAGAGCAGGCCTCTGTCGTCGTAACACACAACGATATTGACTATAACGGCCATGTGAACAACGCCAACTATATCCGTATTGCTATGGAGTATCTGCCTGAAGGATTCGCATACCGACATGTAAGGGTAGAATACAAGCGTCCCGTCAGATTCGGGGAAGTGATCGTCCCCAAGACATACTTGTCGACGGATGGCATTTTCTATGTAGAGCTTTTATCAGCCCGAGCCGTATGCGCCATCCTGGAGTTGAAATGATAGTTTGATGAACAAACCAAGAACTCAAATGGAACGATTCGTCAGAAAAGCAACAGCTGAGGACCTGCCGGTGGCTCTCGATCTCATAGAGAGTGGACGGAGGAGTTGGCAAAGGCAGGATTTCAGTACTGTGGCATCATCCATTTGCTCGATGGTGATGAGCGATTGGCTTATCAGAAGATAAATGATCCACATTAATCTGTTGAGCCCATAGTGTTATTGATCAGACATGAAAAAAGCGGCTCTCTTATTCAAGAAGTCGCCCGCCGGACAATGCCGGCATATAGGAGATTATGTTGTAAAACAAAAAGGGAACTGCCCCCAAGAAGAGAACAGGCCCTATAATACCACTGAGCAGCAACGCCGGGGTTATGCGACCTCAATGCGTTTTGTCTCCTTCTCAGCATTCTGAGTGCGAGGAAATGTGATATGAAGCACACCGTTATTAACCTTTGCCTCAATCTTGTCTTTCTCAACATCCTCAGGCAGCGTCAGAGCCTGCTCGTAATTGCTGTATGAGAACTCACGGCGCAGATAATGCTCCTTCTTGTTGGCTTTGCCCTCCTCGCTCGCGACTCGGCCATTCAAGCAAGCTTGATGGCTCTCGCTGCTTCCTCGGTTCTCGTCCTTCTTTTCGTCCTTGTGCTCCATCTTGATGGTCAGATTGCCATCCTTGTCGACGTTCACCTTGAAGTCATCCTTCGTAGTGCCCGGAGCAGCAAGTTCTACTTCGTATTCTTTATCATTTTCCTTGACATTGATAGCAGGTGCTGTGACGTTCATGCGCGGCATCCAACTTGTGTTCAACATATCGTCGAAATCATTGTCAAGCCAATTGT
>Ga0256406_1002588_pt1 | contig 25009 bp, 25 predicted proteins | sample RumenRJG_03DNA_FD_185986 | JGI IMG/M metagenome (GOLD analysis project Ga0256406, IMG submission 185986) | Bovine rumen microbial communities from Lethbridge, Alberta, Canada - RJG_03 | ecosystem: Host-associated > Mammals > Digestive system > Stomach > Rumen | place: Canada: Alberta | collected...
AGGTGCTGTATTCATCCTTTCAATTATTCCTTTCTACAATACCGCACTCTATGAAAAAGATAAAGTGCGTAAGTTACATGTTTGAAATTAGTTACCGGTAACTTACACACTTAATTTTACACCCTCGAAAGACACGGAACAATACGGATGAAATACAAAAACGGGACTGGTGTCACGGATGAACGATCGTCATTCGCGGCACCAGTCCCGTTTTTTCTTATATTCTATATTATATTATGCTATTCGGCTTCTCACATTCCCCGCTTCATGGCTTCAATATACGCGCCGCCATGATCGCGGAGCCATTTTCTGCGTTCCCGGTAATCGGGGAGAATCTTCTCTACTTCTGCCCAGAACGCGCTGGAATGGTTCATCTGTCTGCGGTGACACAGTTCATGCACCACGACGTAATCCTGAATTTCCTCCGGCAGCTTCATCAGCAGACAGTTGAAATTCAGATTTCCTTTTGCCGAACAGCTCCCCCACCGGGTCTTCTGATTGCGGATCGTAATCCGGTTATAGCGGACGCCGATCTGCTTCGCGTAAAACGCCGCCTTTTTCGGCAGTATTTCAAGAGCCTGATCGGCGAGACGACGCACCTCATCCATAGAAATGGGAGGAACAGCCTCTGCCTGTCTGGCGCGCTTCTCTGCAGCCGCGACGTGACGGTCAATCCAGCTGCGGTGCTCCTTAAGAAAATGTTCCACATCCTGATCGCTGAACGACAGCGGCACACGCACAGTAATCTGCCGTTTCTCTCCGCTGATCGACAGCTCGCTGGTTTTCCGGCTGCTGCGAATAACCACTGCCGGATATCCGGAGATGGCATACGGAAGAACCGTAGTATACTGAGCGCGCACTAAAACATCTCCTCGTGGTAGAAGCCCTGAACATCCGCTTCTTTCTCATCGATTGCGTTTCTGATCGTGTCTTCCTGATCCAGCGGCACCATCCAGCAGAGTCCGCAGCTGGCGGAAATGCTGCGCGGAACCGGTACAAGCCGTCCCGGAAGGCCTTTTTCTTTCGCCAGGGATTCCATGGCCATTGCCGCCGTGGTGGAACGGAACGTCACGATAAATTTCATTTCTTTCTTCCGCATCAGTTATGGCCTCACGACATGTCCGGCTTCGTTCATTGTGGAAACGATGTCATACATATTTCCGATAATGCCGACTTTAATCTTATCCTTGATGCCGTAGAAGTCTGCGCAGGTTCCGCATGTAATGATCTGCACGCCTTCTTCTTCCATTTTCTTCAGATCTTCCAGAACATCAGAGCCTTCTGCTGTCAGGAAGGCGCCGCCGTTATAGAAGAGCATTGCCTTTGGCAGGGTGTCCAGCTGTGTAATCGCGTAAATGCAGCTCTTCATCAGTTTTTCTCCGAGCGTGTCGTCACCTTCTCCCATGAACTTGGATGTGAACGCGTAAACCACATTTCTTCCGGAAACAACTTCACATGCCTCTACTGCGTCCTGACCCTTTCCTGCACCTGCCGCATCGATCGCGTCCTGGCCGACGTGCAGGGTTACATGAAACTCCTGATCGGAGATCTTAGCAGACTCTACTGCCGCGCCCAGAGAATTTCCCAAACGAGTGACATTCTGAACGGCTGTGTCGTTATCTACATGAACTTCTACATCAGCAGGTCCTTCGAGCTTTTCCACCTGCTTCTTGGTCATAACAACCGGAATCGGGCACTGCTTGCCCATTGCATCTACAATAATCTTTGCCATTTCGGCACCTCCTGTAATTCAAAAATCTATATTCTGCCGGATGCGTTTCCGGCGAATAATCCTGATTAACTGTGTTATTGCGGATCCATCTTCCGCTTCTTTTACTCCGCGTAAATCGAACGGATCGCGTCCAGCGCGTAATCAACTTCTTCCTCTGTCGTCCAGTAACCGAACGCGAAACGCACCGTTCCCTCCGGGAAAGTTCCCAGCGTTTTATGCGCCAGAGGCGCACAGTGCAGCGCACAGCGCGTCATAATTCCGAACTCGCTGTCCAGAATGGACGACATCTCCGCATTGTCAATTTCATCAAAATCGACTGAGACGACAGCTGTCCGTCCGCTCCTTCCCTGCGGTCCGACGACATGCGCCTGCGGGATCTCTTTCAGACCATCCATAAAACGCTCCGCGCGGTCGAGTTCCTGTTCTCCGATCTTCTCCGGCGTTTCATGCAGGATGAATTCCAGCGCCTTGTGCATGCCCACAATTCCCGGAAGATTCATTGTTCCTGCCTCAAACTTGTCCGGCAGAAAATCAGGCATTGTCTGCAGATGCGAAACGCTTCCCGTTCCGCCCAGAATAACCGGCTGCAGTTCCTGCGCCAGTGCGTCCGTCATCATCAGCGCACCGATTCCCTGCGGACCGAGCAGCCCCTTATGTCCCGTCAGACAGAGCGCGTCCAGATGCATCTTCTGAAAATCAATCGGCACTGTTCCTGCGCTCTGCGCCGTATCGAGCGCAAAATACACCCCGTGACGCATGCAGATCCTGCCGATGGCCTCGGCATCCTGCAGTGTTCCAGCCACGTTTGACGCGTGATTAATCACTGCCAGACGCGTATTCTTCCGGATAGACTTCTCGAACGCTTCCAGATCCAGATAGCCTTCATGATCACACGGACAAACTGTCACATCAACTCCGCGCTCCTTCATTCGGAACGCCGGGCGAGACACTGCATTATGTTCCATCGCGGAAATGATCATATGATCCCCTGGCCTCATCAGTCCCTGAATGACATAGTTCAGGCTGTAGGTAATGCCCGGCGTAAACACAACCTTTCCCGGATCTGGAAAATGGAACAGCTCCGCCAGACGCGCCCTGGTCTCATACACGACCTCGCCCATTGCATAAGCGGACTGATATCCGCCGCGGCTGACGTTGCATCCGACGTTAGTCATAAAATCGCTCATCGCATCGCCTGTACCAGGCGCTTTGGGAAACGATGTGCTCCCGTTATCCAAATATACCTTACGCATAATTCTCTCCGTTTCCTGTTGATTTCTTCAGGTAAGCGCGTCTTTTGCATCTGTTATTTCTCTGCAGACAAAAAGAAGTTCTGTATTCTGTCAATTCTGCAAGAGGACAGACGCCTCCAGTAAAATTATATGATTCCGGACGCCCCCTGTACAATTGATAATCTCTATTCTACACGATCTCTGTAACCGATTCGCTCCCGTTCGAAACCTTCCGCTCCGCGAACCCCATCCCTTTGCCTCCCGGCAGACATACTTCTATTATATACCACAAAAGGGAGCTGTCTATCACAGCTCCCCTCCGTCACTTAATTCTATTTATCGAGATATTTACAATACTCATCACGGATGTCTGTCATCTCATCGATGATATCATCAACGTCGAGTACCATCTCCATCATGCTGATCTGCTCGTCATAGACGTCAGGATCGAACTCTTCTTTCATCTCAGGTTCAACAACATGGTAAACTGTAAGTCCCAACTGGACATTCGTCAACGGACCTGCGAAAGTCGGATCTCCTGCTGTAACAGTCTCAGCAGCCAGTCCGGCAGCCTCGCCCTCAGCAGCTCCGAGCAGTACGACTACGTTCTCCGGGCCATACTTCTCAGCAAACTCCTTAACTCTCTTCTGGTTCTCCAGGTCCATTGCGCCAGCGCTCGTTCAGACAAAGCACTCCGTAGACGAGAATACGACATCGCCGCCTGCAGACTTGACACATTCTGCAATGGCGTCGCCCGGAATTCCGTCACGGTCGCCGATAATCACTACTTTTTTATCTTTTAAAATAGCCATTATCTCTCTCCTTTCCTTAAATTAATCATGTTTATTTTACTTTGATATATTGATAATATCACTATTCAATCGAAAAATCCATAGCAAAAATCAATATTTCTCAAACTATTTTTGTATACTTGAGGGCTGCATCTGCAGCCCTCAGCAAACCGTCATTAGTCCTCGAAAATCGTCTGTTCGCTTACTTCTGTAGTCAGAGCCTTCAGGGCTTTCTCTACGATATGACGGCGGAGTTCCTTCTCCTCTGCCGGATCCAGTTCCGGATTTCCAAGAGGATGCGGAATAGCTACAGCCGGAACGATTCTGTTCGCTCCTACTGTCATTGAAATCGGAGTGACTGTGCAGATATGAACAACCGGCAGTCCTGCTCTCTCAATTTCCTTAACCATCGTTGCACCGCAACGCGTACAGGTTCCTCAGGTGGAGGTAAGAATAACTGCGTCTACGCCGTCATTCTTCAGTTTCTTGCCGATTTCTGCAGCAAATTTCTTTGCAGATGCAACTGCAGTTCCGTTACCTACTGTCGCATAGTATTTATTATGCAGTTTGCCGATCTTGCCTTCTTTTTCCATGTCACGCAGGACATCAACAGGCAGGACGCGGTCTGCGTCTTCATTTGCATAAACAGGGTCATATCCGCCGTGTGCAGTCTCATAAGTATCTGCGTTCAGGTCAGTAACGCCTGTAATGTCATATTCACCATAGTGTGAAGCGGAAGAACTCTCGATGTGGTCCGGATTTCCCTTAGGAACAATTCCGCCGGATGTAACCAGCGCGATTGTCGCCTTGGACAGATCCTTAACTGCCGGGTTCGGTGCCACACGGTCAAAGCTCGGCATCGGATACTCTGTTGTGAACGGCTTGTCAGCCAGTTTCTTCAGCAGCATCTCAACTGCACGCTCAGAACCTCTCTTCTTCTCAAAGAAGTTGACACGGATTCCGTTCGGCATATATCCCTCTTCGCAGGATGCGCCGATCTTCTCGCCCTTAGCGAGTTTCAGAACCAGAGGAGCCATCTTCTTCATAGCCGCTCTCATTCCTGCAGCGCTGTTCTTGGTCGCAACGATCAGAACCTTGTTCTTATACATGTCTGCGCCCGGGTTCTCCTCGAACATTCCGGTCAGAGACGGAACACCAAGCTCTTCCTGTACAGCAGCAGCCATTGTTCCGCATGCTACACCGTAACGTCCGGCATTGAATGCAGGGCCTGCGACAAATACGTCCGGCTTAAGCTCCTTGACCATCTCAAGGATGTCTGCTTTTGCTTTGTCAATATTTTCATTGAAGTAGGAGTCTCCGCAGACAATCGTTCCGACGATTTCTGCTTCATCTTTCAGTCCTGCCTGCAGGGCAAGTCCCGGTCCTACGACTTCTCCCGGTCTGCATTCAGCCGGGTAATCAGCCTTCTCCTCTCCGCCGATCTGAGCGAAGAACTGGTTGATGTAGTGAACGACTCTCAGTTTAGCCATTTCTATTCCTCCCCTCTTATCTTGCGCTCAGTTTATTGAAGCCTGTCTCGTTGGTTGCGCCGGTGATAACCTGCAGCTCAACTTCCAGAGATCCGTCTTCACGCAGTGTATCTTCGCTTGCACCGGCAATCTTGTTGATGAATGCCAGTGTTCCGATTACCTTGTCCATCTTAGGCAGGATGATCACTTCATTTGCGTTTCCGCCGGTTACTACTGCGTCTGCAGCCGGATCCGCGTCTGCCAGAGACTGAGACTTTCCGTCTCTTCCGGCATACTCGTCCGTAATGATAACGGTCTTAACGCCTTCAGCTTCGATCTTCTTGCAGTTCATGATCAGGTCTGTATCCGGGTTTCCGAATCCTTCCTGAGATACGATGACACCGTCCAGATCCAGCATCTTGCAGAGCTTTGCTGTGAAGTTGGAAGAACGCTCTTTGTCTGCAAGGTATACGTTCTCGTTTGTGATAATCTGGCAGACAAAGTTCAGAGTCTTTCCATGCTGTTTGAACAGATCATGGACAACCGGGTTGTTCTGATGAACATATGTCGGGTTCTTGTCGCACGCGGATACGCAGTTTCCGGAAATGATTGCGCCGTCCATTACCTCTGTCGGGCTGAGCAGTGTCGGCAGAATCTTCTTCGCGTCAACGCCGTATACATATGTGTCGTGCAGAAGTCCCTGGCTCTGCAGCATCTGAACGTAAGCAACTCTCGGCAGATCCGGATATTTTTCAAGACCTTCCTTGATGGTGCAGGTTTCAAATACTTCTGTCTCATCCGGTGTCAGCTCTCTTGCCAGTTCGCCGATGTAAGATGCGACACGGAATCCTGCCATTCTTACAGCTCTCTCATAATCATGCTGTTTGATTCCCTCAACCGGCTCCAGTACCATAACCAGGTTCTGTGTCTTGGAGAACGGTGTGTAGTCAGCTCCCGGACCTGTCATATCAATGACGCCTTCCTGGAATCCGACGATCGGACCAGCTGTTACAACAGCCATTCCCTTCAGCGCGTATGTCTTTCCGGATCCGACTGTGTCAACCTTAGCAACAACGCCCGGGAATTCTCCGCCGTTTCCTTCAACCTTTACACGCGGCTCGATAACGTCCTTTACCGGTGTAATGCGGACTGATTCGCCCGGCTTAGCGATATCGAATTCTGCTGATTTGAGATGTTCATCTTCCAGTGCAGTTTTTCTCAGCTCATCCTTGTTTACATAAAGGACGCCGTCCTGAACCTTGGACTCATCTGCAAACTGGATATCTTTGATGTAGATATATCCCATTTCCAGTTTCATATCTGGTTCCCTCCTTTTACAGAAGATATAGCGTAATAGAAATTAAGTGGCATGCGTTTAAGCTAACCAAAAATTAATCAACTGAATTAATACACACAATATTCTGGCCGTACGCGTCCCATATACGAATCCGCAGTATCTACAGCCATTCATCGGCAGATGACATTCCACTCTCAATCAATGTCATATCTACCAATTGGAAATCCTTATAAACCCCCGGTTTATACTTAAATGTGCGTTTCTCAAACTTGTCGCAGGTTTCAATCGCGCGCTCAATCAGCTCTATGGAGCGCACATCCCTGTTTCCGGTTTTCTTTCTGAGAAGAAGTGATTTATATGGCGTCTCGTTCGGCTTCACACTTCCGGACAGCGGATGCGTCAGGAGTTCATGTCCCTGCATGATCCACTCCATCGCCTCCTCCAGAAGTTCCCGGTAAGAAACGTCCTTATAAACAACATCATGAGTTTCCCTGAACTTTTCATCGACCATCGGATTATTTGTAATTATGATATATCCAGCACTCATGATCCGTTCTCCTCCGCGCCTTCCAGCGCCACCTTTAACTCACAGAGGTCTCCCTCTGCGCTTCCGCACACCCGATGAATAAAAAAGGGGGCGTCCCTGCAGAAATTCAAAAAACTTCTGCGGTCGTCCCTTCTGTCTGCAATGTGAAAGAGGATGCATCCTCCTGCATAGATCCAGAATCCAGTCCACTTTCCAGTCCTTTTACCTGAAAGTTTCACAGCTTGCGCTGCTTGCCCCTTCGGCTGCCGCCCAGAGCGACGATCTCCCAGAAAGCATCATCCCGTATTGCATAGTTTCAATCTATACCCCATCGGATTTCACATTCATAATATCAATTCGTTAATCTTTCGTCAATGGATTTCCTCTGCGCAAAGATCAATAATCATGATTAATTAAAACACTATTTTATTTTTGTAGAAACACACATAAATAACCTAAATAGTACATAATCGACAAACAATACGTTTCAATTCAGTCAATTCATGCTGCCGAGAAGGGTATTGCAGAAGCACCGTATATGGGCGTTCATACCCGTTCTTATCCCATGTTCCTGCCTCGGCGTATGGATCGTCTCCTATACCAGGATCTGCGGATCATCCGGATGCAGGATCTGTACGACCTGATCCTCCAGGATTTCCCAGATATTTCCGCAGACATGGAACGGAGACCATTCATCAATCTGGAAGATCCTCTCCCAGCTGTCGCGGATTTTTTTCTCCTCTTCCGGAAACATCCCGGCGTATTTCCCCTGCATAATCTGGAACCGACTCTCCACACCCAGCTGTTTCAGATGGCGGTGATAGGCCTCATCATCCGCTTCGTCCTCAGGAAGGTAAATCCTGTTCAAGACATAATCCCATTTCCCATCGTCAAAGAAACAGATCTTTTCTCTCGGAACATCCACCACATACACGACTGTACCCTCGATCGGACGCAGACAGTTCTCTCTGCAGACCGAACACCATATCGGCGCATGTACATCATCCGGCTTTGGAACAATCTTTGCCACCCGTTCTGTAAGCCAGTCGTAGCTTTCCAGAAACAGCGGGGCAACATCCCCCAGATGCAGCTGCACATAAATGCGCTGATTAATGATTCTGCCATCTCTCTTCAGCTGCCCCAGGGTCTTGTCATTCTGCCGTGTATAGAGCCGGACCACCGGACGTCCGGTCAGTTCCTTAATCTGTTCTGCTGTAATCATCGCCGTCACCTCCCGATGATGAAAAAGGGCTTTCTGCACCCCGTGCTGAAGGTGTGCGGAAAGCCCTGATCATACTGATTTTACTGCGCTGATTCTACTGTGCCGCTTATAAATGCGCACGCGGAAGATTCTCTGCGTCATCCGCGAAAGGATCCTGTGCTGATTGACCCTGCCCGCCGTAACGAGCCGCAGACGCGGTGCTGTTCATCCTGCGCAAGAGACTCTGAATTAGATGTACTTCTGAATCATCGCCTCGATGGATTCCGGTGTGCACTCGTCCTTTACGAGCTCCTCAACCTTTTCTCCATCCTTGTAGATTGCCATAACCGGCAGTCCCAGAACCTGCTGCTTGATTGCAGCGCGGCGTGCGTGTGTAGTGTTCAGGGATGCAAACTTCAGCTTGTCGCCATACTTGTCAGCAAACTCATGAACCTTTGGCATCAGAGCCATGCATGGCTGGCATCCGTCGCCGAAAAAGTCTACGAATACATATCCGTCCTTATAGTTCAGAACTTCTTCATCAAAATTTTTCTTATCGCACTCTACCATAATATTTCCTCCTGTATGTATAGATTGATATCTGACTGTTATCAATCTCAGTATCTCTGTAAATTCCCGATCTGCAATGCCGGATTAATAATTCGACATGCTCTTCTCTACCTGAACGGCAGCAATTGCTCCGTCTGCAGCAGCTGTAACAACCTGGCGCAGGCTCTTTACGCGTACATCGCCGGCTGCGTATACACCCGGAATATTCGTGTGCATATCCTGATCGGTCGGAATATAGCCGCGCTCATCCATTTCCAGTCCGGTGCCTTCAAAGATCTTGGTGTTAGGAACCGTTCCGACAAATCCGAACAGGCCGAACATGCCGTCATCCGGATCTGCTTCAATCGTTGTAATCTCTCCTGTCTTGACATTCTTTACGTCCATGGAGGAAAGAAGTCCTTCGCCATGGAGCGCTACAACTACAGAATCCCACATGAAGTGGAGTTTCGGGTTCTTGAATGCCTTCTCCTGAACGTGCTTATCCGCGCGGAGCTCATCTCTTCTGTGGATAACCGTTACCTTGCGGGCAAACTTGGTCAGGTACATTGCCTCTTCAACTGCGGAATTTCCGCCGCCTACTACATATACTTCAAAATCCTCAAAGAAGTTTGCGTCACAGGTTGCGCAGTAGGATACGCCTTTTCCTGTAAATACGCCTTCATTCTCACATCCGATCGGGCGTGCATGCGCTCCGGAAGCGATAATAACGTTATGTGCTTTATAATCCTGCTTTACACCATGCAGAACTTTCACATCGCCATTCAGTTCTACGGACTGAATGCTGTCAGACGCTCTCTTTGCACCAAATCCCTCAGCCTGTTTTGCCATGCGGGCAACCAGCTCAGGACCAGGTTCTCCCTGGACAGCCTGTCCCGGATAGTTCTCGATGCTGTCTGTGATCGCGATCTGTCCGCCGTCCTGTCCTCTCTCCAAGATCAATGCATCCATCTGGCTTCTGCCGGCATACAGACCAGCTGACAGTCCTGCCGGGCCTGCGCCAAGGATGACGACATCATAAATTTCTTCCATATTGCACCTCCATAGCACCGCATCTTTGCAGCGCCGTATAAAATCCGATAGTCGATATCTCACAGCGTCCGGCGTCAGAGCAAACACCGGGTTCAGCATGCCGAAAATATCTGTCTAAGAACATTATATCGATTTTCTCGATATTGACAACCTTTTCAGAACAGTTCTTTGATAATTTTTTAATCATGATTATCATAGACAATTCCTATATTGTATTTTTGTTAACAATCAACAAAATTGGTGAGCCCTCCCCTTGTCCCATATAGTTTTTTTATATTTTCAAACGGATTATTCCTTGCGCCTGTGCCTTTTGTCAGACGCTAAAAACCCTGCTGCGGGAAGGGAATAGGAATTATCAATTAGACATTTCAGAATCATTTGCTAATCTTAAATCAGATTAATACAGGCAGGGGGCAAGACTGACCCGTGCAAAAGCATAAACTAAAAAGGAGAAAGCGTTATGGCTGATTACAGAGAAATGTGGAAAGAACTCGGCATGGACGTCGAGAATCACGACAATCTGTGCGAGGTGCTTCCGCAGGCAATCGGAGACGTGTTCCTCTCACAGAAGAACCGCCCGGAAAAAATGGATTACTTTGATTTTGTCATTGCCGAGGTACACGGCGTGCGTCCGGCTGAGCTGAAAAAGTTCAGAGAGGAAGGCGGAAAAGTTTTCGGCACGTTCTGCACGTATGTTCCAGATGAAATCATCTTTGCGGCAGGCGGAATCGCAACCGGTCTCTGCGCAGGATCACAGTTCTGGGTTCCGGGAGGCGAACAGGTTCTTCCTGCCAATGTCTGTCCGCTGATCAAGGCCAGCGTCGGTGCCCGCCTGACCAGAACCTGCCCGTTCTTCCGTCTTGCAGATATGTACATCGGCGAAACCACCTGCGACGGCAAGAAGAAAGCCTATGAGATTCTGGCGGAAGACGTTCCGATGCACATCATGGATCTCCCGCAGATGAAGCGCCCGGAAGATGTCGACAAGTGGGCCGGCGAGATCAAGACTCTCCTTGCAAAGGTTGAGGAAGTCACAGGAAACAAGGTCACGGCTGCTGCTCTGAAGAAGAACATCCACCTGATTAACGAAAAGAGAAAAGCTCTGATGCGTCTGTACAAGCTGCGCCAGAACCCAGTCGTTCCTATCAGCGGAACGGATGTCCTCCTGATTTCACAGATTGCGTTCTACGATGATCCGGAACGCTTCACTCAGAAGGTCAACGAACTCTGCGACGAGCTCGATGAACGTGTGACAAAGGGCATCTCTGCTGTTCCGGAAGGCAGCAAGCGCATCATGATTACCGGAACCCCGATGGCAGTTCCAAACTGGAAGATGCACAACATCATTGAAACCTCCGGCGCCGCAGTCGTCTGCGAAGAGACCTGCACCGGCACCCGCTACTTCGAGAATCTTGTCGACGAGTCCGGCGAGACCCTGGACGACATGATCCACGCACTGGCTGAGCGCTACATGAAGATCAACTGCGCATGCTTCACACCGAACACCGGAAGAATCGACGACATCAAGCGCCTCGCCAGAGACTATCACGCAGACGGCGTGATCGACATCCACCTGAAGTTCTGCACAACCTACGATGTAGAAGACTTCTTCGTCGAAAGAGAAATGAAGAAGGACGGCATGCCGTTCCTGGAGATCGAGACGGATTACACAGACAGCGACTCCCAGCAGCTGAAGACCAGAGTCGAGGCTTTCATCGAGATGCTGAGCTAGCGGATCTGACAAATATTACGCGCAAGAAGAAACAGCCGGGTGTCTGCATCCGGCTGTTTTCTGCAGCCGCCCGCGCCATTTTCGCCCGGATCTTCCCAGAGCTGAGAACTGCCTGATACAGAAAGGATCTCTATGGAAAACGAAAGAAAAGAACACTATTACATACTGTTTAAAAATCACACAGACGGAACCGCGATGTACCACGCCCTGAAAGCCGCCGGACTCTCGGCGCAGATCGCTCCGACGCCGCGCCAGCTCAGCGTCTGCTGCGGCGTTTCTCTGATCATTCAGCCAGAAGAAATTCCGGAAATAAAAAAAATCGCGGAAGAACAGAACCTGGAATATGTTAAGATAGAGGGCGTCAACAATCCATTTAAGAGGGGGTAACTATGTATTACATTGGTATTGATATCGGTTCAACCGCATCGAAAGTCTGCGTGCTGCCGCCGGAGGACGGTACGCCGGAGAGCATCATGCGCTGTGAAGTTCTTCCGACCGGCTGGAGCAGCAAGGTAACCTCCGCCGCCATCAAGAAACAGCTCCAGCCGTACCTGGACAGCGAGGAAGGATGCCGCACCGTCGCGACCGGATACGGACGCATTTCTGTAGACTATGCGGATAAGGTCATCACAGAAATTTCCTGCCATGCCAGAGGCGGATATGAACTTGCCGGAACGGACTGCTCCGTCATTGACATCGGCGGACAGGACACCAAGTTCATCAGCGTCCGGAAAGGAAAGGCCGTCGACTTTCTGATGAACGATAAATGCGCAGCCGGAACGGGAAAATTCATTGAAGTCATGGCCAACCGCCTGGGTGTCACGATTGAAGAGCTTTTCCGTTTTGCCGAAGACGGACATGAAAACGGACATCCGGTGTCCATCAGTTCACTCTGCACCGTCTTTGCGGAGTCTGAGGTCATCAATTACATGGGAGAGGGCAAGGACCGGGAAGATCTGGCTGCCGGCATCATTCAGTCAGTCGCGCTGAAAGTCGCCACTCTGGTCCAGCGCCGCGAGCTGCAGGACCATGTCATCCTGACCGGCGGACTCAGCCAGAGCCACTTCCTGGCATCCCTTCTTTCCGAAGAACTGCATACTGAAGTGCACCCGATGGAGAACGGCCGTTTTGCCGGAGCTCTTGGCGCCGCGCTTTTGGCAAAAGAAAAGCTGCAGTAAGGCATGATTCCGCCGAACTGCAGCACGGATCCGATGCTGCCGCATCAGGCAAACCCATGCTTGATGCAGCAGCACTTTTTATTTTCACGGACATGCATAACAGAAACCTATCGCAGCTCGCACTGCGGTCTATGTTGTACTGGCACTATTTAAACTTGCTCATGACAAACTCGCGGAAGCTGACAGCTGCCGGAGCCATGGCGATTGTCTTGTTCCAGATCATATAGAATTCCCTCTTCAGGTTAAGCTCGTCATCCGCGAACCGGAACATCAGGAAATTGTCATTTTTCTGCTGCTCCGCGACTGAGCGGGGAATGACCGACACGCCGACGCCTGCAGAAACGCAGTGGCAGACCGCATCCAGACTGTTCACCGATGCGGCGGAATTCAGATGAAGTCCGTGCTGCTCATAAACCAGTTCCTCAAATATACTGCGCGTCGCCGATCCGCCCTCGCGCAGGACAAACGGTTCATGAATGAAATCCTTATAGCAGATCGACGATGATTTTGCGTGAAGCGTTCTGTATTTTTCCTGATTCGGCGTAATGACAACCGATTCATCTCTGCAGAGAAGAGCCCGGCCGATATCTGCGTTTCTGCGTTTGCTTCCGACAAAGCCGATCTCGCCGCGCCCTCCCGCGATGCTTCCCCAGACTTCTTCACTGTCCGACTCATTCAGAAAGAACCGCACATTCGGATGCTCTGCGCGGAATCCGGCCATCAGCTCCGGTGCAATAAATTCTGCCGGGACACTGGAAGCTTCTATCGTCACGATTCCGGATACATCCTTCACGAACGCGTTCATCTCCAGCATCGCTTTTTCACGGGTATTCAGCATGTCGGTCGCGTATTTATAGAAATCCGCGCCCTCTGTTGTAGGAACCGATTCTCTCCCGCGCCGTTCAATCAGTTTGACGCCAAGTTCTCTTTCCAGCGCCTGAATATGCGTGCTGATCGTCGGTTGCGTCAGAAAAGCCGCATCTGCAGCCTTAGAAAAACTGCGGTATTTTACAACATTTACAAATGCTTCAATTTGCTTAAAATCCATCTTCTAACCCCTTACTCTCGCATCGCCGATTTTTACTGTGATATGCTGACGATCCCAGTACTCCAGTATGAACATCGCATATTTTCTGGATGCATGGATCAGATCACGGAACTCCGCCAGTGTAATCTGCCCCTGACGATCAACGATTTCCGTCATTCCGTCCAGCGCTTTCTGGTAATATTCCGGATCCATCAGGTTCTGGCCGTCCAGACGGACCAGCTCTCCGGATCCTGCCATGGCGTCCAGCACATGACGCGCAAGTTTAGGGTCTGCCTCTTCCTTCAGCACCTGATCCTGCGTCGGCATCTCATATCCTGCCTCATGGTAAACACGTTTCATCCGCTCCCGGATCTGGTTCATCTCCGGTGTAAACTGAATCTGGAAATCAGAAAGCGCAATCGCGTTCGCCGCTTCGCGGATCTTTCCCGCATCCAGCATACAGCGCCCGATCCCCTGTCCGGCCTGCTTGTCTTCAATTCTGAGATCCTTCATCAGACGCGAATAAAACTCTTCCTTCAGCATGCCCGGTGTAAGCGGATTCTCCTTATGGAAAGCGGCCAGAATCTCCTCACCGGCTTCAAACGCGCCTTTGAGATACACCTCATGCATAAGATATTTTCCAACCAGCTGGACGCGGCCTTTTTCAATCAGGTCCTGCACAATCGCATGACACTGCTCCTGTCCGATCCGAAGACGCGCGGCGAGAACCGGCTCCGTCAGCAGCTGCGCGCTGCCTTCCAGGATATACTGCTCGGCAATCTCTCCGATTTCTCCGTGATCCTTAATGTCCAGCGCATGGATGACGCTGTCGCGGTTGCGCTTATGCTTAGCCGGATGTGCATCCAAAATCCGTCCTCCACCGATCGTGATCACCGGCGAATAGAACCGGACGATGAACCGGTCTTCACGCTTAAACGCGACCTCATTTTCAAACCGGATCTGCGCGTAGCAGGAATCTCCAGGCTCTGCCGCATCACGGTCCAGAAGAACCACCTTTCCGATTACCTCAGTCGATCCGCAGTAGAAATGCACCCTGCTGTTGTTCAGAACTTCATATTCGATATCATCAAAAAGTTCCAGATAGACATCCGCCATCATCGACGGCTCCAGCGAATCCGGATAGGCCAGGACATCGCCGCGGTTCAGTTCTTCTTTTCCGATACCCGCAAGATTCAGCGCCGTTCTCTGCCCTGCAAATGCCGCGTCCACCGATTCATTATGCACCTGCACATTCCGGACTTTAACCTTCCTGTCCTCCGGGAAAATCTCGACCTCATCGCCCTTCTGAATGGTTCCTTCGATCAGCGTACCCGTAATGACTGTGCCGTATCCCTGAATCGTAAATACACGATCGATCGGCAGGCGGAACAGCTCCTCCGCATTATTCTTCAGCAATGCATCGTCAATCTGCGATACAATCAGCTGTTTCAGTTCTTCAATATGATAGCCCTCAAACGCAGCGACCTCTATGCTCGGCGCGCCCTCCAGGAACGTGTCCTTCACCAGCTCCCGCGTATCCTCTTCAACAAGCTGGATCCAGTCCTCATCATCCACCATATCCTTCTTGGTGAATACGATGATTCCGCGCCGGATTCCCAGCATGTCCAGGATATGCAGATGCTCAACCGTCTGCGGCATGACGCCCTCATCCAGCGCCACAACCAGCAGAACCATATCAATTCCGCCGATTCCCGCCAGCATATTCCGAATAAACTTCTCATGCCCCGGAACATCGATGATGCTGATGTTATAATCTCCGCAGACCATGTCCGCAAATCCGTTCTCAATCGTGATGCCGCGTTTCTGTTCTTCCTTCAGCCGGTCCGTATCCGTTCCGGTCAGCGCGCGAATCAGACAGGTTTTCCCGTGATCCACATGTCCCGCCGTTCCGACAATAATATTTTTCATATCGTATCTGCCCCTTCTTATGCAGCTTCATTCTGCAAGTTTCGCTAATTTCAGCCTCTTGTGCGGTCCGCTTTTGTCCGGGAGGCACGGCCTCCCTTCCGTTCGACAAAAGCTACTTACCGGCGATCACACCGAGTTTTGCGGCCGTTTCCTCTCTCTCTTTTGCGGTCATGGTACGCACGTCAAACAGAATATGATCATGAACAGTACGCGTAACGACCGGAAGAAGACCGTCTCTCAGCTTCTCATCCAGCTCCTTCTCACTGAATGCTGGGTGTTTCAGCGCAACGCCGTAGCCAGGAAGTTCTGTCCCCGGCGCCGAACCGCCTCCGACCAGTCCGGTTGACTCGACAACCTCTGCCTCATAGCCGGCGTCCAGAGACTGGATCCGCTGCAGAAGATCCCGCGCTTCCTGCTGCAGAAGCATCGGATCGCGCGTCAGCATATTCAGGACCGGAATTTCTTCTTTTGCCTTTTCCTCGTCAAAGTAAGCGTTGAATGTCGCTTCCATGGCAGAGAGAGTCATCTTGTCCACACGGAGGACTCTTGCCAGCGGATGTTTTTTCATCTTATCGATGATACTCTTTTTACCGACAATAATTCCGCCCTGCGGTCCGCCGAGCAGCTTGTCGCCGCTGAACAGCACGATGTCCGCGCCGTCGGCGAGGCCGGAACGGATCGTCGGCTCCATAATGCCGTATTCTTCCAGATTGACCATAAGACCGCTGCCAAGGTCATACAGGAGCGGCAAATCATACTTGTCCGCGAGCGTGCGGAGTTCTTTTACTGATACATCATCGGTGAATCCGACTACTTTATAATTGCTGGTGTGAACCTTCATCAGCGCGCCGGTGTTCTCCGTAATCGCGCGCTCGTAATCATAAAGGTGCGTCTTGTTGGTTGTCCCGATTTCTTTCAGGAACGCGCCGCTAGTCTCCATAATCTCCGGGACGCGGAAGGAACCGCCGATCTCGACCATTTCTCCTCGGGAAAGGATGATCTCCTTTCCTTCTCCCAGAACGGCCAGCGCCAGCATTGTCGCCGCCGCGTTATTATTCACGACCATCGCCGCTTCTGCGCCGGTAATTCTCTGGATCAGTTTCTCACAGTGGACATGACGGGATCCGCGTTTTCCTGCCGCCGGATCATATTCCAGCGTTGAATAGCTGTCTGCAGTGTCCATAACCGCTTCTTTCGCGCGTTCGCTCAGGCGGGCTCTGCCCAGATTGGTATGCAGCACTACGCCGGTCGCGTTGATCACACGGCGCAGAGACGGCATCCCTGCTTTTCTCATGCGGGCAAGGACCATCTCCACTGCCGCGTCATGCGAAACATCGGATTCCTCAACTTTTTCTCCGCGCAGAATGGACTGGCGGAGTTCATTGACCGACTCCCGGACAGCATCTGCGGCCTGCTCATGCGCAAGGCCTCCGGCTGTCTGTTTCACCCTTTCATCGCTTAAAATCTCGTCCACTTTCGGCAGTTTCCGAAGAAGTTCCTGATTCATGACTCTGTTCTCCTGTCTCCCTGAACATGAATGAGATCCGAGAAAAGAACAGTCTCCCGGATCTTCATTCCATCTCTATTTCCAGTATACTATAGATGACAAATAATAAAACATTTTCTCATCAATAGTACCACTATGTATCTGATAATTCAATAGCAAACTCAAATCGCAATTCAATTCTTCAATCGCTGCGCGTGCAGTGTGCCGCGATGCATCAGCCGCTCGTCAGACCGCTTTCCGCAAGCACGGCAAAGCATGGCATTTATCGTAAACGTCCCGATTCCTTTCCGGATACTTTAATCCAGAGATTCTGCTTTTTTGACATAGCTTTCACGAACATCTTCCGGAACCAGACTGCCTCCGGTTGCCCAGACGAGCTGAACAGAATCTGCCATCTTGCCGGCAAGGCCATTCTTTTTGATGTATTCCGCGGTTTCTTCTGCCGCAAGCAGATGATGAGGCCCCGTGAACATCGCGCAGGCAGACGGTTCCAGGAAGATCTGCTCCGTGTCCAGGAGATCTTTCATATACCGGTACAGCGCATCATCCTGCAGGGTGAATTCTCCGCTGAGATGCGGCATCATCACGCGGCCGACAAATCCCGACGGCCGTCCGACCGCAAGACCATCCGCTTCCGTAAGACCAGTAAGTCCGATATCGGTCACCGCAATCTTATTCTGCAGCCCGGTCATCATCCCGAGAAGCATCGCCGGCGCCTGAACCGGCTCCACAAAGAAGCAGTGCGCATGGTCGCCGAAAATCTGCTTCAGACCGAACGCAATCCCGCCCGGCGCCCCGCCGACGCCGCACGGAATATATACAAACAGCGGATGATCCGCGTCTGCACAGACTCCCTGATCATCAAACTGTTTCTTCAGCCGGCTCGCTGCAACTGCGTATCCCAGGAACAGATTCTGCGAATTCTCGTCGTCCACAAAATAGCTTTTCGGGTCGGCATCAGAAAGCGCGCGTCCTTCTTTTACCGCTTCGCCGTAGTCAGCTTTATACTCCTTTACCGTAACGCCGTGCTGGCGCAGAAGATCCTTCTTCCACTGGCGCGCATCTGCCGACATATGTACAACCGCGCGATATCCGATCGCCGCGCTCATGATGCCGATGCTCATGCCCAGATTTCCGGTCGATCCGACCTGGACGGTATATCCGGAGAAAAATTCCCGGCACTCCGGAGATGCCAGTTTGGCCGTAGATTCCCCCGGCTTCAGAAGACCGTGTTCCAGAGTCAGGTCTTCCGTGTGCTTCAGAACCTCATATATACCGCCTCTCGCCTTTACCGATCCGGCAATCGCGAGCGCATTATCCTGTTTCAGATACAGGCGTCCCGGAATCTGTGTATGATACCGCATTTCCATCTGCTTCTGCATCTCCGGAATAGCCGTCAGCGGCGATTCAATCATTCCGTTCGCGTCCTCCGTCTCCGGGAAGCACTTCATAATCAGCGGCGCGAACCTCTTCAGACGTTCTTCCGCGTCACGGATATCCGCTTCTGTCAGTTCCTGATCCTTGACCGCCTCAGAAAACGGCTTCTTCTCCGGGTTCACCCACACTGCATCATGCGCCGCCTCAATCTCCTTCAGCAGCGGATGCTCTGCTTCCAGCGTTTTCAATTCTGTGCTGCTCATGGCCATACTTCTTCTCCTTCCCGCGGCTTCACGCCGCACGACTGCTGCTTCTCTGCCTGTTTAATGTCTTATTCATAAACTGCTCAGATACTTATATTGATTCTATCATATCAGAGAATAAATTCTGCAGACAAAAACCAGGAAATACTATCCTCGGCAGAATGCATACCATTAAGCATCACACTTCCGCGGCGCCAATAGAAAAACAGAAGCTGCGTCCGCAAATCCGGACAGCAGCTTCTGAAAATCTGGCGGGAGTATGTGGGAATTGAACCCACCCGAGAGGCTCCTAACCCCTCACATTGGTTTTGAAGACCAAGAGGCACACCAGCACCTATCTACCCCCATATTCAATTGTTTCGCACTCAATCATTATATTTACTGCATTCATCCTTGTCAATCCGAAATTTCATTTTCACGCATCTTCTTGTGACTGGCGTCTTACGGCCCGGAATTTGCTATAGCCAGAAAAACGATTATTCATGATCCGTTTATCCATAAATAAACAATACGGAAACACCCCCGTGCGCTGTTGACAAGACTGCGTTCTGTTAATACAATTGAACAACTGGATTTTTCAAAATCGTTTGCGGCGCAATCAAACCGGGTATGAATGTGCAGGAGAAACTGCCCGCCCAGAAACGCGCCGGACAGACAAAAATATATCCGAAACCATCCCGATAATATATGGAAAGTAATACGATCAGATACCAAGGAGGAACACCCATGGCAGAAACAAAACTTACGGAACTGACCACGCATCGCGGCTGAGCGGCAAAAGTGGCGCCTGACGCCCTGTCGCAGGTCCTGCGGCAATTACCAAAATTTAATGATCCTGATCTGCTCGTCGGATTTGATACGGCTGACGACGCAGCGGTCTATAAAATCAATGACACCACCGCGCTGATCGAAACCGTGGATATCTTCCCTCCTGTTGTGGATGACCCGTTCGAATACGGCCAGATCGCAGCAGCCAATTCCCTGAGCGACGTTTACGCGATGGGCGGACAGCCGAAGCTCTGCATGAATGTCCTGGGCGTGCCGGAATCCATGCCGACAGAAGTCACTGGCGAAATCCTGAAGGGCGGCTATGAGAAAGTCAAAGAAGCCGGCGCCATCATCTGCGGAGGCCACACGGTGCACCTGTCCGAGCCAGTATACGGACTCTGCGTCAGCGGATTTGTCCACCCGGATCACATCCTTCCGAACAGCAAGGCGCAGGACGGCGATGTCCTGATCGTCACCAAACCGATCGGAACGGGCATCCTGAATAACGCGATCAAGGCGGATCTTCTGACAAAAGACACCATCAAGGAGCTGACGGAATCCATGTCCATGCTGAATAAATACGCAGCAGAACAGCTGGACGACTTCCACGTACACGCCTGCACAGACATTACCGGATTCGGCATTCTGGGCCATGTCTACGAAATGGCAGCCGGGTGCCATAAGCGCATCCGCCTGGACAGCACCAAGATCCCGTTCCTTCCGCAGACACTGGAAATGGCGGAGATGGGTGTCGTTCCGGCAGGCGCTTATAACAACCGCCAGTGGATCGGCGGCTCCGTACAGTTCGCGGAAACCGTTCCGCTCAGCGTCCAGGACGCCCTGTTTGACCCGCAGACCTCCGGCGGCCTGATCATCGCCGTTCCGGAAGACGAGGGAGAAAAACTTCTGAAGCGCATGAAGGACACCGTTCCATACGCAGAACTGATCGGCACCGTTTTTGACGGCAGCTGCCATCAGCCGGTAGAAGTCGTTTAAACTATCAACTATATGCCAGCACAGCCGCGCAGAACTCGGAAACGAAGTCTTAACGCGGCTGTGCTTTTTATATCCGTATTCGGTTAGCGTCGCAATAATAATCCAGGTTAAAGAAACACCGCTGTCCGGACACACCGTTACAAAAGAACCAATTTTCTCCTTGCTTGTTTGTGTTTTGTCCTGTTAAAGGCGAACTATATCAAGAAAATATGAAAGAATCATCAAAGACAGGTATATCTGAATTGCAGTTATGAAAAAATTGCGTTAAACTATAAGGTAGAGATTTTTCAGAATATATAAGACCGGATCGGGCTTCCCTGCCCCTCCGGTTCGTTCATTCAAGGAGGAGAATAATGGAAACCTACGGATTAGACAAGCTGGGAATCACTACCCCTGAGATTTACAGAAATTTAAGCCCGGCTGTTCTCGTAGAAAAAGCACTTAAGAGAAACGAGGGCGTGCTGACCGATACCGGCGCGCTGGCTGTAAACACTGGAAAATACACGGGACGCTCTCCGCACGATAAGTTCATCGTTGATTCCGAGGGTGTGCATGATCTCATCGACTGGGGAAAGGTCAACCGTCCGACCAGCCGCGAGACGTTTAACGCCATCAAAGAAGAACTCATTAAATACCTGTCCGCGCAGGATGAGGTGTTTATCTTTGACGGATTTGCAGGAGCAGATCCAAAATACACACGCAAGTTCCGCATCATCAATGAGCTGGCTTCCCAGAATCTGTTCATCCACAATCTGCTGATCCGCCCAACTGCGGAAGAGCTGGAAAACTTTGGCGATGCTGACTTCACGATGCTGGTTGCGCCGGGATATAAGTGCGATCCGGAAAGATTCGGTATTCATTCGGAAGCTGCGATCATGATCGACTATGAAGCGCACTTCATCATCATCGCCGGCTCCGCATACTCCGGAGAAATCAAAAAATCCGTATTCAGCACAATGAACTTTGTTCTGCCTGTTGAGGATAACGTACTGCCGATGCACTGCTCCGCAAATATGGACCCGGAGACTGGGGACACCGCAGTATTCTTCGGCCTTTCCGGAACAGGAAAGACAACGCTGTCCGCAGATCCTGCCAGAAAGCTGATCGGAGACGACGAGCACGGGTGGTCCGATAACGGCATCTTCAACTTTGAGGGCGGCTGCTACGCTAAGTGCATTGACCTGAAAGAAGAGAATGAACCGGAGATCTATCACGCGATCCGCTTTGGCGCGGTTACAGAGAACTTGATTCTGGATCCGGACACCAGAAAGCCGGATTATGCAGACCGCACGCTGACAGAAAACACACGTGTCGGCTATCCGGTAGAGTTTATTTCCAACTCTCAGATTCCTGGATACGGCGGAATTCCAAAGGTCGTGATCTTCCTGACTGCAGATTCCTTTGGCGTGCTCCCTCCGATTTCCAAGCTGGACAGAAATGCAGCAATGTACCAGTTTGTAACCGGATTTACGGCAAAAGTTGCCGGAACAGAGCGCGGCATCACCGAGCCGGTTCCGACATTCTCCACGCTGTTCGGCCAGCCGTTCATGCCGCTCGGCGCAGAAAAATATGCGCAGATGCTCGGCGAACGCCTGGATAAGTACGGAACACAGGTTTACCTGGTAAACACCGGATGGTCCGGAGGCCCTTACGGAACAGGAAGCCGCATGAAGCTGAAATACACCAGAGCGATGGTTACAGCCGCACTGAACGGAACTCTGAACGATGCTGAATTCGTCCATGATGACCGCTTCAACGTTGATGTTCCGCAGTCCTGCCCGAACGTACCGTCAGAAGTTCTGAATCCGAGAGACACCTGGGCAGATAAGGACGCTTACGACAAGCAGGCTGACCGCCTTGCCAATATGTTTGTCGAGAACTTTAAAGAAAAGTATCCGGATATGCCGGAAGAGATTGCAGCTGCCGGCCCAAAGGCAAAATAATATCAACAACCCATAAATACAGCTGTTCCTGCCCCGGAGGACTGACCTCCGGAGCCGGACATCACAGCAGATAAAAGCACACCGTAAAACCGGGACTGACGCGGCTCCTGCAGAAGATATTCTGCCCTGGCCAGACAGTTCCGGTTTTTTTATTTCTCATTTTCCCCTTCTTACCAGCGCATACTTTTTGTTAAAAAATGCAGTAAATAACACATTAATATTGTCGCACATATACCAATTGCATACAATAAATAATGCGTGTATAATTAAGTTGGATGTTACTATACTTAATTTTAATAGACAATCAGCACTTGCGTTTATCATCCACAAAGAACGGAAGGAGCCTCTTATGTTAGATCTGAAGAAACTGAGATATCTGGATGCGATCTATAAATACGGCAGTTTTACCCAGGCGAGCAAGGAACTGTTCGTATCTCAGCCGGCGATCTCTGCCGCAATTACCAGCCTGGAAAAGCAGCTCGGTGTAGAACTCCTGATTCGCAATTCCAAGTCCGTGACCTTCACTCCCGCCGGAGAGCGCTTCATGATCTATACGCAGCATATTCTGCAGGAATGCGAAAAGGCAGAGCAGGATATGAAGTATATGTCCAAGACTTATGATCAGACACTTCGCATGGGACTGTCGCCATTCCTTTCTCATCACCTGCTGCCGTACCTCTACGACACATTTATCTCTACGAGGAAAAACGCACAGCTGCAGATTTTTGAAGGCACCATGAGCAATCATATCTCCATGATCCGCGACGGCAATCTGGATCTGACCTACAATGCTCTGCCGAACGTACCAGTCGAAGATATCATCACCGAAAAGGTCACTTCTGCGCAGATCTACGCCATTCTGCCGCACGATCACGAGCTGGCCGCATACCCGGAAATAGAACTGAGTATGCTGAACGGAGAATCAGTTTCCCTTCCGGATAAGAATTCAAAAATCTACGCGATGATGATGCATCAATTCCGGACGCACGGCGTTGTTCCGCGGGAATTATCCTTTCATGAACAGATGATCTGCATGTTTGATATGGTGAAATATGGACACTATATCTGTTTTGTAAATGAGGGAGCGTTTCTGTCTCTCCGTGATGCCGATCCAAAGCTTGTAGCCCGTCCAATGGCGGATCCGATTACCTTTGACATCGGATTTATTATGCGGAAGGACATCCCTCTGCCAAAAATCGGCCATGAACTGATCGATTACATAAAGAACACTTCGCAGTACTGGCTGCATGTACGATAATACCATATCCTGTCGGCTGCTTCGGGACACCTGCGCCCAAGAAGCAGCACATCGATGAATGAAAACAACCCTGTGCAATACGAAGTGCATCTCTCTGTCTTTTTCTCCGGCTATACAAACCATTCCGTCTGCATAGGCTCAGTAAAGGCTTTTACAATTCCACCATCCTCGTTCCAGCGTTCCAGTCTCTGCTGAAGCATATGACGCATATTCATACGATCATCGCCTCTGAACGGAACATGGTAAACAGCGAATGCCTTAGAGCGAAGTGCGCCGTGGTAAAAATGCCGGTATTCCATTTCTCCAAAGAAATATGGATTCAGGAATACAACATCCCATTCCTGCGGAATTTCCCTGAAGTCATGGTGGACGTAATCCACATCTGCTGTAATCAGGACCTTCATCTGCTCCAATTTCAGAAGGTAACAGAAATTCGAAACGTCCCTGTACTTCTTCTCCAGCGGCTTCAGGTGCTGCATTCTCACTGTCTGCAGCTCCAGGCCGCTGTCCAGGGAAAATACCTGATGATCGGTCTGCGAACCCAGAATCACCGCCGGAACATTGCGCTCCTCCAGAAAAGAAGACAGTTCATTTCCATCTACAGCCTCCTCCGGAAGAAACACGCCTTTTACCTTTCGATTCATCAAAAACTCCTTCAGGCGGCGTTCCGAAAAATGATCCGGATGATTATGCGTAAAGAGCAGATAATCAATACTCTGAAACGGATCTTGGCCAGACAGCATCATTTCCCAGGTCTTATGCGGAATTCCGCTGAAATCATGTCCCTCATCATCATAAATAGCATCTACAAGAATTTTCGTATTTTCATACTCGAGGAGTATTCCCGCATTGGAGATTAATGTTGCCTGCAATTTACCCATTATCAATATCCTTTCTGAAGTGCCTTCTCTAGATTGCCTGTCACTGTAATCATTATATGTCAATATAATATATCCAAAGAGTATATATGCAAATTAAAAAAGAGCCGGCAGCAAACGCTGTCAGCTCTCTGCTTCATGAGAAATGATAAACATGAAACGAATAAATACTTTAGAACCGAAACCGGCGGCGTCCTACTTTCCCAGGCGGTCTCCCACCAAGTATCCTCGGCGCTGGGGAGCTTAACTTCTGTGTTCGGGATGGGTACAGGTGTGTCCTCCCCGCCATCACAGCCGGATTTCTTC
>Ga0256406_1002590_pt1 | contig 24988 bp, 21 predicted proteins | sample RumenRJG_03DNA_FD_185986 | JGI IMG/M metagenome (GOLD analysis project Ga0256406, IMG submission 185986) | Bovine rumen microbial communities from Lethbridge, Alberta, Canada - RJG_03 | ecosystem: Host-associated > Mammals > Digestive system > Stomach > Rumen | place: Canada: Alberta | collected...
ACCCTACAAAGGTCAAAAGGGTGAAAAAGCCAGTTAGGACGGGAATTTTGAGGAAATCAGAAAATATTAGATTTTGAAATGGGTATGGTCACAGTGTGTGAAGGAGCCTATTTTTTAGAAGTTCGGGTTGTGATATTATTGTAGAAGGCATAGTTTTCTCCCCATGTATTTTTGTTTTTGGACAATTCAATTATACCAAGGTTCAGGAAACTGTGCCTTCTTTTTTACGGTTCAGCCCTTATCGCATAAGGCTTTGCGGCGATTTTGAACTGGGAAGTTTGAGATCCCTCATGCTATTTTGTAAACCAGTACGAGGATGAGTGGATCACAGCTGAGCTCTCCCGTGAGATGATAAGGGATGTCGACCAGTCGGAGGTCACCAGCGAGCGCATTATAGACAGCCCTGTCCTTGGACCTGTCACCCCGCGGGAGCTCTCCGGCGGCGTGCAGGCACTGATGCTCATGGCCTACGATGACAGCGGAAAGGTATTCAATGCGTCGGCCTGCGGAGACAGCTGCGCGAAATGGATCCTGAAAATCGCGGAGAAAAAAGACCTCACCGTAACGCTTCATCACATCATGGATTTCGGGCCGGAGCCTTATGAGATTGAGATCCTGAATGTGAATGAGATCGTACGAAGCCGCAGGGAATATGCGAAAATCGCTGTCGACTGCGTCTGAGGTCTCACCATGTCCGGAATTCATCACATCGCATTTGAGAACAGGCGCGTCAGGTTCGACCTCACCATCAGTGAGAAATTCACAATTATCCGGGGCGACAGCGGAACGGGAAAGAGCACCATGATTTCCATGATCCGCGCATTTGAGGCCCTCGGGGACGGAAGCGGGATCTCACTTGAGAGCAGCCAGCCCTGCACCGTGCTTGAATCGCCACGCTGGAAGGGAATCCTTGCCTCGGTCCATGAAAGCATCGTGTTCATCGACACCGGAGCGCCCTTTGTAACGGAAACCGAGTTCGCGGCGGCCGCAGAGCACTCCTCCGACTGCTTCGTCATTGTGACGAGGGAGCGCCTCGGGAATCTCCCTCAGGACAGCACCGGGATTTACGGGCTCCGCAGATCCCAAAGCCGGCCGGAGACCGGCAAGGCCTGCAATGAGATGTACCGGATCAGCGGCAGCGCCCTTGATTTCAGCCAGCCTGCACCGCCTCTCTAGGACATCGAGTAGTGATCGTGGACGAGCTTCCACACACCACCGGAGCGCATCCAGATCTGCGTCTCCGGACCTTTTACGCCAAAGGGCTCCCCAGTGCCGCGCTTCCTGCATTCGGTGTGATAGCTGAACACTGCAACGGCAATGTCCTGAGTCAGGAAATGCACCTCGATTTCTCCGTCAATCGAGAGAGCAATCGAGCTGTAGGCTGCCTTGATAGCGCCTTCCAGGAAATCCCGTGAAATCGCAGGAAAGCCGCGGAAGACGGCGCTGACAGCAATCAGAGTATTGTCCGGCTCTTCCGACCACAGGTCCTCCCACGCGGCCGTATCCTGAGTGTGGATAATGTCCGCGTATTTCCGGATCTGCCCTTTAATCTGCTCCTCATCGTTCATTTGCATCTCCTCGCTCATATTCCTGTTTAATCCGCTGCGCCGGTCATCTGCCCTCAGTCTTCAGGAGAATCCGGCCCTGCCTTCTCCTGCAATGTTGCTGTTCACGGCCAGTTCAGGACGGATCATATTAAATAAAAGTTAATGACAATGGTCCGTTATAACATGTTTACAGACCTGAGACAAACCCGAAACCGGTACAGGATTTCATGGAATTCCCCTGTTGCCGCAACGCTGCACGGAGAGCTCCGGTCTGACAATTCATGCACCGATAAAAACGTCAGATTGGCTGTCCCGCCTCCCGTATCAGTGCGGCAGCATCAAGGTAATTTGCGTAGCGGCAGCCGATATAGGAGTCATACGGCTCTCCGCAGTAGATCACGCTCATGCCTCCGGCATCCGGCTCGCTGTCGCAGAACAGCCTCATATTGCGGGAAAACTCCTTGTTCGGCGTCATGGAGGACTTGATTTCATACGGATACAGCATGCCTTCCTTTTTGAGGATCAGGTCGACTTCAACTCCTTTCTCAGTCCTCATATAAAAGAGATTCGGCTCCCTGTCATCATTCAGCCTGGCCTTCATCGCCTCGAGAACGACAATGTTCTCGAACAGGTTTCCCCTCAGCGGGTCACGGGATGCCTGCCGGGGTGTCTCGATTCCAAGAAGATATGCCGCGAGTCCGGGCTCGGAAAAGTACACCTTCGGTGATTTCACAATGCGCTTGCTGACATTGGAAAAATACGGCTGCAGCCGGAAAACCACAAACGAATCCTCAAGGACAGACAGCCATTCGCCAAGCGTTGCGGAAGATACGCCAACCTCTCCGGAAAGCCCGCTTAGGTTCACAACCTGCCCTGTCCTTCCGGCCAGCAATGTCAGAAACCGGAGGAAGGCATTAAGATTCCTGACAGCTGTCATCTGGCGCAGATCCCTTTCCACGTACGTGTCGAGATAATCCCTGTAATACGCGTGGGGATCCCTGGCATTGTCAAGGTACAGCTCTGGCATGAATCCTCTGACTATGCTTTTATCGAGCGGTTCTGTTTTCCCGGCTTTTTTTATTTCCTCAAAGGAGAGCGGCAGCAGTGTGTGGATTGCGGTCCGTCCGGCAAGCGACTGGGCCACGGCTTCCATGAGTCTTGGCTGATGCGAGCCTGTAAGGATGAACCTTCCGTTTTTCCTTCTGTCCTCGTCAACTCTCACCTGAATTGCAGAGAGGAGCTCAGGAACTCTCTGCACCTCGTCTATGATCACAGGTTCCGGATACCTGCTGAAGAAGCCGACATAATCATTTTCCGCAAGCTCCCTCGCAGACCTGTCTTCCAGGTTTACATAGGTGTATTCCGGAAACAATTCCCGTACCAGAGTCGTCTTGCCGGCCTGCCTGGGTCCGAGCAGTGTTACGACCGGAACCTGAGAGGCGCTTTGCCTTATCGTTTCTGAGATCGCTCTTTCTATCATGGCTGCTGATTCCCGTATCTGTACATCGTTCTGATTCATTATAATCAGTTGTAGGCGTAATGTTAAAATTGAACTTTAAAATTACGCCCACTGTCAGATGCGGTCTAATACAGAATCCTGTCCGGGACATCTTATTCGCTTCCGCTCAGAACATGTGGGACAGCATGCAACGTCATGCAGTCATGCACATTCTGCAGCACGCCTGCAGCACAATACGCACGGATCGCAGCAGGACTTACACCTGCCCGCTGCCGTGCCTGCCGGCTTTCTGAAGAGTCAGATGCCAAATTCCCTCCGGAGTTCCTCAAATGCCTGTCCCGCCGGAACAGTGCGCCCGGCCTTCAGATCCTCAAATCCCTTCGCGAGTTCCGCATCAAACTGCGCCTCTGTCATATTGCTGATGTCCGGCTGGCAGGGCTGGAGTTTAGCCTCAGGCATCAGCCCGGGTGATGCCCCTGTATTTCCGGCTCTGTCCTTTGTCTGCTCTCCATCGCTCATCAGTGCCTCCTTCCGGAAAATTCAGGAATAAATCTGTACCGGACGCCTGCAGCCAGGGCTTTCATGGGCATCCGCCGCCGCGGCCTTCATGCATGCGCTCAGAACACCAGCTTTATCAGCTCCTGCGCGCAGTTCTTCCCTGTCCTGCTGTCGCTCGGAGTCTTGGAGAACGCCATCTGATAGCGCCCGTCACCGTAGTAGGTGACCTTGTAGTGCTTCCCGTCCCCCGTTATCACGAAGCCGAGCCTCTTCAGCTCCTGCATCGTCTTCGCCGACATGCCGTCGTAATTCCTGAGAACAGGCCTGATCCTGTCGGTCTTCTGTTCGCTCAGCTTCCGGTAATCGTTGTTCCTGATGATGTCCTCAACCACATCATGCCGCCTGGTCTTCTGCCCGATTCCGTCAAGGGCATCGGAAAGAACCGCAAGGAGGAGATCCTTGATCTCACCTGGGTAGAACTCCTTCTCGTCCCCCGCCATGAGAACGGGCTCCTGCCCCCTGGAGTCAAGCTTTGCCTTCAGCCCCTGGTTCTCGGCGGCGAGCGCCTCGTTCGTGTGCGTCAGCTCAGCGATCTGTTTCTCCAGCTTTTTCAGCTCCTCATCAACGCTTTCAAGGATCTCGTCAGACTCGGCCTTGGCGTCGGCGAGCGCCTGCTCCCTGATCTTCCGCTCCTCCTCACTGAGATTTCCCGCAAGCCTCGCGTACTCTTCCTCGGCGCTCTTTTTCGCCTGCTCCGCGTCAATCCTCGCCTTTATGCTGCTCCCGAGCCTGTCCCTCAGGATCGCGTTGCTGACGCCCTGCCAGGTAAAGAGCGCATCCGTCATCCTGGCGCTCGCGTACTGTATGACCGCCCTCGCTGCCCTGTCGGAGAGTGCCTGGTCCCTGCCCTGCGCGCTCCGTCCTGCAAAGCGCTGGTGTCCCCTGCCCTCAGGATAATAGATGCCTATCGCGCCGTTGTCCTCTGCCTTTCCGCCTGTCGCCTCAGCGAGAGCGGCGTTTGTCCCGCTGCTCTGCTGCACCAGAACATGGGCCACGCCCTTGAGCCGGCTTGCGAGAAAGTCCGCGTCAACCGGATCCTCATCATAGATGGTCGAGGAAACAAAGACCACCGGAAGCCGGTAACGGACCTTTCCGTTTATGACGTCAGCCGCGGTGCCGAGGCTGCCCTCGTCTATGCGGTGAGGCTCCCTCCGGACAGGAAGATCGCAGTCCTTCTCAAGGTATCCGCGATCAATCAGCATGGAGATGAAGTGCGGGGTCGCGAACTTCTGATCCGAGCCCGGCGCGTCCTCCGTATAGCTCCTCTCAAGCCGCACTGCCATTTTCCTGAGGCTGAAGTTCATGACATAGTCAGTATCCCAGACTGCCCCTCGCTCATCCCTCTTCTCGAAGCGGACCGCAATTATGTTCCTGCTCCGGTACTCCTCGATGCCGAGCCAGAGGGAGTCATTCCCGTACCTGACGCTCAGCTCTCCGTTCCAGTCAATGCCCGGGATAACGTTTTCAGGGTAAGGGCTTTTCCGGTTCCATTCGATGACAAGCTTTATGAAGTCATCCTTCGTCATGGAGCCGCTGATGTCGAGAATAGTTGAGAAGAGCAGCATGGGAGCCTCCTGGCCTGCCGGTATTGCGCGAGTTCAGTCTGATGATAGCAGGAAACATGATGCTGTCCCCAGAAAGGGAGCTGAAGCAGGAAGGCTCACACAGCAGCTTCACCGCGAACGGCCTGGAAATCGCGCTGAAATCAGAAGCGCCATGAAGACTTGTTTTGACTGTCTGTTGCCGGACAGAAAAATCTGAAACAAGTTTCAGTTAAAGGAGAGAACTTAAAATTCAGTCAGTTATGACTCTTATAAAGAGATGCGGATATCTGCCCCCAGCCAGGCCTTTCTTTTTCAGCATCTTACAGTCCTCTCTGTTGATAGTTTTCTGCTTCTGAATCTGATCCAGGAGAAAGACTGTCCGCAGATCCATGTCTCTGTTGGAATGCAGGATATGCGTATAATTTTTGCTCAGCACCCTTCCGTATATGGTAACGCGGACACGGTCAGGGACATCAAGGTCATAGGAAGGCAGCGGGAAGCATCTTTTTTTCTGGATCTCATAAATTCCGGGAATGCCCATAGTGTCCGGATCAATCATGCGCATACTGACCATGGATCTGTAGAGAAAAGCATTCCTGTAATAAGGCGGCCGGTATCCCGGCTCCAGAGCCTGCTCCACCGTCTCCGGGATAAATGATCCCTCACTTATGAACACCAGGTGATCCTCAAACTCCTCAACATTTATCTTCCCAAGCCTTCTGTAGTCCGAATGGGCTATGCAGTTGTTTATGACCTCCCTGACAAGATCCTCATCATACTCACGCACTTCCTCAGGAAACAGGCTCTTCGGATCCGCCAGGTATCTGTATTTCTCGTTCCTAATCTTTGCACAGACTTTATCAGCGGCAAGGAGAAACGGCATGTCAAAATGCTCGTATGCCCTGACCGTATTGTCAGCGCAATACAATGTCCAGGTAATTCCTGGCGTGAACCCGTCAAAATAGGATGCGGATTCCGGCTTCCCGAGCAGCAGAAGGGCTGCCCTCGTAATCTTCCCTTCGATGCAAAGCCCCGCTTTATCGAGCACATCAATATCCGAAAGCCCGGACAGGATCTCATTTGGAGCTTTTCCGTCTCCAGGCCTTTGGGAGAACATTATGCGCGCATAGGAAACTGCCTCCGGATCAAGGTCATCCATGGCCGCTTCCGGAACGGTTTCCTTCGACCAGTCCATGCCTGACTGGCTGCGGATCAGCTCGAACTTGTTAACAGGCAATCGCATGCAGCCTCTCTCATCAGGGCAAAGCCGCCCTCACGAATTCTGAAGTGAGTGAATTTCCTTTATCATGCTGAGGCACTCGTCGCGCAGGCGCTCCATCTCCATGCAGGCATCGCTCCTCTCATGGCGGCTCTCCCGGATCCGCCTGATATTGCCGTCAATCTGCTCAATGGCTGAATCGAGGAAGCCCGTGACATTCTTCTCCGTGAACTTCCTGCCGGCCTCCTCAAGCTCGGAGGCAGCCTGTGCAAACTTGCTCCGGATGTTCTGTCTGTTCCTTTTGAGCAGCTCGCGCCTGTCCGCCGCGTCGCGGTCGGACTTGATCTGCATCGATACCGAAAGGACCACGCCGAAGACGCTCAGGATCTGCCCGGTGGCTGCCCCTGCCCTCGAGAACCTTATTGCCTCCCAGGGCCTGAACCGGAACCCGAGCAGGCTGCCGGCCTCCCTTACGAGGTTTGAGACATTGCCCGCAAAGATGCTCGCAAGCTTCCAGCCCCCCGCTACCGCCGCAGTTCGGGCACCGCCGGACAGAAGCTTTCCGGCCTTATGCGATGTGCCGGCAGAGCTGCCGAGTATCTCCCTGATGCTGCCCGTCATGCTGCCACCGCGCTGCTCAAGCCTTGCCCTGAGCTCCCTGCCGGATTCCGCCTCCTCTATTCTCCCCAGATCAAGGTCAAGGGACTCAAGGCCCCTCGAGAGTGCCGCAAGGGCCATGTTCTGGCTGATCTCGATCTGGGCGCAGGCATGCTCCATGGCCAGCTGGAGTTTCGTAACGACCAGCCCGGGAGTGCTTCCGTCCTCGAGGCAGTTCTCTGCCTCCGCTCCGAACTCCCTGATTTTCGAGGCTGCATTGGTGTATATCCTGCCGATGTCCTGCTGCAGCCTGAGCCGCCCGTCCGCAAGGACATGCCTCTGCCTGAGGCAGCTGTCCTCAAGTGCCGTGATGCCGCTCTCTGACTTTCCCGCATCAAGCTGCGCTATCGCCTTCTGCAGGAAGTCATCCAGCTCGTAGAGCCTCGTCGTGAGCTGCGAGGAGAGGTGCTTTTCCCGGACAAAGCGGTTCAGCGTCGCGACAAAGCCCTCATACCCGCTGCGCTCTGAAAGCCTCTGTGCGATCGCGGGATTTTTCTCCCGCACCTCAAGGCTCCTGAGGTAGGAGCCTGCGTCAGTGAAGCAGAGTCCGAGCTCCTCCGGAGTGTAAGGCTTTATCACGTCCGCCAGGGCGTCACGGATTTCCTTCTGCTGCTCCGGGGTGTTCCCGCGGGCTGTCCTTGTCATCTTGTTCACAACGAGGATCATTTCCCCGGCCTTGTCCTGATCAATAGCGAGCTTCCTGAAATGCTCCGCGAGGTTTGAGTCGAAGAGCTCGTTCGTCACGACAAAGACCAGCATGTCCGCTGAGGCGATGGCGTCATAGGAGAGTTTGTCATGGTCCGGCCTTTTCTCGGTATGGATGCCTGGGGTGTCCGTGACTTCTATGCCTGACCAGTCATAGCTCTGCACGCTGTCTGTTGTAATGCCGGCACCGGTCCTGATGTCCTTTATTCCGGTAAGGGCCTTGATTATTGTTGACTTCCCGGCGCTGAACTGCCCGGCAAAGACCAGGCGGAACTTTCCCTCCGCGCTCTCCCTCAGGGTGAGCCCGGTTCCGGCCTTTTCGGCAGAGCGCTCCGCCCTCTCCCGGAGGTCCGCGATCCTCCTCGCATAGTCAGCGTATTCAAAGAGCATGGAAGTCTCCTTTATCTTGTTATCACGAGCCTCGTCAGCTGCTCGGCGAGCCTTGCCCTGTTCACGATGGCAGGCCCTGAACCTTCAAGAGGCACGCGGGCCGTGCCGGCCTTCTCGTCAACATAAACCTTTGCAGGGTTGATGCTCTGCCCGACAATCTTGCAGATAATCTGCTTCCCGCCGTCCCCCGAGGTGCAGCAGACACACTCGACGTGCTCGGACATCAGGCTGCAGAGCTTCTCAAGGCTCTCCCCGGGAAGGCTTTTCTCCTCTTTCATGAGAAGTATGACCCGGTCTCCCGGGATCCTGGCCACTCCGGAAATCCCGCTCTCCTGCCCGCCGGCGCCGATCTGCCGCAGGGCCTCCCCGACCATCTGCCGGTTGAGATCAAGAAGCCGTCCGTCAATCTTCCAGGCAAGGCTCCTGAGATCCTCCCCGAGCCCCGAAAGGACTCCGCCGAGCCTTTCCATCTCACCGATGAGCTTTCCTGTTCTCCCGGAGGCAAGCTCATTGAGGGCTGCAATCATCTGCCTGCCCTGCCGGTCGCAGAGCGATTCGATATTCTTCTCCAGGCGTTCCCCAAGGACCGTCCGTGCGCGGTACTCGCGCTCTTCCCTGCTCCGTATAAAGAAGGTGCAGGCGACTCCGAACACAGTGTAAATGAATGCCAGCCAGCCGATGGCGCCCGCATGAGGAAAGTCTGCGAGCCAGGCGTAGCTCGCGATTATCGAGAGGCCTCCGCCGATCACCGTCACAAGCCAGTTCCATATCCTCCGGAAATCAGTTATTCCGGGCATGCGGAGCGACTCGTCGTCCGGAAGCTCAAAGACGCACTCCGGCCTCCCGGACTGCTCCCTCACTGACGCACTGAAACAGTCATCAGCCTCCGCCACGAGGCTCCCGATCACGCCGCTGCAGATCTCTGTCACGCCGCAGCTCCTGCATACTTCTTTCCAGGCCTCGTCAGCCTTTCCGTCACTCAGGTGCTCGTCCGCAAACGCTGCCGCTTCGGACGAGAGCCTTCCCCTGATATCCGCGATCGCGGAGTCAATCCGGCTGCAGCCGTCACGGAGGAACTTGTCCTTCCACTCCCCGAGTTCCTTCTTTCTGTCAGAGAGGGACTTCTCAAGCCGGCACTCCGCGTCATACAGCCTGAGGAGCTCCTCCTCGGACCTGAGCGCAGGAACCGCGGCGGCGTCAGTGAAGGTCCTGATCCTGAAGAACCCGCCCTTCTCGCTGATCTCCTTTATGACCTGCCTCTTGAGCTCCTTCATGTTGCTCGCGTCAAAAAGGGCAAGGGCTGACTTCCTGTCTGCCGTCCTCTCGGCAAGGAACGCCGACTGCAGGTGGACATACACGAACGGGATGTTGTCCCATTCCTGCCCGGTCTTCCCCGCATAGGCGAGGAACTCCTCCCTGATGGCGTCAAGCCGGCTCCTGTCGAACCGGTCCTCGATGTCCCAGAGCGCAAGCTCAAGATCATCCTGCTCACTGACCGCGACCTTCACGTTCATTATGCAGATGACCGGCTTCCCGAGGCTGAGCACGCGTGAGAAGCACTCCGCCTCCGCCGCCTGCGGCGCGTCGTCCGTAATGAGGAAGAGGATGAGGTCCGCGGATTTTGCCGCCTCGAAGGCGAGGGCCTCGTCACGCTGCCCGCCGAAGGCGCATACCCCGGGGACGTCAGTGATTTCAAGGCCGTTCCACTCGTATCTCCGGACATCCCTCGTGGTTCTCTGCGTGCCCTTGCCGATGGACTTCCCGTCACCGTGAGTGAGGATTTCCATGAGAGTCGACTTGCCGGCCATCGTCCGGCCGAAGAGGGTTATGGAGAAGCCGGAAAGATTCTTCCTGAGCCCCGGAAGCTCTGTACCGGAAACATCGGACATGGTGCTGAGAAGGGAGTTTATCCCGCCGAGCTGGCGCGCGAGGGTGTCTGCGGCATCCGGCTCCCAGACCGGGGAATTTCTGAAATCGTCAAGGGCGGACTTGACCTTGTCCCGCGCACTGGCCAGAGTGTCCAGGAAAAAGCCTGCCTGCTGCACGGCTAGCTCACAGCCCTTTGCGGCAGACTGCCTGCACTGCTCCAGCACTTTTCCGAGGTTGTATTCGTTCTGCGCCATCAGACCATCCTGCCTTACGTCATCCTCCTCAGCGGGATACTGCCGACTCCCTCTGAGGCATCATGTGAAATTAGCGCAAAATATGACAGGATTCTCAAAGCAGAGTCACAAACACAGAAGTTCGGTCCCCGGAGTCAGATGCCAGGAAAGGAGATTTCGGAAAAGGTGTACAGCACGCCTGCCGTGCGCGGTGGAGCCATGAATCCAGGCATCTCCGCATGGCTTCGTGCCTGGCTTCATCATCAGTTCCAATGAAAGGTCGGAAAGCGCGTGAAGGATGCGGCTGGCGCGGAACCATGGAGAGATGCCAGCCGTGCTAGCCGCGGTATTCCGGTTTTAAGCGTGCAGGGACGAGATAAATTCCTCAAAAGAAGCGCTTACCAGGTCTTCTGCCCCGTCCTCATGGTTCCAGAAAACCACGCTACCGTCTTTTTTCACGCAAAAAAAGTTTCCGAAAGGATCAAGCCCGAACGGAAACATCTTAAGTCCGGTTCCGTCTTCGTTTTTGAAGAGTCCGATATAGTCATAGACCGAGTCAGCATCTCCTTCGTTGAATGAAAGCAGCCCGCCGAAGACATACCTGTTCCCAAAAGGAGAGTCGATCTTTGACGGCACAGGCATGCCGGCATTGTGCTCCCTGACGCAGGCCTTGAGGCTCTTCGGCAGCCTGAAGCAGTAATCAATTTCCAGCATGTCAGCCGCAGAGTCATCTTTCAGCTCATGCACATACTTCCAGGTCACATTGGCATTGCTCATGTTCTGCCACCTCCCCAAATAGCCTTGCCGCCTGTATGGCGGTTATCCTCATGCATTTCAGTCGGAACAAGCTGCATTCTCCCTGGCTCACCGCAGTGGTGCCAGGTATAGCCACGGATCCTGGGAGCCTCGCTCTTAATCTGGTCAAGCTGCTCATCCGAGAACTCATCAGCCAATTCGGAATTCCTTTCAAGCGCTTTTTTCAGCTGCTCTGTGCAATGAGAAAAAACATCCGGATCATCAGCCAGGTACAGTTCTTTCGGAAGTTTTGTCTCATAGACGCTGTCCTTGAATTCTGGCATCACAATCTCGATCCTCTCGCCATTGAGCTTAACTGTCTTCTCAACGTAAGGAACCTCTGCATCAATCTCGTTAACCTTCTCCTCATTGATGCAGCTGAGATGAACTGTCCCTTCATTATTGATCGTGCAGCGGTCCAGTGTCTTGTCAGACATGCTGGTTGCCTCCTGAACGCGTGTACGCTCAGCATCAGTCATGGCTCTCCAGCCGGTCTCTTCAGCCTCCTTGGATGCTACCTTCTCCAGATTATCCTCAACAACAGCCTCAATTGATCGTCCTTTAATCAGATCCATATCAGGCTCAAGGACTCTCCCGGCAGCTAATGGTGCAGTCTCGGAGACTTCCTTTACCTTCTCGGCATCGCGCGCTATTTCACTCAAAGTTAAAGGCATCCAGAAGCCTCCTTTCTTACCCTGCCCTCAATCTCATTAAGGACTGAGTCGTCTGTCCTCATAAAGTAATTTGATATGCTCTTCCTGAGATTGACGCCCTTATCATACTCATGCCTGATGAGCTCTGAGATCACAAAAATGCAGTGGGCGCGCAGATCTTCTCCCCAGCTCCTGCAGAGAAATTCTTTAAGATGCGAAAGGCTGCCGGTATCGCCCTGCATCATGCGCCCGATAAAGTCCAAAGTTCCATCGCTCAGGATGCCTTTCACTCCGTACGAGCCCCAGGCCAGGAGAAGCCCAATCTGCTCAGCAATAACTCTTCCTGCAAGAACTTCTTTGTTCCTGCAGACTGCAAGAGACACGTTTTTCCTGGAAAGAGCCTGCACGAGCAGCTTCCTTGCACGCATGACGCTGTCCATAACCAGCTGATCAGGGCTGGTCATTAAGGTATTTAGCATCCTTAGCGCAAGATTTTCAGACTCTTGAGCCAAAGCTGTCCTGACAATGCTGTAATTGATATCCTCGAAGCCCCGTCCGTTCCTCTTAAGAAGGAGCAGATCATCCGGCACAAAATCATCCGTTACCTGGTCGACTTTCACCAGTACCGGAAGCCTCATTCCTTCCTTATGGCAAAGGGCCATTCCTGTCCTGAGCCCTCCGAGCTCTATGGCGTCGTCCTCTCTTATGCCGACAGTATTTGCCACAAGCCTTTGGTCATCAGATGAAACGATGCGCTGGATAATCTTGTTTGAGGTGTTCTTTATTACATCAGGAGCCAGTTTGCCCGGGATCTGCTCGGCAATTATCACGCCCTGACCGTAGGAGCGCATTTCCGCGATCATGTTGGTAAAGTGCTCGACTGCCTTGCCCTTCGGATTTCCCAAGTACTCAGAGCTCCGCTCTGTATCAACATTCTTCAGCAACCTGTGAGCCTCCTCGATCACAAGTAGATGCTGCAGTCCGGTATCACGCATGCCGGCCTCTTCCTTTGCGACCTGGCGGTACTCATTAACGAAGATAATGAGGAGCCCGACGCAGAACGCCTTATCCGAGTCATCAACAAGCCCCTCCAGCTCAAAGACCGCGTTCTCCTTCATGAGAGAGTCCATGTCCAGGCAGCTGTCAGCATTGAACATGAAGCCCTTTGAGCCTCCGCAGAGGCTCTCAAGCCTTGCTAGCATTGCCGACCTGATGTTCCCAGCAACCTCTCCCTCGTATTCCATCTCCTCAGTTACGTAGCGCTTTACCTCATCCTTCAGATCCTGCATAGTCGGGAACAGGTACTTATGCCCCTTCAGGGAATAGCGCTCCCGCATGAATTCAGAGTCAAAGACCCTGGCGGCATTCTCTGTGTTCACGAGATAGGGATGGCATCCCAGGGCAATATTCCAGTCCTTCCGGATGTAGATATTCTGCAGGCACTTCTCTAGGATATAGGTCATCGGTCCATAGAATGAGAATGAAGCGCTGAAGAGATCCTTGAGATAATCGATGTGTGTCTGCAGGCTGATCCCGCGCTGCACATAGAACGGATTGAACTGCGGACAGTTGATTTCGGGCTTCCCAATGGTATAGACAGAAACCTTCCTGCCGTCCGGCAACCTGATGTTCCGGTACTCTTTTTTGGCTGACTCGATGACCATAAAGGGCTTGCAGCACTTTGCAAGAATTCCTTTTACCGTCGTGGTCTTGCCGCTTCCGGTAATTCCGCAAACAAAGGTGTGCCTCGCTAGATCACTCTCGCTCAGTGCAAATTTCATCGTGGGAACAGGTCTCTGTCCGACAGCAACCTGCCCAATTGCTATGCCGCCGTCACAGGACGAGATCATCGGATAGAGCTTTTCCTCCCTTATCTCAAAATCGGGGACAGCCTCCGATGGAGGCATGCATAGCATACCGAGTTCTGTCGAGGAGACAGGTGTCAGGAGATCATTCATACTGCCATCCCTGAAAATAGGGAGGTTTACTGCTGCCGAGCCGGCTGTTTTTAATTCAAAGTTCCGGGAAAGCTGGATATCATCAGATGGCCTCGCCATCTCTCCTTTGAGATATGAGCCGATTACTTTTGCATCCAGCTCATTTCTTGCCGAGTAGAAAACAGCTGTTCCCCAGAGTCCGGTATTGATTGCGCCTTTTATACGTTCTATTGCCCGATCGCAATACCTGCCAAGCTCCATGGCAATACCGTTCTGCTCATCATGCGAGACAGTCCTGCCAGAACCTGTTGTGGTGGATGTGCCACTACTGAAACTCTCACTCTCAGTTTTAGTTTTAGAACTGGAACTGCTGATCAGCAATAAACTAAAACCGCCTGATTTTGATTTTGAATATGACGTAGATGTTGTCTGAGAATCTGACACAGTACTGCTGCTGGACTTCTGATCAGATATGTTTCTCCTGCTAACCTCTGAGCACCTGTCCCGAACATCAAGTATTTCCGTGTATATTTCACCGGCCTGTTTCGCGGAATAAGGCTGCGCGGCAAAAAACACCGCATAGTCTTTCCCGCTCATGCACCGCATAAGTGACGAGATATCAAAAAACTGCCGTTCACCGTCTACTTTCTGCACCGGTAGGGATGATATGACGCCTCCGTAGGGGTTATTCATTGAGGAGAAGTCCGGGCTGCAGTCTTCCATTTCAGACCCTGTCAGCATCCCATCAAGAACTGACCTTAATACTCTCTCATGCTCCTTCTTCTGAATACCGGCAACCAGTCTGGTTTTGCCGTTCTCGCTTATTACTCCCCAGAGAATAGGCGCTCCAAGCGGATGCATTGCAATAAAGAACCTGGACATCGTCTCCGAGAGATGCTTCTCAAGATCCTCCTTATCCTCGGCAACAATGCTCCTTATACTGATGAATCGGAATGTCCCAAGTACGTCACCTGGCTTTTCATTTATATACTCAGGCAACTGCTCTTCATTTACGGAAAAGGCTGGGAACAGATTTTCAAGGAAACGGTCAGCCTCAGGACCGATATCGCTCATCTTCTGAGGCAGAACTCTGTCATCAGTTTTGCTTATTTCAGCTGTCATGCTTTTCACCCAGTTCCTTTTTTAATGAGCTGACCTGCTCATCATAATAATGCTCAGCCCCCGACAGAAAGTCCTTCATCTCTGATTTAAGGTCAAGAAGAAAACTCTGAGCCTTCGCTGCCAGCAGGCGTTTTCCTCCTCCATGAACAGCAGTTTGGTCAGTTCCACCACTCAAGCCATGCTGTGCTGATATAAAACCAGACAGGAAAGACACTGGGAAAAGAAAAAAGGAAAATATTCTGCTTATACCTCCTGAAAAAGAGCATCTTGTCTCCTCAGCTCTTTCTGGTCCGCCAAATTCACTTTTTTTACTGGAGCCAATAACAGAATTGAATGAGCGGGAGGTTCCGAGATTAAAGTCATATGACTCAGAGAGCTTTTGCCGGAGGTTAAGGTCATAAAATTTATTGGCATTCTCTGAAGAGCTGAATACCTCTTCTCGGAGAGTCTCCTTCGATTTCACTGAATAAAGAAGCGCGATGTAGCCCTTGCAGGAGGCTGACAGCTTGCCGGAGACATACTCGGCAACCTCACGCACAACCTGATCTGGCTGCATAGAATTTTGAACTATATCATTGACTCTTTCACTGATTTCGTCAAAATCTCTGTCGACCAGTCCTTCAATCTCATGCAACATATTTGTCAATCCCGCCTTTGACTACTCTGATTTTTTCTTCGTGTTCTTTAAGTTTTTCGAGATCTTCCGAGCCCTTTCGAATGAGTTCATGAAGCTCATCTGCAGACTGTTTGGATTGCATAAGCTCGTCATATTCCTTCTGCTGGAGTTTCAAATTTCTTCTGAGTTCTTCTCCATAGGCTGCTGTTACCTTGACAACAAAGTCTTGCAGGAAGGAGGACGCAACGTTTTTTATTTGTTCAATTCTCGAATAAACCCCTTTCTTACACAGTTTAAAATATTTAGACTGGGAAAATACAGAACGTGTTTCTTTCACATCAGGGATACAACAGTCACCTTTCTTCATATGTTCTTTCAAGTCTGTTGCTTTTGAGCGGGCTTCATTCTCAATATTGCGTATTACTTCAGGAGTCAGATCAGGCTTGAAAGCCCTGTAATCGATGTTCGCATCCTTACTGAAGCTGATCAGCGCGTCATCACATTCTGATACGATATCCTTCTGCAGCTCCAAGACAAGCTTCTTATAGCTGTCCACCTTCCGCATGGTAATTTTTTCGAGCTCATCAACACTGTCAGAATCATCAGCATTAATAATGCTTACTTTTACTGCGTAATCTTCGAGTTCAGCAAGCATTTTTTTTTCGATCTCACCTCCCGGCAAAGTATACCTTTCAGCAATATCATCTACGGTCCGGTTGATCTTGAACTTGAGATCTTCAAGGTTTTGTTTCACTGCCTGCAGCTTTCGGCCCAGCTCCTGAGGATCCTCTGCCTTGAGCCCAAGATTTTTGACAGACTCAGATGTAATTGCCTGAGACATATCAAGAACCGTGAGCATCCTTGAAAGCAGCTCACTCAGCGCAAGGTACTCTGCCTTATGGGCAAAAATATTTAGAGCATCTCTTACCTGCATGAAATTCGAAAGCTTCCTGACTTCATCAAGGTATTTGTCCTTGTCTCCATTTGATTCAAACCAGGGAAGAAGGAGGAACGAATCAATCTCTTTGTTCGCCTTCAATTCCATCAGTTTCCGCTTCAGCTCATCGGATGACAGTCCCTCAATGCTGTTGGCAAAAAGCTCAGCCTTACTGTCTACAGGGATAATCTGATGCTCATTGATATTCCCGAACTGCCTGAATGCCTCCTGAAGGATTGCTCCCATGTGCTGTTCTGTTTCGTTTGCCGCACGGGTCAGAACAAGGAACATGGCATTTCTGTTTCTGTCTGCGCTCTTGGAGTTCAAAAACTTCTTGAAAGACGTGGCCTCGAGTGCCTGCCCGGTAACAGGCTTCAGGAACATGACGGCATTTGCGTTTTCAACGAACTGGTTGGTAATATCTCCTACTTTTCCTTCCGCATTTACACCTGGAGTATCCAGAATTTCAATCCCCTTCAGTTCCTTATCTTCAAAGGGGTATTCAATCGTTATGGTCTTTACCAGTTTTCTCCAATCTTTTTTTCTTTCTGAGATATATGTCCTGATCTTGGATTCGTACTCTTCTGGCTTCACGCGATAGATATTGTCCTCAGCAACATTTTTCAGCAGATCCCTGATCTCCTCCTCTCTGGCAGGTCTGTCCTGCCATTTCATCAGAAGCTCATTGTTTATAAGAGAAACAGGTATGCCGCGATAGTCATCGTCCATGGCAGCGTTGGCCGCCATGAAATTCCTGATCTCAGACTCGTCATCGAGAACTTTCGTACGGCCATCAGCATATGTGGCAGTCAACCTGTACTTTTCACCGTCTTTGATCTCGACTATCGCGTTGGTGCACTGCTTGACATCCATCGGAAGGATGTTTTTCTTCAAGTAGGCATTAATGAAGGTTGACTTTCCGCTCTTGGCTTCTCCCACTACCATGAGCATGAACCTGTCTTTTCTGATATTTGCGGCCTGTTTCTCAAGCTGCACCATTGAGTGATCGTACGGAGTTTCCTTACCCTGCCGTATTTCATCAATCATTTTGACGAAATCGTCATAATCCTTCAGAACATTTTCTTTGTACTGCCTGTAAGTGCTCTCCATCGATTCCTCCTTAACCTGTGCAGTCCTGCAGACTTTTCCCAATCAAAGCCAAACTGCATTTTTGCTGTGCGACGTTCATTTGTCCTTTTTTAGACGGCAACCTTCTAAGGACTGTTTAGAAAGAGCGCAATCATCAAACCACAACAAACACGACAATTTAGGAGTTTTATAGCACAAAGAAAAAACTGATCCTTAAACCCAGATCACAAAGTGCGATGTTCCGGGATGCAGGATCAGCTAGAGGGAATACTTGACAGAGAGCCTGCTCAGGCTCTTTCGATTAGGAACGCGGTCTCCACGTGCTCGGTCTCGGGGAACATGTTGAAGATCCCCCACTTCGAGAGTGTCCACCCGTGCCCGAGGAGCCCCGCGAGATCCCTTGCGGCCATCACCGGGTTGCAGGAGACATAGACAAAGCGCTTCACGGACTTCTTCCCGGCGATGTACTTCACCGCGACGTCGGCGCCGCTCCTTCCCGGGTCGAGGACTGCAAGGGAGTAGCTGCCGGTGGAGAAGCTCTCCGAGGAGAACGCCTTCGAGAGGTCAACCCTCACGAACTCCGCGTTCGCAATCCCAGAATACCCGGCGTTCGCCCTTCCGTGCTTCACCATGTCGGAGACAATCTCGGCGCCCACCGCCCTCTTCGAGAGCGCAGCGAGAGGATAGGTGAAGTTGCCGGCGCCCGCGAAGAGATCAAGGACCTCGTCCTCCTTCGTCGGGGCAAGCCACTTCTCCACCGTCCCGACCATCTCCTCGTTCACCTTTCCGTTAACCTGGATGAAGTCACCCGGAAGATAGGTGATTCTGACCCCGCGCACCGTATAGAACGGAACCGCTGCCCCCTCGCGTACGGGAACCGCGCCCTGCCCGTCGCCGGAGTCCGTATAGACCGTGACGCCTGACTCCTTCTCGTAACTCTGGAGCAGGTCCCGCTCCTTTTCAGGCAGAGGGTTTTTGATTCTCACCAGCAGGAATATCCCGTTGTCCGCCTCGGAGAACTCGATGTGCCCGATGACCTTGGGATCCGTGAACGCGTTGAGAACCTTAGTGATGCGCCCGGACTTCACCTCGGCACGGAGCGTGTCTGTAAGCACCATGCAGTCATCAACGGGGACAATGTCGTGGGAGCCGCGCGCGCGGAGCCCCACGAGGAGCACCTTGTGCCTTGTGTCAAAGAGCGTGCTTAGCCTGATGCACCTCCGGTAGCCGCTGGAGACAGGCGACACGACAAGCTCAGGCTCACCTGGATCAATGCCGGCGTTCTTGCTGAAGACCTGCCTGATCCCTTTCTTCTTCGCGTCAAGCTGAGTCTCTTCCTTCATGAACTGGAGGGAGCACCCGCCGCACTTCCCGAAGAACGGGCACTGGGGCTCCAGGCGCTCAGGCGACGGGACGCGCACGGACTGAAGGCGGAGCTCGCCGTACGAGGCCTTCTCATCAAGGACCTCTCCGGTGACTTCCTCGCCGGGGAGCACGCCGTCAGTGAACCAGACCTTCCCGCCCTGGTGGGCGACGCCGCGGCAGCGGATGTCAAGCGACTCAATCCTCGCCTCGACAAAGCTTCTTGTCTTGTGAGTGCCTCTTTTGGGCTTGTAGAAACGCACCATGTCAGTTTACCTGCCTCTCAACCTGATCTTCCGCGACCCTGACCGGGACCGTGACAACTCCATTGCCGCGCCTTACCGTAACCTTGATCACCTGACCCGGTCTCGTCTCCGCGATGAGATCCATGGCGACATGGGCGGCCGTGATGTCAGTGCTGTCAATCCTCGTGATGATGTCCCCGGCCTGGAGCCCAGCCTCGGCAGCGGGCCCGGTGGGCTCCACATCCTTGATGATGAGCCCCTCGTTCCCCGAGATGTTGAAGAGCTCTGCGCTTATCGGATCGATGTCAACGGTCGAGATGCCGAGGTAGCCTCGCGTCACCTTGCCGTTCTTGACGAGCTCGCCCATGATCCTCTTCGCGAGCTTGTAGGGGATCGCGAAGCTGATGCCGGTCGAGTCGCTCTCCCCGGAGGCTGATCCCGGCTGGTACTGCCCGGAGGCGATGCCGACGAGCTCGCCCCTGGTGTTCACGAGCGCGCCGCCGGAGTTGCCCGAGTTAATCGACACATCGCTCTGCAGGAGGTCCTGCCTCCCGCGGGTGTTCGGCCCCATCGTGCCGAGGCCCGAGCGCCCGGTCGCCGAGATGATGCCCTGGGTCACGGTCTGCCCGACATTGAAGGGGTTCCCGATGGCGAGCACCACGTCGCCGACACGGGGCGTGAGGTCGTCATTCGTCGGGATGACGGGGAGGTTCTCCGCGTCAATCTTCACCACCGCGAGATCGGTCAGGAGATCGACTCCGATAAGCTTCGCGGTGAATATTCTTCCGTCCTGTATCGCGACGATTATCTGCTCGGCATCCTTTATCACGTGGTAGTTCGTGATGATGTGCCCGGTGCTGTCCATGATAATCCCGGAGCCGAGGCCTACGGGATTGAGGGAGGAGGAGCTGTCCCTGCGCTCTATTCCGTAGTTCTGCTCGGGGTAGGAGGTCTTGTACGATGCCTTGGTGTAGATGTTAACGACCGCAGGCCCTGCCTCGGCCGCGGCGTAGGCATAGGACTCCGGCCCGTGGAGCTTCTCGAGGAAGGCCATCACCGCGTCCCTGTTCCCGGAGAAGCCGGGAACGAGGAAGAGAAGGATAATGCCGGTGATGAAGCCGATTAAACAGTATTTGAGGATAAATTTCAGATAACGCATGGCACCGCCCGATTTTGAGGGGCATTGTAACACGCCGCCCGCAAGTATCAGCCGGTGATCCTCAAACGAAAAAGGGGCGCATTCGCGCCCCTGGTTTCAATTGCCTGACTTCTATTCTTACCAGATGAAGAGCGTTACGTTGCCTCTCTGGATGCGGAGCGCAACGGTGCCCCTCTCCGCCTTGTCGAGGATCTCATGGAGCTCCTTCATGGTCTTCACGGACTTTCTGTTGACTCCGGTGATCAGGTCGCCCTTCTTGATGCCCATCTTCTCGGCTGCGCTGCCCTTTGCGACAGACACCACCTCAATTCCGTTATCAGTCTCACGGAGGCCTGCACCCTTGATGAGGTCAATTGAGTCAGAGGCTGCGGCTGCGCTTCCCGACTTGCCGTCATCCTCTTTGAGGACAACGCTCACGGTCTGCTCCTTGCCGTCGCGGACAATGCCGAGCTTGATGGTCTTTCCGGGGCCCATGGTCGCAATCTTCGCGCGGAGCTCGCCGAAGGAGTTGATCTTCATTCCGTTGATGGAGGTGATGATGTCTCCGGCCTTGATGCCGGCCTCCTCGGCTGCGGAGCCCTTCATGACCTGGTTGACGAAGGCACCCTTCTTGCTCTCATAGTCAAAGGCCTTCGCGATATCAGGGCTGAGCTCTCCGCCCATGATACCGAGGAAGCCGCGGTGAACCTCGCCGAACTTGACGATCTGGCCGGTAAGGTCCTTCAGCATGTTAGAGGGGATGGAGAAGCCGATTCCGACATTGCCGCCGCTCGGGGCGATGATGGCGGTGTTCATGCCGACGAGCTCGCCCTTGAGGTTCACAAGCGCGCCGCCCGAATTGCCGCTGTTGATGGCGGCATCAGTCTGGATGAAGTTCTCGAAGTTCTCGATATTGAGGCCGGAGCGTCCGAGTGCGCTCACAATGCCGTGAGTGACAGTCTGGCCGAGGCCGAACGGGTTGCCGATGGCAAGGACGAAGTCGCCGACGCGGACCTTGTCGGAGTCAGCAAACGGAATTGCGGTAAGCTTCTTGTCTGACTTGATCTGGACAATGGCGAAATCGGACTGCTTGTCGGTCCCGATCTTCTTCGCGGTGTACTCGGTGCCGTCCTTGGTGGTTACCTTGATTGAGTCAGCGCCGTCAACCACATGGAAGTTGGTGATGATGTAGCCCTTCTCGGCATCGATGATGATGCCTGAGCCGAGCGCCTGGAAAGGAGTCTCCCTCTGCTCGGGCTGGAGTCCCGGGAACATGTCGTCGAACCCGAAGAACCTGAACTGCTCAGGAATGGAGCTCTTTACGGTCTTCTTTCCTGATACTGAAATCGTCACAACAGACTGCGAGGCTCTTTCAGCGACCGGAGCAAGAGAGGGAACCGCGGTTCCCTCGGAGGCAGCGGCAGCGCCGATGATGGTGTTGTCAGCGTCTGATGCCTGAGCTGAGAAGGCAAGGCCTGCAGCCAGCACGAGAGATGAAAGAGCAAAAAAACGTTTCTTCATTACAGAGGCTCCTATACGTTCTGAGTTTTTCCAAATCTTGTACTAGAAACTGGTGTAAGTTTTATAAAACACCGCTAATTCAGCAAGTTGCATAAAGATAGCATCTTCATTCAAACCAGTACAATGTACTAAACATCAGTTTCAATTCAGGAGCCTGCAGAATTCCGCTTCTCAAATCAGAGCAGCTGAATACCAGCGCAGGCTACCGTTAAAAATCCGGATGTTTGCTGTACAAACAGTTGCCGGAACTATTCTTGGTTTTAATTGATTTCAGCTCGTCCTCGGACGACTTCTTACAGCGATGGCACTTTCAATAATGCTTCGGGAAAATCCGAAGCGTCATTTCTAGTGCAAAACTGTAAAACTGAAACATATGTGAATCTCATTCCACGTTAGACTTATAGATAGGGATTTAGTTCACATATTTCAAATGATTATTTTGCGGCCGTCTCCGAAGCCTCCGCCGCAGCCTCTGTTCCGGAGAGATCAGTCTTCGGCTGCTCGTCACGCCTCATTCCGGGAACAACCGGGCCTGCCTCGTTGTAATAGCGCTCTGAGCGGTGGGGAGCAGCGCTGAAGAATGAGGATGAGCCCTGGCTCTCAGGGTAGACCTTGAAATTGCTGCCGCTCTGCGAGGAGATCTCGTTGAGATCATAAACAGAGCTTTTGATCTCGCTGAGGGCCTTGGTGTAGCTCTCCTCGAGATCCGAGACAATGCCGATAATCCGGTCTGACTTCTCGCGCACCGCGTCCTTAGCCGCCTGAAGCTCGCGCCTTGCGGTCTGGAGCTCGCTCGTCGCATGGCGCCTTCTTGCGAAAAGAGGAACCGAGAAGCCGATGCCGAAGCCCAGGATGAAGAATATGACTGCCGCGATGATGACTGAACTGCTCATGTTAGATGCTCCCTGTTGACTCCTTTTTATTTATTATATAAAAAAGATAAAGATTAGTCCGCCGCGCAAAATTCATTCCGGAAAACACGTAAGCATTACGGTCCGCCTTCAGGCTGCCATGATGATGCTTCCGGAACACATGATCGGGAAGCAGACACTCCGCCATGCCACGGAAGGCTGCATTAATCTGAGCCGGGCTTTTCCTTTCCCTGTTAGTCAGCGTCCAGATCACGCATTATCTCGTCAAACGAGTGATAAACCTTTGCCTGGATCCTGCCGCTCCTGATATCCTCAGCTTCCTGCATGGCGGCAAGGGTATCCATGTTGAAGCGGTACTCATTGCCCTCCTCGTCATGAAAAACAGCATGATCAGAGGATTTTTCCGCATCAGTGCCTGTCTCCGGCGCACCGGTGCCTGATGAGCCGGATACATGAGCCCCGGCTCTGCCATCGTCACTCCAGTTGGCATCCTCAGTCCAAATTTCAGCCATGATTCTCTCCATTCTGTTCTCATCATACGGCGCAGGAACACTGCTGCAGCCTTGAGTCCGTTAAAACCAGGAGCCTGTGCAGCGCTCAGGCTCAGCGGTCTTCAGATGTGCTTCATATTTCGAAGGATTTCTTCTGCGGCCCTGAGCATCGTATCCCTCGAGCTTACGGTCTCCCTGGCGTCTCCGTGATCCCAGACATGCCAGTCAGAAGCGCCCATGCGTGATCTGCACTCGAGTTTGAGCTGCGTCAGGAGAACCACCCTGCTCTCAAAGTCACCCGTCAGGCAGCCGTATGAGAAATGGTGGCAATTGTCTGCTGCTACATTGTAGTCTCTGCGCGTTCCGATCTTTCTTCTTGCCCTTTCTGCGGCCTCCACGCTTCCGACCGCATGATCGCCGCGGCAGGAAACATAAATGCAAAGGGCGGGAGTTCCCTTCATAAAGCCCTCAGGAGATCGGGAAACAATCCGTCCGTCGCTCTCCAGTGCGACTATCTGCCCGTCTCCGATATAGATCCCGGAATGCTCTGCCATCCCGAAGGGAAGATCACAGTAGACCACCGAGCCGGGGACAGGCTCGACAAAGACCTTTTCAGGCTCAAGGACCAGAGCGAGCTCAGACGGCGATGGCATTGGAACAGGAGGCACAGGATCAGTAGGAAAAGGAGTCGTGCAATCGTGATGTAAAGGAACATCTGACAGCGGACCGGATATCAAATCACCCTTGCTGAAAATTAAGCCGCCGGAACTGCGGCCGGCCAGGGTTCCTTCAACTTTATTGAGAATTTCAAGCGCATCAAAAAAACTCATACAACCACCCGCTGAATAATATTTCTGTCATTCTATGTCCCAATTAATAGAGTTTTGTTTGAGGCAGGCTGCATTTCAGCCCAAGAAAATCAGCATGGAGGCTGCATTTCTGACCTGAGCGCATCAGGGAAACATCCAGCGGCGGGGAAACGGACCATTGCCTGTGGGAGAATACTGCAGGCACAGCAACTACGGTCCAGTCCCAGGAAGCGGAAAGCTCCCTAAAGCCTGACAGGCGGAGGCCGCGGCAAGGAAATTTCTGCGGAACCGCATATCATCCCCCAACATGAAGCGCCAGTTCCAGGGCTAACGCCTCTTGAGAAGCAGGCTCAGTCTTTGAGCGCAGACTTCCTGCGTCACTTTGCCGCAGAAGAGAGTCGTGATCCCAGCAGAGTTATCTTTCTGCGGAGCAGCCATGATCAGCGAATTGTCCTTGCATAAAAGGTAATAGCTTCCCCCCTGCTGGCTCGTCTGACAGTCCTTAATCCTCGCAACCTCGTTCATCAGGGCTCCGAGCGTCGTTCCCTCGGTGGAGACATTGCTTACTTCCATTGTGATGCCGGTTTTGGTGTCACGATATACTTTCCCCGTTGGACCCACGCCCTCATCAACCCACCCGTCAGGAAGCTGCTGCCCTGCACTGGCACTGACTCCATGCAGTGCGGCAGAAAGTACGATTAAGTATGCTGCAGTTATTGCTCTCATGATTATTGTCCTGTAATCCTGATATCCGGGATGGATTTTAACAGGACATAACTGTTCATAATCCGATCCGTATGTCAAAACACGGGAAAAAGTTAATGACCGAACCGGTTTCGCGCTGCAGCTGTTTCCAAAGAGTACTTACATGGTGCATCCGGGCATATAAAAGAAGGAAATCCGACAGACTCCGGATTCAGGTGTCAGCAGGACGATGCAAACAACTCTCTGATAAGCGATTCACCGCCCTGCCCCGCTTGCGGCATACCCTGGCAGCAGCAAATACGCCGCGAGGCCGGAAGAGTCGGCTGACAAGTTGTTTGTGCCAGGGATTTAAAAAAGAAAAGCCCCAGGGCATATGCCCCGGGGCCTAGTGAATGGCGGAACAGACGGGGATCGAACCCGTGACCTCCTGCGTGACAGGCAGGCGTTCTAACCAAGCTGAACTACTGCTCCTAATAGGCGCCTGACAGTTATCTACTCTCACACGGCTCAGAACC
>Ga0256406_1002591_pt1 | contig 24975 bp, 17 predicted proteins | sample RumenRJG_03DNA_FD_185986 | JGI IMG/M metagenome (GOLD analysis project Ga0256406, IMG submission 185986) | Bovine rumen microbial communities from Lethbridge, Alberta, Canada - RJG_03 | ecosystem: Host-associated > Mammals > Digestive system > Stomach > Rumen | place: Canada: Alberta | collected...
CGGCATCTATATCATGCGCTACTGCACCCATCAGGTTATATACGGAGTTAGGGAACAAGATGACGAGATTCTTTACCCACTGAAAGACATGCTGAACAGAAGTTTTCAACACGTCTTCTTTCAGAGCCTTGTCAGATAGAACTGTCAAGAGCAGTAAGTTCTGATTCTTTCTGTTATCTTCATTATAAATCCGAGCCCTTTCTTTATTAGAAGAATCAACATCACCATTGAGTTCCAATTTGTCGTCTGCCACAAAGACCTTAATCCACTTTCGTGATGTACCATCGTAATAAGACAACCACTCTTTTACAACTATTGATGTCATAAAAGAAACCACAAAGCCATACTGATACAAGATATTAGCTACCTTTATCTCTATCACGAATGCACTTGGCGCACTTAGATAATCCTTGTCAAATTTGAAAGCATCATTACGATGATTCTCCAACACGCTGTTGTCAAGAACAAAATCTTGAATAAAATCCAAAGCCTTTATAAGATTGCTTTTACCTGAGGCATTGGGGCCGTATATGGCCGCATCTCTGAGTACGGGTATAGGACTGTTTTCGAAAGCCACATGTGTAGAGTCAGAGGAAGGAATCATAGAGAACTCCGTCCGTTCTCTAAAGGATTTATAATTCTGTAATATCAATCTATATAACATAGAGAATAGAGTAATTCTTATTATGAATTTATGTCGAGGACAGCGAACAGATTCTAAGGCTTTGAGCAATTCGTCATTTTGGGACGATTAGGCTTTCTTATCTGTAATTTGGATGGTATCTATCAACGCCCGTATCGTTTTCCGCTTAATGAACTCTTGTTGTCCGGGAGGTTCGCTGCCCTCAGCGGACGACATGGAATAATGTGCTTCTACTGTCGAATGATGGTTGCCATATAATGTTGAGTGCCGTTTGTCCGCTGAGGGCAGCGGAGCTCCCGAGGGCGCAATTTTGTCGACATGGTAGTGGATTTACTTTCAGGTTTTGATTCTTGACTGGTCAGCAATGGAGGGAGGTTCATCATCCCGCTATTTGATCAACTGCGCAATATCGTCGTCAGAGAGTCCCTGATCCTTCAACTTCTGTATTAGTTTAGAAAGCTGGGCGTCTTTCTGAGTCAATTGGGTGTCTTTCTGAGTCAGCCGGGCATCCTTCTGAGAAAGCTGGGCATCCTTCTGAGTCAGCTGGGCGTTTTGCTCCTTAATCTTGCCGTTTTGTTCCTTGATTTTTCCGCCCTGCTCCTTAATTTTTCCGTCTTGCTCCTTGATTGTCTCGTTGCGGCTCATGACAGCTGCGTTGCGGTCTTCAATTGCCTTAAAATATTTATCCTCCACGCTCTTGCATTGGCGAAGCTGTGTGTCTTGGACAGTCAAAGATGGCCGGGGCAATTGAGGCTAAAAGCCTAAGGAATTGAAGATGCGCTCTTGACGCTTATTGAAGTCCTGGAGGAAGTTGAGGCGTTCCTGGAGCTGGCGGTACTCGGGAGAGTCGATTTGGTCGGACTCGGCGAGGGAGATCATGCGGGTGAGGATGTGGGTGATTTCATCTTTGGCTGTAACGGCCTGGTTACCGGCCTCAATCTGCTTGAGATAACGGGAGTACTCGGCATCGAGGTCGGCCGGACGGGGAGAGTGGGATTTCTTGGACATAATGGAGGGATTAAAAATGATGATTAAAAAGAGGGAGCGGCGGGTTGTAACCCGCCGAACAGGACAACAAAGACCTGAGAGAGGAAAAGGGTGGAAACGGGGCGAGGGCGAAAGGAGGAGCGAGGGAGCGGCGGGTTGTAACCCGCCGAACAGGACAACAGAGACCTGAGAGAGGGAACGGGGCGAGGGGCCGGATGAGGGGCGAGGGGGCAGATGAGGGGCGGAGGGGTGGATAAAGAGGGCGGAGGGGCGGATGAAGAGGGCGAGGGGGTGGATAAAGGGCGGGGTTCAGTCCTTGCGGATGATGAAGCGGGAGGGGACGAAGTTGATGCAGACGCCGGCGACGCCGGCAATTTCGACAACGACGCGGCGGTTGCCCTTGATGCGCTTGATGATGCCCTCGATGCCGGCGAAGGGTCCTGAGGTGACGACAACGGTGTCGCCGGGATGGCCTTGGAGGTCTGCGGCGGAGAGGAATGTGCGCTGGTCGTCGGGTGCCTCGGAGATGCGTATGAAGTTGTCCATCTGCTTGTCGGGTACGGTGATAATCTCGCGGAGGCTGTCGGGAGCGGCTGTGATGGGGCGTGTCATGTAGCGCAGGGGCTCGGCCTCGATGCGTGTGTGCTTGAGGTTGTCGAGGGTGACCTTTGCGGAGCGGACGAAGAGCAGGTTGCTGATGGCCGGTACGCGTCCGTGGCGTATTCGGCTGCCCTCGCGCCACGTGCGTTCGACGGTGGGGAGGAAGGTGCGTATGGCGAGGGTGTCGAGGAAGTCCTTGACGAGGTTCTGGCGGCCGTAGGTGACGCGCATGGGGAACCAGTATTCGGTTTTGGCGTCAAGCATAGCTGGGGGTCACCGCACCGGTGAAGCGGCACGGCGATGGTTGTTGTTCGTCGTTGATCCTTATCTTGTCCATTGCCCTGATATCCAGTAGCCCTATTGGGCGATAAGGGTGTCAATTTCTTGCAAAGGTAAGAAGTTTATGGGAGTTTTCAAAGAAATCCACATTAAATTATGGAAATTATTGGAAATAATTAGTAATTTTGCAGCGGAGAAGAGGAGGAGATAGGCGAGAATAGGGAGCTATAGGCGAGCATAGGGAGACCATAGAGAGCCAGAGGCGGCAGGAGCGAGAAGAGAGAAAAAAGGCTCCCGACGGAGCCGAAACTAAAACAGATCAAAAAGAAAGGAAATAGATATGAGCAACAACGAAGAGACAAATAATTTTCAGGTGGTGCACCATGCCTACAGTCCGTTGGAGGCAATCACGGAGGCTAAGCGGTGCCTGCACTGCCGTGTGCCACAGTGCGTTAAGGGTTGTCCGATAGGCAACCACATTCCCGACTTCATCCACGAGCTGTCGAAGGGCAATATTGGTTCGGCGATGGCTGTTATCAACGAGACGAGCAACCTGCCTGCAATATGCGGCAGGGTGTGTCCTCACGAGAAACAGTGCCAGGGCCACTGCATTTTAGCCAAGAAGGGCAAGCCGATAAAGATTGGTCGCTTAGAGGCTTTCATCGCGGACTTCGATACCGACATGAACCTCACGCGCGAGATGATTCCGCAGAAGACTCGTGGGCGCGTGGCGGTGATAGGATCGGGTCCGGCTGGACTGACCGTTGCCGGCGACCTGGCGCGTAAGGGTTTCGCGGTGACCATCTTCGAGGGTCAGGAGGAGCCTGGCGGTGTACTGATGTACGGCATCCCCGAGTACCGGCTGCCTAAGGACGTGGTACGCAAGGAGATAGCTAAAATCCAGGCTCTCGGTGTCGACTTCAAGCTGAACTGCTTGGTGGGCCGCAACGGTGTGACCGTCGACAGCATTTTTGCCGACGGCTACGATGCCATCTTCATGGGCACGGGCACGGCTCTGCCCCAGGAGCTGAAGGGCGTTCCAGGAGCTACGCTGCACGGTGTCAGTCAGTCGACCGACCTGCTGCATAACGTCAACGCGTTCAACGAGGGAGCCATCGGCCGTGAGATGGTTCCGCTGCGTGAGGGCGAGAAGGTGGGCGTCATCGGTGGCGGCAATGTGGCCATGGACGCTGCCCGCACGGCTATCCGGTTGGGTGCCGACGTGACGGTCATATACCGTAAGACTCAGGAGGAGATGCCTGCTATAGAGAGCGAGTATAACGACGCGGTGAAGGAAGGGGTGAAATTCGTTTGGCAGACAAACGCTGTGGAGTTCATCGGCGACGGCAACAAGAACAAGAAGGAGGAGCGGCTGAAGGCCGTGCGCCTCGCTGGTCCCGACGGTGAGCGCGTGGAGCCTTACGACCGGATATTCTTGGCTATAGGATCCCGTCCGGCGAGCAGGATTGTGTCGACGACTAACGGCATCGATGTTGACGAGAAGGGATACGTCATCGTCAAGGATCGTCCCTGCGGTATGACGACGCGTCCGGGAGTTTTCGCCGGTGGCGATGTTGTTCACAGGCCTCAGACGGTGGTCTTGGCTATGAAGGCCGCGCAGATGGTGGCTGAGGGCATTGCGCAGTATGTCGATGCCATAAAGCTGCTGAGAGATATTGGGATGAAGGAGATATAGGAGGCTATAGGGAGCTATAGGAAGCTATAGGGGCTATAGGATCGAGGCCGGATGTAAAGAAAAATCAGAACCGGGAGACCGAGGGAAACGAGGCCGTAAGTGGCTGGGGGACTGAGGGATAGCAAAAGGGGCTGAATTGGATTGCAAAACGGTAGATATTACAATGCAAAACGGTGCTTTTCGCAAGACGAAAAGCACCGTTTTGCATTGTAAAAAGGACGGGAAAGGAGAGATGTAAAGAAAAACTCAAGACAGGAGGGGCGAAGGAGGGGCACGGGAGGCCGAGAGAGGGAGCGGGAGGCCGAGAGAGGGGAGCGGCGGGTTGTAACCCGCCGAACACGACAGCACAGACCAGAGAGAGGGGAAACGCAGCCAAACGAAACGCAACGGGGGCCAAACGAGGGACAACAGGCGGCCAACCGGTAGAAAACAGGGGCAGCCAACCGAGGGAAACAGCCAGCTAACCGCAGCGCAGCACGGGGGCAGCCAACCGATGGGAAACGCAGCCAAACGAAACGCAACGGGGGCCAAACGAGGGACAACGGGGACCAAGCGAGGGACAACGGGGGCCAAGCGAGGGACAACAGGCGGCCAACCGAGGGAACCAGCGAGCCAACCGCAGCAGCGGGCAAGCGGCCACAGCGGGCCGCCCCCTCACTCTCCGCAGCGCCTTTCCTTGCGGACCTTCTCGAGGAACTCGGTGGGGGTGATGCCGAACTGCTGCTTGAAGAGGCGGCGGAAGTAGGTGGGTGAGGCGTAGCCAACACGCACGTAGAGGTCGTTGACGGCTATGGAGGGGTTGGCGCGCATGATGCGGCAGGCCTCCTTGAGGCGGATGTCGTTGATGAACGCCATGACGCCGAGGCCGGTGAGGGCGTGGAGCTTCTTGTAGAGCGAGCTTCCCGACATGCACATATCACGGGCGAAGCGCTCGCGGTCGTAGTTCTCCTCGGCAATGTTCTCCTTGACCTTCGCTATGCATCGCTGAACGAACTGCTCGTCGGGGTTGCTGTAGTGGGTGTTGGCAGTATCGTCGTCGACCATCTTCTTGAATTTCAGGCGTATACGCTCACGGTTGGCGATGAAATTCTCGATGCGCAGGTGGAGGGTTTCGAGACTGAACGGCTTGGCGAGGTAGGCATCGGCACCGACCTTATATCCCTCGTCGCGGTCGTCGTCGCGCACCTTTGCCGTGAGCATGATGACCGGCATCATGGCATAGTCGGCGTTGGCCTTGATTTTCTTGGTGAGTTCGATACCGCCCATGACTGGCATCATCACGTCGGTGACGACGATGTCGACGGCGTTGCGCTCGAGGACCGTCAGCGCCTGCCGGCCGTTGGCGGCCCGGAGGATGTTGTACCACTGTCCGAGGAATGTTGCCATGATGTCGATCAGGTCGATATTGTCCTCGACGAGGAGGACAGTGTAGCGCGACGACTCTTTTTCGCCGTCGGCATCCGGTTCGGCCTCATCGGCACCGGCAGCCACGGCAGAACCATCAGCGGGCTCGGCAGCATTGCCATCGGCCACCGGCTGTGCTCCGGCCTCACCGCCCTCGGTGGTCACCGTCTCCTTGACCGCCGCTTTGGCGACGTCCTCCGCCGATGCCCCTTTGGCACCCGTCTCCCGGCTGATGGGCAGGACGACGGTGAACGTAGTGCCCTCACCCTCAGTGCTTTCGACGGAGATGGTACCTTTGAGCTTTCGCACGAGATCGCGCGTCAGCGACAGTCCGATGCCCGTTCCGGTAGATCCGATGGAACGGTAGTCGCCGTCCATGAACCGCGAAAAGAGCTGTTTCATGCGTGCCTTCGATATTCCCGTTCCGTTGTCGGCTACGGTGATGGTGGCAAAGCCCTTGTCGTAGGCCACACCGACGACGACATGTCCGCCTACGGCGGTATGCTTGATGGCGTTGGAGATGAGATTGTAAACAATCTTGTCGAGTTTATCGGTATCGAAAAGACAGTGTATCGGCATGCGGCCGCGGGTCGTAAACGTCAGACTGACACCGCGTTGCATGGCCAACGGCCGCATATTGTCAGTCTCCTGCCGCAGGAATTCGTTCATGTCGTTGTCGGATAATTCGATGACGAGGCGTCCCGCGTTGAGCTTGTCGATTTCGAGAATCTGACGTATGAGCCTTGTCAGTCGCGTCATATTGTTGCGGATAATCGTGTAGGCCCCTGCGTCGATATTCTTCTCTTGAGCGTCGATAGAAGCCTGCACTACCGATATTGGCATGAGCAGCTCATGGGTGATATTGGTGAAGACCTGCGCCATGCGGAGCCGGTTCTGCGTGCGCACGCGCTGACGGTACCACACGATGATGCCCCATCCAGCAGCCACAGCCATGAGTATATATATAATGTATGCCCACCACGACCGCCACCATGGCGGCAGCACGCGGATGGTGATGGCGTATGGCATGTCGACCCACCGGCCGTTGGTGTCGGTGGCGCGGAGGTGGAAGGTATATTTTCCGGCGGGCAGATTCTCGAAGGTTGCCGTATGTCCTCCCTCCGCCGACATTTTCCATTCGTCGTTGTACCCGTCGAGGCGGTATTCGTAGCGCACTGCCGTCACATTGGCAAAGTCGAGGTTGGAGAATCCGAGTTTGACCACCCTCACTCCGTACGGCACCGTTATCTCCTTTGTGTATGACGGCACACTCTTCGTCAGTTTCGCCTGCATAGCACTGTCGAGAACGGCAAATTCCCTTCCGTCGATGGTCAGCGTCGATATCGACAGCTTCATTCCCATCGGACTCGTGCTGCCGAGCCGCCGTGTGTCGATAGCGACGATTTTGTTTGAAGCCCCGAAGTAGAGCATCGCCCCACGGCGGAACACCGCGTTCTCCATGAGGTTCAGCCGCGAGTTCTGGGCAGGGATGCAGAACCTCTGAATGACGAGGCGGCGGCTGCTGTCGCGACTTGTCCTGACGATGCTGTTGGTGCCTCCGAACCATATATTCCCGTCGATATCGGTTATGGCCGAGTAGTAGCGCACGTCGTCGTTGTCGGTTTCGGCCACTGTGTTCGAGCAGTCGTGGGCGTTGTCCCAAAGGAGGACCTCGCCCGCAGAGGTTAAGAATACTATCTGACCGTATTTATCCTCGGCGCAGGTGATGGCTCCAGCTGCCGCGTATTTCATTGTGTGGCAGACAGTTCTGGGCATGAGCCACGGTTGGTCCTTGGCTTTCCGCCCCGGTGAAGGGTCGACGCGCAGAACCCCGTTGTCGCGTGTGCATATCCACACCCGTCCGCGGTGGTCCTGCATGATGTGGGTCACCTCGCCGCGCCCGATATTTGGGATGTACTTCGCGAGCGGAATATTATACGTGTGGCCGTCGCGGGCGAGGATTACAACATTCGTCATCTGCCCGAGCCACATATTGCCGTCGCGGTCCTCCATCATCGTGCTGATGGAGTTTTCGTGGGTGTAGGATCGGCTGGTGAGGTCGAGGGTTGTGGCTGTACCGTCGGGGTGGACGACGACACCGCCGTCATACATATTCGCTATCCACACGTTGCCGTGGCTGTCGGTAATCAAGTCCTGGCACGACGTGGTGACGAGCCGGGGGTTGAGACCACCGAGCTGCGGCACCGCCGTGGCGTGGGGCGAGACGGTGGCTCCCAACTCGAAGGTCGACACACCGGTGATGCGCGAACCGAGCCAGAAGAGGCGTCCGTCGGTGGTGACGAGCTTGTTGATGGCCCCGCGGAGGAGTCCGTCGGCGTAGGGTGCCACGGGGATGATGTTCAGGGCCGTGGAGAAGGTGGAGAAGAACTCCACCGCCTCCGATTTCTTCACCAGAGCCACGGTGCCTACACCGTTTTCTACAGCGACGGCGTTCATCTCGTCAGATGTGGCAGGGATAACCTCAATGTGCTGGGCGGGATCGAAACGGAATACCTTGCTGCGCGCGCAGGCTAAGACGTTGTCGCCGGTAATCGCCACAATATTATATACCGGTTCGCCGGCGGTGCCACTGAAGGCCTTCACCGTAGGGTGCGGTGTCGTGGGGTTGTCGATGAGGCGCACGCCGTCGCGCCAGCTGCCGGCCCAGAGGCGTCCGTGGCTGTCGAAGGTTAGGCAGTAGTAGTTGTCGCCGTCGACGGCCACGCGGTGCATCCTCCGGCTCCGTTTGTCGTACATCCACAGTCCATGCGACCACGTTCCGATGAACAGGTGGCCGCTGCCGTCGTTGACGATAGCCTTGACTGCGAGGCGTTCCGTGCCCCTCATGAGGCGGAAGCTGTCGGTGTGGCGGTCGTAGACAACCATTCCGCCGTCGGTACCGCCATAGACGCTGCCGTCGGCATCAGGATAGATGCAGTAGACGAGGCTCTGCCGCGGTGTCGGCATGCGGTAGACATGTGAGCCTAAAGAGGCGAGCTCAAGACACGTGATGCCGTTGTCGGTGGCTATCCACAGCGATCCGTGGCCGTTGGCGGCAAGGGCCTCGATGCCGTTGTCGGAGAGTAGCGAGGGGGTTTTGAGCGTGTTCCGAATCTGTTGGAAATTATAACCGTCGTAGCGCATCAGGCCGGCGGTGGTGCCTATCCACAGGAATCCCTTGGCGTCGAAGGTGGCCGCCTTGACCATGTCGGACACGGGCAGCTCCACCCTGTGGCCCACAGGCTGCGCTCCCGTCGGCACGGCACTGAGCAGCAGCGACAGAGCGGATATTATGAGTATAGAAATGCGTTTCATAGATGTCATACTGCAAAGTTAAGGATAATTTCCGATTTTCACTATTTGTTTCCATTAAAAAACGATATTTTACCTATATATGTCGGTATTTATAGTAATTTTGCACTTGAAAAAACCAAAGCTACCGCCGGCAGCATTATTTGCAGCCGTGCAAAGGCATTCAATCTCAGCAAATAACCTTGACCGGGGACCTGTCGATGGCAGGCCCCCGGATAGTCGTGTTTGTAGCTGATGCTTTGGCGTTTTGCGGCAGCTGAGCAGAGCGACGAGCCCCGCGCATGCCCCCTCACATTCACCCCATCCACCCTGTCTACCCCATCAAATCAATAAAATCGATCAACTAATAAAAACTAATCGACTCCAATGCAACGAACAACTCTCCTCCTTCTCCTCCTTCTCCTGAGCCTGTCGCTCCCCGCGAAGACTAAAAAGCCGGTGCAGGGCGACCGCGAATACTGGGCTTCGCTGGCCTATAAGATGGCGCAGCCGGTGCTCGAGAACATGGCCCACGGCACCCTCCAGAAGAACATGATGACCGAATTCAGCCCTTCGTTCGACAACCGCAACCGCAAGGTGCTCTATATGGAGTGCTTCGGCCGACTGATGGCGGGCATAGCACCATGGCTCGCCCTCCCCGACGACGACACTGCCGAGGGCATCAAGCGCCACCAACTGCGCACGTGGGCCCTGCAGGCCTATAAGAACGCCGTCGACAAGCAGTCGGCCGACTATCTCTGCTGGGGCATCGGCGGACAGAATCTCGTCGACGCGGCGTATATAGCCGAGAGCTTCGTCAGGGCCTACGACGCTCTCTGGAAACCCCTCGACCACACGACTAAGAAACGCTATCTCAAGGAGTTTGCCGGTCTGCGCGCCATCGACCCGCCATACACCAACTGGCTGCTGTTCTCGTCGACGATAGAGAGTTTCATTGCCAAGGCCACAGCCGACGACCCGTCGCTCCACGTGGCTTACGACCAGTACCGCGTCAATTCGGCATGCCGGAAGATGGAAGAATGGTATGTCGGCGACGGATGGTATTCCGACGGACCAGAATTTGCCTTCGACTACTACAGCTCCTACGTCTTCCACCCCATGTACCTCGAGACGCTGAAGTCGATGGTCGACGCCAAGGCCAGAACGCGTATCGACTACCAGCGCTATTACGACCGCGAGCTCCTGCGCTGTCAGAAGTATGCCATCATCCTCGAACGCCTCATCTCGCCCGAAGGCACCTTCCCCGTCTTCGGCCGCAGCATCCCCTACCGCATGGCGGCCATGCAGCCACTGGCCCTGATGGCCTGGCAGCGCACACTGCCTAAGGAGCTCACCAACGGTCAGGTGAGGGCGGCACTGACGAAGGTCATGCACCGGATGTTCGACAAGGAGAATAATTTCAACGCCGGCGGATACCTCACCATCGGATTCTGCGGCCATCAGCCCGCCGTCGCCGACTGGTACACGAACAACGGTTCGCTGTATATGACGACATTAGCATTCATGCCCCTCGGCCTCCCCGCCGACGATCCTTTCTGGACCGACCCAGCCGAGCCCTGGACGCAGGTGAAAGCCTGGAACGGACAGGATTTCCCCAAGGACCACCGCTGGCAGGACAATATCTCGACCAAGGATAAGTGGTGAGCAGCGAGGCTATAGCGCCTATAGCTTCTTATAGCTTCCTATAAGCGCCTATGCCCCCTATGCTCCCTATGATTCCCTATAGCCCCCTATAAAAAACCTATAAGATGAAACGGACCATACTTCTTCTTGCCTTTCTGCTGACGATGACCGTGGGCAGGGCCGGCAACATCAACTACCGCGACACGGTGGCGAAGACCATTGCCGTCGTCAACGACTACTGGCAGGCGCACCACAGCGCCGACAGCCCGGCATTCTGGAACTGGGCCGCCTACCACACCGGAAACATGGAGGCCTACCGGCTCCTCGGCTGTCAGCGCTGGCTCGACTACTCGGAGCGGTGGGCCGACCACAACGACTGGAGCGGGGCCACCGAGAAGGACCCCGCACGCTGGACCTACCGCAAATACGGCGAGGACCAGCAGCACGTGCTCTTCGCCGACTGGCAGATTTGCTTCCAGACCTACATAGACCTATATAATATACGCCACGCCCGAAAGCGAATAGCCCGCGCCCGTGAGGTGATGGGCTACATGGCCGACCACCCCGCCACCGACTACTGGTGGTGGGCCGACGCCCTGTATATGGCCATGCCGGTGATGACGAAGATGTACCGGCTGACGGGACAGGAGAAATATCTCGACAAGATGTACGCTTGTCTGCTCCACACCGACAGCATCATGCTCGACAGCGCCACGGGACTCTACTTCCGCGATGCCCGCTACGTCTATCCAGCCCATAAGACTGCCGCGGGGAAGAAGGACTTCTGGGCCCGCGGATGCGGATGGGTGCTTGCCGGACTGGCCAAGGTTCTCCAGGACATGCCGCCGACGTACCGCCACTATCCGTTCTTCGTCGAGAAATACCGCCGCTTGGCCGCAGCCGTAGCGAGCTGTCAGCAGCCGGAGGGCTACTGGACCCGGTCGATGCTCGACGCCGCCCAGGCTCCTGGACCGGAGACGAGCGGCACGGCGTTCTTCACCTATGGCCTGCTCTGGGGCATAAACAACGGACTGCTGTCCGAAACCGACTATATGCCGGTGGTGTCGAGGGCATGGACGTATCTGTCGCACAAGGCCCTGCAGCGCGACGGCAGCATCGGCTACGTGCAGCCCATCGGCGACAGAGCTATCCCGGGACAGACCCTAAGCCCGTCGTCGCAGGCCGATTTCGGGGTGGGAGCGTTCCTCCTCGCCGCCTGCGAGTATGTACGGTTCCTCGACCGGAAAGCCGCCGTCAGGCAGGTGCCGCTGACGGTCGTCAACGACGGCGACAGCCAGTGGCAGGGTATCGTCGAGAGCGATGCCGCCGCGGTGAGGAAGGCCCTGAGCATCGCCGACGGAGCGCCTCTGCTGCTGCGCAATGCCGCCGGTCAGGAAATCGACGCTCAGGAGACCTACGACGGTCACCTGCTCATCGACGCGAGCGTGCAGCCCCACTCGTCGTGGACGTGCTTTGCCGAGGCCGGACAACCGCGGAAGCCACGGCGGTGGACGGCGGGAGCGGTATATAAGATACGTAAGGACGACATTGCATGGGAGAACGACCGCTGCGCTTACCGCGCCTACGGACCGGCACTGCAGCGGACGGGTGAGCGGTCGTACGGCATCGACGTGTGGGTGAAGAACACCCCCGACCTCGTCCTCGACGAACGCTACTCCGCTGACCATCAGAGCAATATCGACGCATGGCCGATAGAACGCGAGGGACGCACAGCCGAAGGACGCATCTTCCACAACGAGGGCACATTCCACCTCGACCACGGCAACGGCTTCGACGGCTATGGCGTGGGACCGACCCTCGGCTGCGGCACACCGGCGATAATCGCGTCGGGACGACTCATCATCCCCTACTGCTACACCGGATGCACCATCCTCGACAACGGACCGTTGAGGTTCACCGTCCGACTCGACTACAGCCGTAATGCCGACGGCATCGACCTCGGCGAGCACCGTATCATCAGCCTCGACAAGGGCAGCCATTTCAACCGGATAACGGTGTGGTACGACAGTCTCGGCAACGCCGCCGCAGCCGATAAAGCCGAAGGAGCGGCTGCCGCAAATGGCTCTAAGTCAGTGCAAAAAGCCGCCGGTGCGTCGTTAGCTGCGGGTATCGTCATCAACGGCCACGGCCAACTCGGCGAGGGCAAGGACTACATCGTCTACGCCGACCCCACCGACCGCCCCGATGTCAGCGGGTCGACAATCTATGTGGCAGCACTCTTCCCCGATGGCAAGGCCACTATCGGCCGAACACCCGACAACCGCAATGCCGTAGGCATCATCACCGACTACCACGGCGAGCCCGTAACTTACTATGCCGGAGCGGGTTGGAGCCGTTACGACGTTCCCGACATGACGGTCTGGCGCCATATCGTCGAGACGTTCATCGACAGCGCAAAGCACAGACCCGCGGTCAGCATCGGCACCGCAAAAACGACGGCAAAATAACCGGCACAGCAAAAAAACGACAGCTGAATAATGACCTCCATCCTCATCACCATAGTGTCGGCACTGCAGATGTTGGCATCGTTCACCAACTATATCGTCGGCGACTACCAGTACATCAGTCCCGAATATGCCTGTTTCCGTGGCGAGAACACCATGGGCAGCGACGAACGCGGCGTGCGCACCAACGCCGACTTGTCGATGGTCAGCGCGTTTATGTGCCGCTATGCCGCCGACAGCGTAGCCCTGCCCGCTGGCATAACGTACAATCAGCTCGACACGATGGCGATGAAGACGCTCGCCTACGCCGTAGCCACGCATAAGGCGGTGAGGAAGAGGGCCTGCCGCGACGGCCGCTACTGGGGTTCGAAAGCTCGCAACGACAAGCAGTGGGAGAGCAGTCTGTGGGCACTGTCGGTGGCCTATTCGGCTCTGTTTCAGTGGGATAAGCTCTCGCCGACGATGAAAGCCGACATCCACCGTCTCCTCAGAGCCGAATGCAACTACGAGCTGGAACGCGACATACCCACCGGATACCGCTACGATACGAAAGCCGAGGAGAACGGATGGGAGGTCGGCGTGCTCGCGGCGGCTGTGGCACTCTTCCCCGACGACAGCCTCGCCACGAGGTGGTACGCACGGATGAGGGATTTTGTCGTCAACAGCTACTCGCACCCCTCCGATGCCACCGACACGACGGCCGTCACGCCGTGGATCGACAATGCCACCGTTGCCGACCTCTACCGTGGGCCTAACCTCTTCAGCGACTGGACATTACAGAACCACGGGTTCTTCCACACGTCATATCAGAATGTCGTCATCCAGGAACTCGGCGAGGCCGCACTCATCATCCCCTTGGCCGAGATGGAGCGCCGTAGGCTATCGTCAGCCGTTAAAGGCCGGAAACGCCGCCACACGCTGGCACCGGCCTTCGTCCACGCCGACACGCGGTGGATGCTCCACAATTGCGGGGCCGTGGAGCGCAACGTACTTAACTGGCTGACGCTTGCCGACGGCGAGCAGGCCATGCCCAACGGCAACGACTGGAGTCTGTTTCTCTACGACCAGGTGACGAGCTATTCGACGATGGCGTGTATGCTTGGCGACGACGATGCACTGCTCTTCGAGCGACTGGCTCTCAAGCAGATAGCGCGCCGACAGCGCACGACGGCCGACGGTTCGTGGCTCCTCAACCCCGATGTGGGGGCACGGCGCATGGGCGTCGAGGGTCACCGCGTGATGATGACGTGGCTCATGCACCATGTTTTTCCCACCACCGGACGGCGCCCGACGGCGTGGGCCGACTTCCTGAGCCGCTACCGTTCAGCACGCTATTTCCCCTGTCAGCGCATCGTCAGGACGCTCACACCCAACTACTTCGCCTGCTTCTCCTTCGCCGCCGGAAAGCACAGCTACACGGGCTATATTGCACCGACGGACAGCACGAACAACAACCTCGTAGTGCCCTACAGGAAATATAATACGGGAAACATCATAGGATATTACACCGTCGAGGGCCGCCACACCAACGCGCGCCTCGTCGGCGAACCCCTCGTCAGCGTCGACGGACCATACTTCACCATCAGGGCTACAACGGCGGAGAACGATTCGGCACTGATCCGCCATTTCACCATCACGACAACGGCCGACGGGCTGGAATACTCTGACACCGTGGAGGTTATCGACCCCGAGGCGAAGATCACCGCCGACCGCACGGGTCTCCTTGCCGTCAGCGACGACCCCTTCACATCTACCGACCGCCACTACGTTCTCCGTCCCGGCACAACGGTCATCGACGGCCTCCTCTCGATCATCGCCGACAGCCCCTCGCCCGCCGTCGTCACCGACCGGTCAACGGATAACTCCATCACCACCCTGAAGGTCTATCCCTTTCTCACCGCTCCCCAGCTCCACCACCACATAATCTACCGGGTGGCAGCAAAGCATTGAGCAGCAAGGACCGAGCAGCCGTCGCACCAGCTGCTCTGAACCAACACGAAACAAACGAATGCGGCCAACACATTAATTATCAGAGGATTGCCAACGTGGCACATTGGCAGGAGCGGATAAGTAGGGTTAAGGGCCGTCCGCAAACTTCACCATGATACTCGTCCGTCGCTGCGGGGGATATGATACCCCACCCTACTGCCATAAAAGAATTGTGCCGTTGCCGCTACCAGCCCCGGCGGGGCTGAATCATCAATAACACTAAGTTTGCAGTGAGAAAAGAGAGTGAATAAAAGCTCTTTAAGAAGAAAGCGTCGGAAAAACCGAATGTAAACTTCTTTTCTTGGTTAATCTCTGTACCTTTGTTGTAAAAAGGAAGAGATCGACCCCTGCGCCAGTAAACTCCTTAAATAACCCCGGACTAAGCGAGTGATAACGAGCGCAGTCCGGGGATCAAATATGCCGACAGCCATACACTCAGTGCCTCGAAGACGCACAATAGCACGAAGTGCGCACACGTTTCTGCGCGTTCCGCTATTCAACCTCTTCGAGGCTGGTCATTGATTTCTCTCGCTGCATTCTACCCCCAGACTGCGGTCGCTGCGCTCCCTTAGTCTGGGGTTATTGAGAATTAAGCCCCGTCGGGGCTTTGCGTTGGTAGCGAAAAATTACCCTCGCCAAGCCGCTAAGTGCGCAAAGATTCCGCAAAGATTGTTCTTGTCTTTGGTTGCGTGTAGCCTTTGCGTCCTTTGCGGCTTTGCGAGAAAGAATCATCCACGTGGTAATAGGATGGTGATACCCCCTACCATCTGCGGTGTAATTCCCTTTTCATCTCGCCCGCTGTCGGTAGGATGGGGATAAACCCCATTCCCTACTGGATGAATGCAGCAACGTGTTAATTATCAGCGTGTTGCAGGGGCGGATATGCATTAATAGTGACCACCACGACCACCTTGCCCGTCAGCATCCAATGCCCATTTCTACTTTGTTTTTCCTTCGTCCTGAAGGTCATCAACATCATACCCAAGCCTTTGGGCGACAATCTTGACCATCTTCCGGTCGACAGTATCAGCTTGATTATGGTCGTAGATGAGCAGTAAAACTACTTTACCTTTTTCCTCATCGACAGCAAATGTCAGCGTTATGATGCGGGCACCTTTCGACTTACCGCCACCTTTCGACTTGATGGCCATCCTTATCTTACGAATGCCCGGCTGGAGAACAACACCTTGAAAGGGATCATCTGTCAAGGATTTTCTGAATTCATCAAGGTCGTCCATCAGACTCCTGTATCTCTTCCACAACGGTTTTGCCATGCGGAGAAATTCCTTGGTGAATTCAACGCTCCATTTCATTTTTGAATTCCTCCCAATCCATCAGATTACCCTTACCTTCTCTTGCGCCCTTCACTTCGAGCAACGCCCTATAAAGATTCTCCGACAAATCATCCTTGCCAATGACAATATCATCGTTTTTGATTGGAACAATACGGAAACTACCCGCACGCGACTTCACAACCACATCCTCACCACTCTGGGCAACACCAACGTACTTAGCCTGGTTTGCCCTGAACTCCCTTCCTGTAAGTACTATCATAATTTCCGGTTTTAATGTTTACGCCACAAAGATACAACAAATTTATTATATCGTACCATTTTGGTACACAAATTTTTATCGCAACGCTTCATCGTAAAAAAATAACACGTCCGATGTAGAATCAACCTGCGCCATCTGCGGCATCTGCGCACTAATACCTCCTCCCGCTGATTTATCTGTTTATTCTTTCTCTCGCTGATTTATCTCTGAGATTATCCTCTCGCATATTCCGCTTATCTCGCTGATTCTTCACATTTTATCCTCTCACAGATTCTATACAAACTATTTCTCACGGATTACACGGATTCTTTACAATTTTATTCTCTCACAGATCACACAGATTACACAGATTCTTTGCTATTTTATCCTCTCACGGATTACACGGATCTCACAGATTCTTTGCAATTTATCAAATCAAAGTTTCTTTGCAATTTATCAACTCACAGAATCTTTGCATTTTATTCTCTCACGGATTACACAGATTACACAGATTTTATTGAGGCAATGCTCGACACAGTGCGGTTTCGGGGGCGGCCTTTTTGGCCGTCAGCAGTCGACGGACAAGCGGCACAACGCGGTTGCAGGGGCGGCCTTTATGGCCGTCAGCGGACAACGGACAAGCAGCATAATATCGCGCCATTGGGGGGTAAAGGTAAGTGGACGATGGGGTGGTCCTTGTGGCCCCCGCAAACGACAGCATAGCGCATAGGGGGCAGGGCCGCCCCTGAAAACGAACCGTGCCGCTTACTCGCTATTAACGGATGCGCCCATCCTCTGTTTAATATCCTGCGCAAACCACTGATACTAAGACCCTTGCAGCACTCTGCCAGTAGGGGTGGGGTTTATCCCCACCCTCGCAGCTGCGGGGCAGCTACTTTATTTTTCATCCATTGCTGCAGAGTATCTACCTTAATTCTTTCTCGCAGTTAGTAGGGCTGGGATAAACCCAGCCCCTACGGTGGATAGGTGCAACACATTGATAACCAATGCGTTGTTAACATTAACCCTTTGTAGGGACGGGTGTGTAAGGTTAAGGTCCGTCTGCGTTAATATTATATTCTCTGCCACTGACAGCCCCGTCGGGGCTTTGCGTTGGTTGAGTAAATCCCTCGCGGCGACAGCGGTTTTTCTGGTTTTCCTTGCCGTGATGCAAGCCTGAGGAACGAAGGCTGTTTCTTTCTGGTGCCGGTGGGCCGAAGCTTGCTTCGAAGCACGACGGTACCAGAAAGAAACAGAGGACGAAGCCCTTGCATCACGGCAAGGGTTTTTCTTGTTTTTGTCAAAAAGGAATACGCATTATTCGTGAATCATTGGCGCAGCCTTTGCGTCCTTTGCGGCTTTGCGAGAAAGAATCATCCACGTGGCAATAGGATGGTGATACCCCACCATCTGCAGTGTAATTCCCTTTTCATCTCGCCCGCTGTCTGTAGGATGGGGATAAACCCCATCCCTACGGTGGCTGAATGCAGCAATATGTTAATTATCAGTATGTTGCATGATTATTTAGCATGATGTGGCTGTGTGCTGCAAGTATATTCCATGCAGGTGTGGCAATCCCTCGCGGCGTCAGCGGTTTTCCTGGTTTTCCTTGCCGTGATGCAAGCCTGAGGAACGAAGGCTGTTTCTTTCTGGTGCCGGCGGGCCGAAGCTTGCTTCGAAGCACGACGGTGCCAGAAAGAAACAGAGGGCGAAGCCCTTGCATCACGGCAAGGGTTTTTCTTGTTTTTGTCAAAAAGGAATACGCGTTGTCCGTGATTTGCTGTGCGCAGCCTTTGCGTCCTTTGCGGCTTTGCGAGAAAGAATCATCCACGTGGCAATAGGATGGGGATACCCCCCACCATCTGCGGTGTAATTCCCTTTTCATCTCGCCCGCTGTCAGTAGGATGGGGATAAACCCCACACCTACGGTGGCTGAATGTAGCAACGTGTTAATTATCAGTGTATTGCATGTTCTATTTTTGTATGAGGTGAACACGGTAGCTAAATGCAGCAACGTGTTAATTATCAGTGTGTTGCATGTATTATTTTTGCATGAGGAGGCTGTGTGCTGCAACCGCGCTGTGCCGCATATCCGCTGATGGCCACGAAGGCCGCCCAGCACGTGTATCACATTATCAATGCTGTGACCGCGAGGCTAAAAATTATTCTTTGCCCTCCTCCGGCTGATTAGTAATTCTGGATTATCTGGTCGTGCTTCTTGCGCTGCTCCTTACTGAGGCCACGGCGCTTGAAGAGCGAGAAGAGGTCGAAGGAGAAACCGCCCGACATCTTTGGCGTATAGTAGTCACGGGCATCCTTGGTGGCATCCTTGACGTCGAACATCATCTTCCGGCGGCCGTAGATGACTACCTCGTCGAGGGAGTGATATTTCGGAATAAGCTCTATGGTGTCGGTCATCTCGTAGAGGTTGAGGGTCAGCGAGAGATAGTTGGGATGCGTGATGGTGACACTTGTGCACGGTTTGTCGAGCACGAACTCACCGCGCCAGTTTGTTGTTACGACAGTGTTGCGGTTGGTGTAAATTTTCACGTCGCGCACGGGCACCCCGTCGGCCATATTGACGATGACCCCACGCTTCTGGGCCATTGTCACGATGGCTATGCCAAGAAAAAAGAGTGTGGTGATAATCGTCCTCATGATGCCGTCGTTTTGTTGTCCTGAAAATTGAATCCTGCTTGCCGCAGCGGGCGGTGCTCAGTCCTCACTGCCGTCGCTGAGGATTATGGTTGTGGCCCCGATATTTATCATTGCCCCCGGCTCGATTATGCGGCGCTCCTGCGGGTCGATGCGCTCGCCATTGAGGAAGGTGCCGTTGTTGCTCGGTCCGTCGCGGAGAACGTATTGCAGAGCTCCTTTCTTCGTGCGGCTCACGGTAATGACACAGTGGTTGAGGTCCATGGTGAGGTCGCCCGTATCGATGGGGCACCGCACCTTGTTGCCCCGCATCATCCGGCCGATGCTGTTGTCGCCCGTCTGGAGGGGAATCTCCTGGCGGAAAGAGTATTTATTCTCTATGGCCACAATCATGCCATAGGGAGCGTTGCCGGCGCGCGTCTCCTCCTCGGCGTCGGTGGGATTATCCTTTAGCTTCGAGAGTCCGAACCGTATTCCGAACTTCTTTCCGCATTTTTCGCATACGAACATCACCTTCTGTCCGGCCACAAACCTCGTCTCGTCGAAGGTCAGGGGCTCACCGCATTGCGGGCATCTCACCTTTTTCATTCCTTAACCTCCAATAGCCATGAGTCCTTGAATGTGTCGTCGCCGACGAGATCGTTGAGGCGTTTGTGGGCCTCGTCCTTTGTCTTGAAATGTCCGTAGAGCACTTTTACGGCCCCCGTCGTACTGACGATAACGTCGCTGCGGCCCTCCTTGCGGAGCTTTGCAGCCAATGCCTCGGCGTTGGCGCGTGGCACATGCGAGCACACCACGATACTCCAGTGGCTGCCGGCTGATGCCGGTGCCGTCGCGTCAGTGCCGTCGTCGCTGGCCGTTGCTGCTGCCTCGGTGTTCTTCTCCGTTGCCGTGGCCTCGCTGGCTTGTGCCTGATCGGTCTTTGCAGCGGTGGTTTCAGCGTTGGTTGGGGCGGCAGTCTTGCTTCCGGTGCCACGGGCACTGAAAGCCGCTGTCTTTGCTTGTCCGTCGCTGCTGTGGGGGATGAGCATCTCGTAGAATCCGCTCTCGATATTCCCCGTCGTCATCGCACCATGGCGGTGGGCTATGGGGAAGGCTATAAGGCCTACGGTGGCCACCACGACAGCGGCCACGGCGGTATTGCGGACGGCCTTAAGGCTGATATTCAGCGTGCGGCGACCGCCCTCCTTGGCGATATATATGGCGCGTGGCTTCTCCTCGGCTACCTCGGCCTCGACGGTAGCAGGTACCTCCTTGTCGGCCGGCAGAAGGGGCATCTCGAAGGAGCTGAAAGCATAGAACTGCGGGGTGAGGATTCCCGACTCACACGGCTCGAAGTTCATCTTGCCGTCGTGGTCGTAGAAGAGCCGCCCGAGGTTCTCCAGTTCGTAGCTGCCCGTATTGCCCATGATACGCAGCATCTCGCGCACCTCATCCTCGATGGCACTCACGGCCTCGGGATAGCTGAGGTCGTAGGCCTCGACATACGACTGGGCGAGCAGTGAGTCGTTCATCTTCAGCATCGGGTTGAACCCCAACGTACGGTAGGGCGGCAGGAAGAGCTCCTCGTCGCCGTCGTAGCGGGCCACAACGCGATGCGCCACAAAGCCCCCGAGATTGGGGACGATAACGCACTCATTGCCCAACAGCAATATCTCTATATGTCTTGCGAGTCGTATCACGGGTGATTAATAATCGTTTTATTTCAAGTTGCAAAATTACGATTTAATTCTGTAATTACCAAGCGAGTGCCGCGGATTTTAATTAAATTAATCATTAAAAAGCTGTCAAGGCTTTGTTCTTTGCCCGAAAAAGTGTATCTTTGCACACATATTCTATATAGTGTACTAAGAAAGAAAAATTCGCATTAAAACAAACTGATAATATATTGGACTGGGAGCGGCAGCACTGTCGAGCCACATTGTTGTGAGCGGCGGCGGGCTATTGTGTCGCAACCACTGTATTTCAACAAGGAAACAAAATGGAGTTTAAGAAAACAGCTATTGAGGGAGTATGGGTGCTCGAGCCCAAAGTGTTCAACGACAACCGCGGTTACTTCTTTGAGTCCTACCGCCAGAGCGACTTCGACGAGCATATCGGCCGTCATGTCGAGTTTGTCCAGGACAACGAGTCGAAGAGTTCCTATGGTGTTCTTCGCGGCCTTCACTATCAGAAAGGCGAGTTCTCGCAGGCCAAGCTCGTCCGCGTCATCAGCGGGCGTGTCGTCGACGTGGCTGTCGACATCCGCAAGTCGAGTCCCACCTTCGGCAAGTATGTAGCTGTGGAGCTCTCGGGCGAGAACAAGCGCCAGTTCTTCATCCCCCGCGGCTTTGCCCATGGATTCCTCGTCCTCAGCGATGAGGCCATCTTCACTTATAAGGTCGACAATATCTATGCTCCTCAGAGCGAGGCCAGTATCCGCTGGGACGACCCGACGATCAACATCGAGTGGCCTATCGACCCGAAGGATGTCGTCCGCTCGGAGAAGGACATGCAGCGCGGGGTGGCCCTCGCCGATGCAGAGGTCTTCGAATAATACTGACAATCATGCCACGGGCATGACAAGGCGAAATATGAAACACTCAACAATAATTCTCATTGCCTTAGCAGCGCTGCTCGCCATGGCCGGATGCCGCCGCGGCACTGATACCGCCGCCAACGAGGACCGTCAGGCCAAGCAGATGCTTCAGGGTATATGGATGGACGACGAGAACGAGAATGCCGTCTTCTGGGTCAGGGGCGACAGCATCTTCTATCCCGACTCCACCAGTCAGCCGGCGAAATTCTGGGTCTACGGCGACAGTCTGTATATCCAGGGCCACACCGAGCTCCGCCACTACAAGATTACCAAGCAGGCCCCTCACCTCTTTAAGTTCATCAACGAGATGGGCGACGAGGTGAAACTCACCAAGGACAGCGGCGAGACTCTGCGCGGACAGTTCAATGTCTACCGTCCCTACGCCATCAACGTGCTGCGCCACTATAGTTCCGACACCCTCTTCCATGCCGACGGCAGCCGGTGGGAGGTGAAGGTGAAGGTGGAGCCTACGACCGACCCGGTGATAAAAACCGACTATAACGATGTCGGAATAGAGGTCGACAACCTCTATCTCGACAACCAGGCCCACGTCACCGTGCTCTTCGACGGTGTGGTGGTCTACGACCATGACTTCGTGAAGGGCGAGTTTGAGCGCTACATGCCGAAGGATATGGTCAGCAAGTCGATGCTCAGGTATATGGACCTCTTCGGTGCCGACTCCACAAGCGTGTATCTCGATGCCACCGTGGGCATTCCCGATGCCTCGTCGTCGTATGTCATCGAAACACGAATACAGCGCGACGGAAAGACGTCAATGAGAGTGAAATAAAGGAAAAACGGTTCCGGTGAGCGACCTTCGCCGAAGCCGTTTTTTCTTCTTGCTGCGGCGGGATGGGACCATGCCGTGCCGTCCAATCCTTCGTGGTAATGGACAAACGTTTAAATGGGCGATTAACGAATATGCCGCAAAGAACGTTTGCAGGGTTAGGACCATCCGCAATCTGTGGACAATTGCACGCATCCATCGTGACAATCGCGTTGGCAATCCGTTGATAACGAACTTGCTGCACTCATCCGCCGTAGGGGCGGGGTTTATCCCCGTCCTACTGCCACATGACAAATCTTACTTAACAGTTCGCTCGATAAAGTCCTGAAAATCTTACTTAACAGTTCGCCCGATAAATTCCTGAAATTCACTGATAATCAATGCTGATTTCCGTAAAAAAGGGCTTCCTTGGGTGGACACCACTAAATACTAAACCAATTCAGAAACAATGAAATTAAGAAACATCATCTTCCTGACGGCCCTCACGCTCACGGCTGCTGCCCCGGCGCAGGAACCGTCGAAGACATGGAATCCTAATGTTGCGGGAGGAAAATACCGCAATCCTATCATCGATGCCGACTACAGCGATCCCGACGTGTGCCGCGTGGGCAACGACTACTATATGACGGCGTCGTCGTTCGCCTGCTTCCCCGGTCTGCAAATTCTGCACTCCACCGACCTCGTCAACTGGCAGATAGTCGGCACGGCGCTCACCGACGACTATCCCGTCCTCGAGAAGTACCGTGGCACCGACCTCGACTGGCACCGCCGCTCGCAGCACGGCAACTACGTGTGGGCTCCGTCGATACGCCACCACGACGGATGGTTCTACATCTACTGGGGCGACCCCGACCAGGGACTGTTTATGACGAAAGCCCGCGACGTGCGCGGACCGTGGCTGACGCCCGTCCTCGTCAAGGAGGCAAAGGGCCTTATCGACTGTTGCCCGCTGTGGGACGACGACGGCCGCGCCTACCTCTCCCACGGATGCGCCGGGTCGAGGGCAGGGGTGAAATCGGTGCTCTTCGTAGCCCCGATGTCGCCCGACGGCACACATGTCACGGGACCCTCGCGGATGGTCTACGACGGCCATGAGGACCAGCCCACCATCGAGGGAACGAAATTCTACAAGCGCAACGGCTACTATTATATAATGTCGCCGGCGGGTGGCGTGAAGTACGGATGGCAGGTCGAGCTGCGGTCGAAGAACCCCTTTGGCCCCTACGACGAGTATGTCGGGATGGCCCAGGGCAAGTCGAAGGTCAACGGCCCTCATCAGGGTGCGTGGGTCGACACGCAGAACGGCGAGGACTGGTTCATCCACTTCCAGGACAAGCACGCCTATGGCCGCGTCATCCATCTGCAACCCGCACGGTGGGTCAACGACTGGCTCGTCATTGGCAATGATGCCGACGGCGACGGCTGTGGCGACCCGGTGAGCGTGTGGAAGAAGCCGAACCTGCCCGCGGGCGAGAATCTGCAGCCCAGTGAGGACGACGAGTTCAACAGCACTGAGCTCGGAGCGCAGTGGCAGTTTGAGGGACCGTTCAGCCAGTACTGGTATTTCTGCGACGCCAGAAAGAGCCGGCTGCGTCTCTATGGACCGCAGGCTCCCGACAACTACCGCAACGTCAGCGACTTACAGAACGCACTGCTGCAGAAGCTGCCGACTGAGAACTTCACGGCCACGGCGCGTGTGCGCTTCATCCCGAACCCCGACTTCAAACCCAAGGGTGAGGAGGGCGGTTTCGTCATCATGGGCCTCGACTATGCCGGAATAAAATTTGTCTCGACAAAGGACGGCTGCGCCATGCGCTATGTCGTCTGCAAGGATGCCCAGAAAGGGGCCGCCGAGCAGACTGTCGCCGAGCAGGCGGTGAAGCTCACGGCCATGCCGAAGCCATACACCCAGAAGTATGCCGTCGACGATATTCCCCAGCCGCGCAGCGCCACACCGTGGATGTACGTCCGCGCGAAAGTCCACAGCGAGGGCACGGGCAACGCCATCAGGGCTTTCGCCCAGTTTGCCTACAGTAAGGACGGCAAGAAGTTTACCGACCTCGGACAGCCCTTCGAGATAAAGGAGGGCAAGTGGATCGGTGCGAAGATAGGCTTCTACTGCATGCGGCCGTCGACGAAGAACGACTCGCCATTCTTCGATGTCGACTGGATCCACTTCACGGGAAATAAATAATGCGTGAGGCGGGAAGCACCGCCTCGCACACGCTGTTTTCTCCCGTTAGCAACCTGGAGACAGGTCGATTTTGCTCCTACGCCTCTTCCGTATCCCACTCGCTGACGGTGTGCTTGTCGGTATCGAAACGGACACCGACCTTAACAACACGGCGGCCGTCGGAGAGATAGGGCTTGGCATAGCCACGTGCGTTAATCTGGTCGAGGGCTTGGCGGGCAGAATCGCCGACC
>Ga0256406_1002594_pt1 | contig 24941 bp, 23 predicted proteins | sample RumenRJG_03DNA_FD_185986 | JGI IMG/M metagenome (GOLD analysis project Ga0256406, IMG submission 185986) | Bovine rumen microbial communities from Lethbridge, Alberta, Canada - RJG_03 | ecosystem: Host-associated > Mammals > Digestive system > Stomach > Rumen | place: Canada: Alberta | collected...
TCCGGATGGATGCTGCACAACGGCAAGGAAAACCCCTTCTATGAATTCTACGATGATATCGTGGACATCTGCGCCAAGTACGATGTGACCATCAGCCTGGGCGACGGCTGCCGGCCCGGCTGCCTGGCCGATGCCACCGACCGTACCCAGATCCAGGAACTGCTGAACCTGGGCGAACTGACCCAGCGGGCCTGGGCCAAGGGCGTACAGGTCATGGTGGAAGGCCCCGGCCACGTGCCCTACAACCAAATCGCCACGAACATGCAGCTGCAGAAACGCATCTGCCACGGCGCTCCGTTCTATGTGCTGGGGCCCCTGGTCACCGATATCGCTCCCGGCTATGACCACATCACGTCCGCCATCGGCGGTACGCTGGCAGCCTACACCGGTGCCAACTTCCTGTGCTATGTGACGCCGGCTGAACACCTGGGCCTGCCCGACATCGACGATGTAAAGGAAGGCGTCATCGCTGCCCGCATCGCCGGCCATGCTGCCGACGTGGCCAAAGGCCTGCCCGCTGCCGTCGCCCAGGACCTGGCCATGGCCAAGGCCCGGAAGGTTCTGGATTGGGACAAGCAGCTGAGCCTGGCCATCGATCCGGAAAAGGCCCGGAAGATCCGTGCCGCCAAGAACAAGAGCAGCGAGGAATACTGCTCCATGTGCGGCGACTACTGTGCCGTGAAGATCATGAACGAATACATGGACGAAGTCAAGGCGAAAAAGCAACAGTAAAAAAAAGGTGCCCCTGGGGGCACCTTTTTTTAGTGGGTAGTGTGTAAGTGATTAGTGATTAGTGATTAGTGGTTAAGTGGTTAAGTGGTTAAGTGAGTAAGTGGTTGGTGAAGGAAAGCCGATGGCCTCGGGCCATCGGCTTTTTGATTTAGATTTGGCCCAGAACTTTCAGGATCACTTCCGCAATGGCCGCAGAACCTACGTAGGTCCCGATGAAGATCACGCAGGCCAGGACCACGATCCGCCAGCCGGTCTTCTTGAACGCATCCATTTCCTTGCCGATGGAGATACCGGCATAGGCCAGGATGGGCGTGCACAGAGCCAAAAAGCCCACTTTCTTCATATACATGCTGATGATTTCCGAACCTGGGAACCCGGGGAAGGTCAGGATGCAACCCAGGGTGGTGATGTAGGCCACGGCCGGGATGCCCCCGGGGATGATCCGGGCGGCGACGATGCCGGCCAGGGAAATCACGATCAGGATCACCATGCCGGGCACGGCCTCCATGAAGGGGATATGCATGGACAGGGTGTTGGCCACCAGAGAAAGGATGGCCGTGATCACCAGGATCAGCGCGGTTTCAGGCAGCGTAAAGCTTTTCATTTCCCTTCCTCCTCCTTCGTCAGCACGTGGCCGTATTTGATGATGCAGCATTTCTTATAGAGCCATTCCGTCAGGGGCAGGGCCAGGAACACAGCCATGTACACCCCGTCCAGGCCGGACAGCATGTTGGACGCCGTGGCGAAGGCCGCCAGCTGGTCGGCCATTTCCGGATACATGACAGTCAGCGTCCCCAGGGAGGCGGACATCATGCTGGCGCTCCCCACCCCGGACGCCATGGCCAGGGAATAGGGATGGAAGATCTTCAGGGCTGCCAGGAAGGAAGCCATGATGCCGAAGAACACGGTACCGCACACGGTACCGGCAATGTACACGCTCATGACGCCCCGGCCTTCCGGGCTGTCCAGGCCGTACCGTTCGCCGATCAGGGCCACGTTGGGTTCACGGGCGATGGAATGGGCGGCGCCGATGGTCTCCCGTTTCAGCCCGAAGGCCACAGCCAGGGGAACCCCCAGGAACACCGTGCCCAGGTTGCCGAATTCCTGCAGGATCAGGGCCGGGCTGGCGCTGATGATCTTGGGCAGGGTGGGTCCCACCAGGGTCCCGTACCGGGCCATGAGCAGCATCAGCGTGACGCCTACCAGGGAGCCGGCATCTTCCATATCTTTCTGTTTGGAAATCTTAAAAAAGTGCGGGGTGGTCAGGATGCCCAGGATCAGGGCATACAGCATGGGTACGAACACCACTTTGCCGGGGCCCAGGCTGAAAGATTTCGTTCCGATCAGTTCGGCGATGACCACCAGGACCATGGCCGTGATGTGCAGTTTCCAGTTAATCATGGCTCCTCCTCATTAAAATAACCGTCCAGCTTGGCAATGTATTCATCTTTCGTCAGGGCCGGTTTAAAGTCTTTCAGGATGGCTTTCGCTTCCTTGGCATCGTCGCTGAGCAGGTCGATGATGACGCCGGCGAAGGCTTTGCCCGGCATCAGCGCAGCGGACTTGAAATCCACCACCTTGAAATCCGGGCCGTGGAGCAGGCCGTCCACGCCGCCGATGAAGGGATGGATAGCCGGCATCAGATGGGACACATCCCCCATGTCCGTGGAGGCGCTGAAGTGGCCCGCATCGGTGATCTTCACACCGGGGAAGGCGTCCTTGGCGTTGGCCACGAACAGGTCGTTCATTTCCTTGTTGCAGATGAGAGGCAGTTCCCCGGGCAGGGTGTCGATGTTCACCTTGGCGCCGATGGCCATGCCGCCGGCTTTCAGGGCTGCATCCACCTTGGCGTTGGTGCTGTCGATGGCTTCCATGGTCTTGGCCCGCACGTACGTCTCGATGCGCACATCGTCGGGCACGTTGTTCACCAGGTCACCGCCCTTGGTGATGATGGGATGCACCCGGACGGAATCCTGGTCCCGGAAGGTCTCCCGCAGGGCGTTGATGCCCATGATGCCCAGCATGGCGGCGTTCAGGGCGTTGATACCCTGGTCCGGGGCGTCAGCCGCATGGGCCGTCTTCCCCACATACTGGATGGTCTTGCCGATGAACCCGTTGCTGCTGGAACCCACGGCCACCAGGGGTTCCGGTGACTTTTTCCGGGAGTGGATCATCATGGCCATGTCGATGTCATCGAATTCCCCTTCATAGATCAGTTCGCTCTTGCCGCACAGGTAGTGGAGCTTGCCCTCCTTGCGCAGTTTCTTCCGGTAGGCCAGCTGGATGTATTCCTCCGCCGGGACCCCGAAGAACACCACGTTGCCGCACAGCTCCTTCATGACGCCGGTCTTGGCCAGGCCGTAGGCGGCAGCCAGCATGGAGGACTGCTGCATGTGGTGGCCGCAGGCATGGGCCGCGCCCGTGTCCGGGTCCGCCTTGGGATGGTCAGGGACCCCGATGGCATCCAGTTCGCCCAATACGGCTACGGTGGGACCGGGCTTGCCGCCCTTCAGTACACCCTTCACCGCCGTGATGGCCATGCCCTTGCGGTAGGGGATGCCCAGCTTGTCGAACTGGGCCGCCAGTTTGGCAGAGGTCTTGAATTCCTTGAAACCATATTCCGGTTCGGAGGCCACATCCTCGGCGTACGCCCGCAGTTCCGGCTCCGATGCATCGATCATGGCAAATACTTTTTGTTTCAGTTCTTCTTTATCCGTGATGACCACTTCCCTAAGTAAAAATTTATGTACGCCCTTATCATACTCTTATTTCACAATTTTATCAACAATTTATTTTTATTTTACATATGTGCTTAATTTTGTTACATTAGCTGTAAAAACAAAGGGACTGTCGAATGGGACAGTCCCTTTGTTTTTGGTGGTTAGTAGTTAGCCCGCTTCGGCGGAACGGGCGCACCGGGCGACATTTTGCCTGCCCCGTGCACTTCGGTCGAGGTGTACGTTTCTTGGCGGGCGCACCGGGCGATATTTTGCCTGTGGCAAAAATCTTGGTGCGCCCCTACGAATCCCCTACGAATCCCCTGCGGATCCCTGTGGATTGGAACCGAAACTTCGCTGGAACTCCGTAGGGGCTTACCAAGGGTCCCATAGGGATCCCGCCCGGTAAGCCCGCCCCCGGCCTGAAGGTTTTCTCCTTTGCCTCGTGCCTTCCTTTACTTCCCGATCAGCAGCACGCTCAAATCGTTCACATTCGTCCCGGTGGCACCGGTAATGAGCAGTCCGCCCGTCTTTTCCAGGGCGTGGTAGGCGTCGTTCTGGTCCAGCACGTCGGAAATCTCCACGCCCTCTTTCGCCAGGGCTTCCTTCGTGGTCCCGTCAGTATAGCCGCCCGCTGCATCCGTGGGACCGTCCGTGCCGTCGCTGCCGAAGGAGAACACGGCCACGTTATCCAGCCCGGCGATGCCGTCTGCCGCCGCCAGGGCGATTTCCTGGTTCCGGCCGCCCTTGCCCCGGCCGTGCAGGTGCACCACCGTCTCGCCGCCGGCCAGCACGGCCAGCTTCTTCCCGCTGTGGGCATACTGCCGCCCGATGGCCGCCAGGAAGTTCCCCGCTTCCTTGGCCTGGCAGTTCAGGCTGGTGGTCAGCAGCACCGTTTCGTACCCCAGGCTTTCCGCCGCCTTCTGCCCGGCGGCCGCCAGTTCCGTCACGCTGCCCGTGATCACGGTCTCCACGTTATCCAGGGTCTTCGGGGTCTCTTCCCGCAAGGCCTTTTCCGCGTCCTCCGGCAGCATGATCTTGTATTTGCGGATCACATCCAGGGCTTCCTCACAGGTGGAGGAATCCGGATAAGCCGGCCCGGAAGCGATCATGTCCAGCGGGTCGCCGATGATATCACTGAGCACGATGGCATACACCTTCGCCGGAGCACACAATTTGGCGAACTTGCCGCCCTTCACGCTGCTCAGACGTTTGCGCACCGTATTCATGGAAACGATGTCCGCCCCGCTGGCCAAAAGATCCGATGTGATGCCCTGCAGTTCCTTCAGGGAAATCAGGGGCTTTTCGAACAGGGCGGAGCCGCCGCCGCTGATCAGAAACAGTACCGTGTCGTCGGCGCCCAGGTCCTTCACCAGGTCGATTGCCCGCTGGGTAGCCTTCAGGGAGTTCTCGTCCGGCACCGGGTGCCCGGCTTCCCAGATTTCCAGCGGGGCCAGGTCCCCTTTGCTGTGGCCGTATTTCGTGATCACGATCCCGGTGGAGATCCGGCCGTCCAGGATGCCTACGGCCGTTTTGGCCATCTGCCAGGCAGCCTTGCCGATGGCCACCACCACGATTTTCCCTTTTCCGAATTGTTTATGTTCCAGCGCCTTGGCTACCGCCGCATCCGGCAGAGAGGCCTGGATGGCCGACTGCATGATGGTTCCCGCATCTGTACGTAAAGACATTCCCGATTCCCCCTCAAGCGAATTAACAAACTAGTTTCATTATACCATATTCTTGCACCCTCTGCGGCAGGAATGGTACAATGGAAACCAATAATAGTCACTAGTCTCGAGTCACTAGTCACTAGCCGAAGGAAGCCAGCTGACGCTGGCTAAAATAAAGGAGCAGCTATGACTTTATACAACGAATTCCTGGCCTGGTTGCCGGCACTTTTCATCCTGGCCTTTACCATCCTGTTCTACATCGGTTTCCGGATCGTCAGCATCCGGATCATCCGCTTCATTCTGGACAAACTGCCGTTTGCCGCAGACGAAAGTATCGCGGCAGCGGTGTACCGGCCCGGCAGGATGGCCATTGCCGTCTTCGGGGGCTATACCGCCCTGGCCAATTCTCCCTGGGAACGGCTGGCCCAGACCGCTTTCCTTTCCAACTGTATGTCCAGCCTTTTGGTCATCGCCTTTTACTGGATCCTGTACAATTTCAGTTCCACCACCAACGTCCTGTTCAGCCACTTCTTCACCAAGGCCGGCAGAAAGCTGGACCCGGCCATCAGCGGCCTGTTCTCTTCCTTTTTCCACGCCCTGATCATCTTCTTCGCCGTGGCCACCGTGCTCAGCACCTGGGGTTTCAACATCAGCGGGTTCATCGCCGGGCTGTCCATCGGCGGCCTGGCCGTTTCCCTGGCAGCCAAGGATTCCCTGGCCAACATCTTCGCCTGCCTGGTGATTCTCATGGACCAGCCCTTCCACGTGGGGGACTGGATCATCTGCAACAACATCGAGGGCATCGTGGAGTCCATCTCCTTCCGCAGCACCAACGTGCGGACGTTCACCCAGGCTCTGGTGTACATCCCCAATTCCCTGATCATCAGCACCCCCATCCAAAATTTCACGAACCGGGACATGCGCCGGCTGGAAATGACCCTGGGCGTCACGTACGATGCCACAAGGGAACAGCTGCAGAGCCTGGTGGAAAAGATCACCGCCTATTTGAAAGCAGATCCGGACATCCTAGACGACGGCATCACCGTGGCGTTTGCCAACATGGGGGCCAGCAGCCTGGACATCAGCATCGTGTGTTACTGCCGCCATACCAGTTACGCCAAATACATGAAGAGCAAGGAAAAGATCAACCTGGAGCTCTTGAAGCTGCTGGAAGAGACGGGCACCAGCGCCGCCTATCCCAGTACGAGTGTGTATATCGAAAAAACGGGAGTGTGATTTCTCACACTCCCGTTTTTTAGTGGTTAGTGGTCAGTGATTAGTGGTTAGTGGCCCTTTTCTATATCCCCAGCTTCTCGATCAGCTTGACGATATCCTTTGTCGTCTTGTCGAAGTCTTCGTCCACGGGGATGGCATAATCACAATATTTCAGGTACAGGGGCATCCGCTCCTTGTATAACTGCGTCAGCCGGTCTTCTGCAGAATTCAGCAGGGGCCGGCTCACTTTGTCCACGCTGCCGGCGATGGCCGCCAGGTCCCGGTTCAGAAAGAAGATCTTCCCCGTTTCCTGCAGGTACGCAATGTTCTCCGGCCGCTTCACCACACCGCCTCCGCAGGAGATGATGATGCCGTCTTTTGCGGCCAGGGTGCGGATGGCTTCCGTTTCGGCTGTGCGGAACACGTCCTCCCCTTCCTGGAACAGGTCCTTGATGGTGCGGCCGGTCTGCTGCACCACCACGTCGTCCGCGTCGATGACGGGCCGCCCCAGCGCCTGGCTCAATTTCTTCCCGATGGTGGTCTTCCCCGCCCCGGGCATGCCGATGAGTACGATATTAGCCATGGAATGCTGCCTCCAGTTGTTTCATGATGTCCGGGATGAGCGCCGGGGCCAGCGTCCTCTGCTGCCAGATTTCCTCCGAGGCCACGGCCTGGGCCACCAGCATGTACAGTCCGTTGCAGGTCTTCGCCCCGTTCTGCCGGGCATCGGCCAGGAACCGGGTCTCTTTCGGATTATAGATGATGTCCACCGCTGCTTCGGCGCCTTGGGTGAAATCCGCCGGTACCGGGCTGACCCCCACCTTGGGGAACATGCCCACGGGTGTGGTATTGATGACCACCTGGCTGCCGGGCTGTGCGTCCTGGTACAGGCGGATCTGCGCGTCCGGCCGCTGGGCCAGGAAATGCTGCAGGCTGTCTTTCGCCTGTTCCGGGTGCCGGGACAGGATCTGGACGCTCTTCGCCTTACGGTCGGCCACCACCTGGAGCACGGCCTTGGCCGCACCCCCGTTGCCCAGCACGGTCACGTCCTTCCCGGCGAGGGATATCCCCGCTGCCTGGAGCATCCGGTCGAACCCCAGATAGTCCGTATTGCAGCCCTTCACCCCGTCCGGCGTGAAGAACAGGGTATTCACCGCCCCGATTTTTTCCGCTTCCGGGGCGATTTCTTTCAGATAGGGAATGACTTTTTCCTTATAGGGGATGGTCACGTTGCTGCCCGTGAGCCCCGCTTCGTTTTCCTGCACGAACGCAGCCACCTGCTCCGGCTCCCGTTCCAGCAGTTCGTAGGTATCCGTACTGCCCAGGGCCCGGAAGATGGCGGCGTGGATCTGGGGCGACAGGCTGTGCCCCAGCACCCGTCCTAACAATCCAAATTTCATGCTTCTGCTTCCTTTCCGTGGTCCGCCCGGTAGTTCCCCAGAATCTTGCATTCCGTGGTATCCTCCGGCAGGTCGCCCAGGGCCTTCTGCACGGCCTCATCGGTCAGATGGCCGGTGATGTCCATGTGGAAATAATATTCCCAGGGCCGGCCGGGGATGGGCCGGGATTCGATGTTCGTCATGTTGATGTGGTACCGGGCGAAATGGCTCAGCACCCGGTACAGGGACCCGGGCTGGTGCTTCAGGCTGACGATCAGCGTGATCTTGTCCGCGTCCGCCGCCAGTTCCTGCTGCCGGCTGATGATGATGAAACGGGTGTAGTTGCTCTGGTTCGTGTTGATGCCCCGGGCCAGAATGGCTAGGCCGTACTGATCCGCTGCCTGGGCCCCGGCTACCGCCGCCTTGTGGATGTCCTTTTTCTGGGCCACCATTTCCGCGGCCTTGGCCGTGTTGTAGTAATTGAACTGCTGCATGGCCGGATGCTCCTTGAAGAAGGCCCGGCACTGGGAGAAGCCCTGGGGATGGGAATACACTTCCGTGATGTCGTCCAGTTTCGCTCCGGGCAGGCCCAGCAGGCAGTGCTCCACCTTTACGATCTTTTCGCCCACGATGAAGGCCCCGTACCGGCGCACCAGGTCGTACACCTCGGTGATGCCCCCGGTGGAAGAATTCTCGATGGGCAGCACGCCGTAGCGCACGGTGCCGTCCATGACCGCCGCCACCACATCTTCGAACAGCATGAAATTCTGTGCCTTCACCGGCCGGCCGGCGAAGTACTGCTGCAGGGCCAGGTGGCTGTAGGCCCCCGGCACCCCCTGATACCCTACGGGGATGGCTTCCTGTGTCATAGGCCTACCCCCTTTCCGCCATGTAGAACAGATCCAGCAGGGTCCAGGCCGTCACAGCCTCCACCACCGGGATGGCCCGGGGCAGGATGCAGGGATCGTGCCGCCCGGTCACTTCGATGGTGGTATCTTCCTTCGTCACCACGTTCACCGTGTGCTGGGTCTTGCCGATGGAGGGCGTGGGTTTGATCACCAGGGTGAACACCAGGGGCATACCGTTGGAGATGCCGCCGGTGACGCCGCCGTTGTGGTTCGTGGTGCACACCACTTTGCCGTCCTTGTATTCCATGGGGTCATTGGCTTCACTGCCCCTCATTTCCGCCAGGCCGAAGCCGTCGCCGAACGCGATGCCCTTCACCGCAGGTACGGAAAACAGGGCATGGCTCAGCCGGCTTTCCACGGAATCGAAGTACGGTTCACCCAGACCCACGGGCAGGCCGATGGCCATGCATTCGATGAGCCCGCCCACGGAATCTTTTTCCTTCTGGGCTGCCGTCACCGCCTGGGCCATGGGTTCCCGCACCGCAGCGTCCAGCACCGGCAGGGTCTCTTCTGCCATGGAACGCAGGGTCTCCGCCGTTTCGCCCAGGGGGTTGAACCGCTTGTCTCTGATACCGGCCAGGGCCGCCACATGGGCCCCCACGGTCACACCCTTCTGGGCCAGCAGCTGTTTGGCCACGGCCCCGGCGAACACCAGGGGTGCCGTCAGCCGGCCGGAGAACGTGCCGCCGCCCCGGTAATCGTTGCAGCCGTGGAATTTCACATAGCCCGGGTAATCCCCGTGGCCCGGCCGCATGACTTCCTTCATTTTGCTGTAATCCCGGGAATGGGCGTTCGTGTTCGCAATCCGGGCGCACAGGGCCATGCCCGTGGTCTTTCCGTTAAAGAACCCGCTTTCGAGGGTGAAGCTATCCGCTTCCTTCCGGGGGGTGGCCAGCTTGCTGCTGCCCGGGGCCCGCCGTTTCATTTCTTTCTCGATGGCTGCCAGGTCCAGTTCCACACCGGCCGGCAGTCCGTCCATGACCACTCCGATGGAGGGCCCATGGGATTCTCCGAAAATGGTCAGCTTGATCCGCTCACCCATTACACTGCTCATATTGTCCTCCTAAGGTCTTGAAATCCTGCCAGAATTCCGGGTACGATTTCGCTACACATTCGGCCCCCACCAGGGTCAGAGGTTCCCGGCACTGGATGCTGGCCACGGCCAGGCTCATGGCGATGCGGTGGTCGTTCCAGCAGTCCACGATGCCCCCGTTCAGCTCCTCCACCCCGTCGATGGACAGGCCGTCCGGTTTTTCCGTGATCCGGGCGCCCAGCTTGTTCAGCTCCGTGGTCATGGCTTTCAGCCGGTCACATTCCTTCAGCCGCAGCCGTTCTGCGTGGATGATCTCCGTATGGCCCTGGCTGAGGGCCGCCGCCACCGTGAGCACCGGGATGATGTCCGGGCAGTCCGCCGCGTCGATGGTGGTGCCGATGCTGGTGGCCGGCCGGCTCATGAGGGTATCCCCCTCGAACACCACCTGGCCGCCCATGCGCTGCAGGATGGGGATGATGGCCTTGTCCCCCTGGAGGGAGTCCGGTTCCATGCCCAACAGGCCGATGCTCCGGCCCAGCATGCCCGCCGTCAGCCAGAACGCCGCCTGGGAGTAATCCCCCTCCACGGCGCCGGTGCGGGGCTGGTACTGCTGGTTCTCGGGGATCTGGTAGGTCCGGAAGTCCGTATGTTCAATGGTAATGCCGTACTTTTTCAGGGCGGACAGGGTCAGGGCGATGTAGCTCTGGCTCTCCAGCTTCCCGGTGATCTCCAGGGTGGAATCCCCCGGCAGCAGCGGCAGTACGAACAGCAGGCCGCTGATGAACTGGCTGCTCACATCCCCGGGCAGGGTGAAATGGCCGGGCCGCAGGGGACCCTGCACCACCAGGGGGAAGTTCTCGTCGATGCCGCCCCGCTGGAACGTAAGCCCCTGCTCCGCAAAGATGGCCGCATAGGGGTCCAGGGGCCGCTTGCCCAGCTTGCCGGAACCGGTGAACGTGAATTTCTCCCCGCTGAGGGCCGCCAGGGGAATCAGGAAACGCAGGGTGGACCCGGATTCTCCACAATCCAGCAAGCTGCCAACCTGGTGGGGCCGGCACCCTTCCACCGCAAAGCCGGTCCGTCCGCCGTCCTCTTCCAGCGGGCTGATCAGGGCGCCCAGCCGGCGCAGACATTCACAGGTGGCCAGGATGTCCTTGCTGACGCTCACCTGTTCCACCTGGCTTTTGCCCCGGGCCAGGGCCGCACAGATCAGGTCCCGGTGCCCCAGGCTCTTGGAGGAAGGCACACGGAGGGTGCCTGTGAGAGAATTGGGTTCGATGCGTAACGTAGTCATGCTTTCATCCTTTCACATAGGGTTCCAGATCGGCGAAGGCCACTTTCTTCAGCATACTCTTCCCGATTTCCGGCACGATCACCAGGGTGATCTGGTTGCCCCGTTTCTTCTTGTCCATGGTGATGCCTTCCAGGATGGCGGCATCGGGGATGGGGTCTTCCGTGGGGATGTGGTACCGTTCCAGCAGGTGCTGGATGCGGTCCGCCGTACCCGGCTTCGTCAGGCCCAGCTTTTCCGTGTTCCGGGTCAGGCGCACCATGCCGATGGCCACCCCTTCCCCGTGGGTATATTTCTCATAATGGTAGTACCGTTCCACCGCATGGCCGATGGTGTGGCCGAAGTTCAGGACCATGCGGGCACCCACGTCCCGTTCGTCCTCCTCCACCACCTTCACCTTCAGCCGGCAGCAGGCGGCACTGATCTCCGTCACATGCTGCAGGATGTCCTCGTCTGTGCTCCACTGCTCCAGGGCTGCGAACAGCTCCGGGTCCCCGAAGGCAGCGCATTTGATCACTTCCGCCAGGCCGTCGTGGAGATACCGGGGGTCCAGGCTGCGCAGCAGGTCCGGGTCCATGAGCACCCCTTTGGGCTGGTAGAAGGCCCCTACCAGGTTCTTGCCCTCGGGCAGGTCCACGGCCACCTTGCCGCCCACGCTGCTGTCGATCTGGGCCAGCAGGGTGGTAGGCACCTGGATGAACGCCACGCCCCGCAGGAAGCTGGCGGCCACGAAACCGCCCAGGTCGCCGGGCACGCCGCCCCCCAGGGTGATGACCAGGTCGCTGCGGGTCATGCCGAAATCGGCACAGGCCCGGACCATGCGGCCGAAGGTCTCCAGGTTCTTGTGGTCCTCCCCGGCTTCCATCACCAGCCGGCGCACCGTAAAGCCCTGGGCTTCCAGCTGCTGCTGCAGCTTTTCCCCGTACAGGGCATCCACGGTGTGGTCCGTGATGATGGCCACCTTATCGGCTTTAGACAGGGCCCGGATCTTTTGGCCCATGTCCGGGAAGGAATGGACGGCGATTTCGATATCGTAGGATTTTTTCCCCAGGTCAACGAAGATTTTTTCCATAGAACATATCCCTTCTTTTCTTTTTCGCCTGGTCCATCATGGCGACCAGTTCTTCCGTATCATCCTGCTGGAGGGCATTCTTCCACCGCTCCAGCTGCTGTTCGATCTTATTGATTTCCTGGATCACCGGTCCCTTGTTCAGCAGGAACAGGTCGCTCCACAGCGTGGCGTTGATATCCGCCACCCGCGTGGCATCCCGGAAGGAGCCAGCCACGAAATACTTGGTATTTTCCTGCATGGAATCGCTGTTGATCAGGGAGACCGCCAGCACATGGGGCAGGTCGCTGGTGTAGGCAATGATGCTGTCGTGCTCCTGCACCGTCAGTTCCACCACCCGGGCGCAGCCCAGTTCGTAGGCCATGTTCCGCAGCCATTCCTCATGTTCCGGCTTGTTGTTGGCCCGCTTGATCAGGATGAAGTTCGCCCCCTGGAAGATCTGGGACGTGCTCTGGCTGTAGCCCTTGCCTTCCCGGCCCGCCATGGGGTGGGTGGGCACGAAGTCCATGTCCGGCCCCAGCAGGGCATCCACCTGGTCGGGGATGGAGCCCTTGATGCCCATCACATCCGTCAGCAGCACATCCGGCTTGAAATACTGCCGGTTGGCCTTCACAAAGGGGACGAAGGCACTGGGGTACATGCAGCAGACGATCACGTCCGCCTCCCGCAGCAGTTCCGGCTTATCGTCGGCCAGTTCGTCCACATAGCCTTCATCTTTCGCCATCAGGGAAACGATGTGGTTCCGGTCGGAGCCGATCACCCGCTTCACCTTCTGGGCTTTCAGGGCCTTGGCGTACGAGCCGCCGATCAGCCCCAGCCCGATGATGGCAACAACGGTATCCTGCAGTTTCTTCATTATAATTCCCTTCCTACGGCCGGAGCCAGTACTTTCAGTTCCTTCATCAGTTTGGCGAATTCCGGCAGGGACAGGCTCTGGGCCCCGTCGCACCAGGCGTGCTTCGGATCGTTGTGGGTTTCGATGATCAGGCCGTCAGCCCCGGCGGCGATGGCTGCCTTGCTCATGGTGGGCACCATCCAGGCTTTGCCCGTGGCATGGCTGGGGTCTACGATCACCGGCAGATGGCTCAGCCGTTTCACGGCCTGTACCGCGGACAGGTCCAGGGTATTCCGGGTGTAGGTCTCGAACGTCCGGATGCCCCGTTCGCACAGGATCACGTTCTCGTTGCCTTCGCTCATGATGTATTCGGCGCTCATGAGCCATTCTTCGATGGTGGCGGACATGCCCCGTTTCAGCAGGATGGGTTTGTTCAGCTTGCCCAGTTCCTTCAGCAGGGTGAAGTTCTGCATGTTCCGGGCCCCCACCTGGATCAGGTCCACTTTTTCCACGAATTCGTCGATCTTGTCGGCGCTCATGATTTCCGTGACGATGGGCAGGTGGTTGGCCGTGCCGGCCTGGCGGATCATATCCAGACCCTTGTCACCCAGGCCCTGGAAGGAGTACGGGGACGTACGGGGTTTGAAGGCCCCGCCCCGGAGCATGTCGGCACCGGAGGCTTTCACGGAAGCGGCGATGGTATCCATCTGGTCCTGGCCTTCCACGGAGCAGGGACCGGCGATGACCACCAGTTTCCTGCCGCCCACCTTCACGCCGCTGACGTCGATGATGGAGTCGTCCGGATGGAACATGCGGTTGGCCCGTTTGAAGGGTTCCTGCACCCGCATGGCCTTTTCCACCCATTCGTTGACCATGAAATCTTCCGGATCCAGCACGCTGGTATCCCCTACGATGCCCAGGACCTCCTGATTTTCACCGATGCTGTCGTGGATGGTGAACCCTCTGGCTTCCAGGCTCTTCTTCAGTTTCTCGCTTTCTTCCTTCGGGGCACCTTTCTTCATTACAATGATCATGATTTTTTCCTCCCATTCTTCTTTCCTGCTTGTTCGTTTTTCCTACTTTGCTACCTTGCTTCTTCTGCACAAAAAAAGCAGACTCGCAAGGAGTCTGCTAACGGTCTTATCAAGGTCGTCTTCCAGGGTCCCCTGGAACCTCAGTCTCTCTTACCGGTGGAATTGCATGGAGTTTTGTGGCAGCTAAAGTACCCAAAGCCAAAATAATAGCTCTGGGTAAAATAAAAGCCGTATGCAGTTCCCCAGGTCGTACTGGACAAAGTCATGATGAAAACCGCCTTTACACATTAGAATAGTTACATCATACTCCCCGAAATGGAATCCGTCAACGGGGGAAGGAAGATTGGGGAAAGAAAGGGTCAGAGTGTATCGGAAGTTACAGGAATGTAGTGGCTGGTGATTAGTGGTTAGTGTAGGGGCGGGCTGACCTGCTGCAGAACCCACCACCAGCCGTACGGCTGGTCCCCCGCCCTTGAAAAGGGCGGAGAATCGTAAAACGGAGTGCTGCGTTTCCTGCTTTTGATTGGCCAAAGCAATTGTGATGATTTCACTATAACCAGAAACGACAACGTTGGACAACAGGAAGTCCTCCCCCTGTGGGGGATAAGCAGGCGCCTGACGCTTTAGTGGCGTTGGCGGTCGCTTATGCCGTAGCTGGAGGTATCCATGCCTTTGGCATGGATGGAGGGGTTTGAGGCCGCCAGGCCGAACGCTTTTTACATGGATGCTGCGGGTTAAACATTCTCCAACTTTTGGGCTCGGCTGTCGCCGATACCAGAGCCTGTGCGGGCGGGTCAAGACGACCCGCCCCTACGGATGTCTGGATATCCCGTTTATTGGTTTTCTGTCGTAGGAAATCACCGACCAAGCCAGGCGGGGTGCCACTGGCCGACCATGGAGCCGAGCGTGAAGCCATTTTCTGTTTCGCTCATCCGCCGTGAGCCTCGTTCAAGCGAAGCGCGTTGGCGGAAGGCGGATTGGAACGGCGAGGCAGAAAATGGTAGAGAGGCGACTCTGCGTCGGCCAGGGGCGCCCCGCCCGGCGTCCGGTCGCACATTTCCTCCCCGACACCAAAACAGCCCGATGCCAACCGGCATCGGGCTTCCTGGGCGGGCGGTTCACCGAACCGCCCCTACTTTTCATCACAATTTGCCTCCGGCAAATTGTCCCCTTCGGCTAGTGACTAGTGACCAGTGACCAGTGACGGGATGAAAAAGAATTTTTCATCCCCTGTTATCTCTCCAGCGGCACATCCATGTCATCCAGGGCGTGGCCCGTGCTGTCGGAGAACCGGACGCGCAGGTTCCCGAACTGGGGCAGCTTGCTCAGGGGAATGGTCACCACGTGTTCTTCGCTGATGGCTTCAGACCCGTCATCCTGGGCGCCGGTGGGATCCTGAATGGCCACGGTCACGTTCAGCAGCCGGCCGAACAGCTCCGCCTTCGTAATGTCCAGCTTGCCGTTCTGGCCGTTGGTGTTCATGGCTGCGAACAGCACCAGCTTGTTGGCGTAATCCGCCCCGGTATAATGGCGGCGGGCTTCCAGGATCTTTTCCTGTTTCGTGGTCAGTTTCTTCACGCTGGCCAGTTCCGGCCCCGGTTTGCCGTCCTTCGGCGGGATGAACGCCGTGACCACCAGGCCCGGCACCTGTTTTTCCGCGTCATGTTCCCAGTTGTCGTGGGTATCCAGGGCTTTATACACCACCCGGCCGTCCTTCACGATCCGCTCGTTCACGAACAGTTCCCCGTCCGCCAGTTTCGGCCGGTCTTCCGCATAGGCCGGTACTGCACATACAGCGGCCAGCAGGGCCAGCACCGCCGTCTTTTTCCAGTTGCAATGCATTCCATTCACTCCTTATCGGGGCCTCCCCCGTTTCTTTTCTTTAGTATTATACACACTTTTTGACTTGAGAGTCAGCATTTAAATTGTAACTTATTTGCATTCAGTTGATTTTTTTCATATAATAGGTGAGGTTGATAATTTTTTATGGTTCAATTGAGGAGGTTTTATCCATGAGCGAATGTGATCATTGCGACCATTCCCACTGCGACGGCTGTTCTTCCAACCCGAAGCAGAACCCCCAGGATGTGGCCATTGCCGATTTCCTGGGCCATGTGAAACATAAAATCGTAGTCATGAGCGGCAAGGGCGGCGTCGGCAAGAGCACCGTCTCCGTGGACCTGGCCCTGCTGCTGAGCCAGCGCGGCTATAAAGTGGGCCTGATGGACGTGGACCTGCACGGCCCCAGCGTGGCCGGCATGCTGGGCTTCATGGACAAGCACATCCAGGTGGAAGGGGAAAAACTGATCCCCTTCAAGTACAGCGATAACCTGGAATTCCTGTCCGCCCAGGGCTTCCTGGCCCAGCAGGACGATGCCCTGATCTGGAGAGGTCCCCTGAAGGTGGGCGCCATCCGGCAATTCATGAGCGATACGAAATGGGATCCCCTGGATTACCTGATCATCGACTGCCCGCCCGGCACCGGTGACGAACCCCTGACCGTGGTCCAGACCATCAAAGACGCGGAAGCCATCGTGGTAACCACGCCCCAGAAGGTGGCCCTGGCCGATGTGCGGAAGTCCCTGAACTTCTGCAAGCTGGGCAACATCAAGGTCCGCGGCATCATCGAGAACATGAGCGGGTTCGTCTGCCCTCACTGCGGGCAGGAAGTGGACATCTTCAAAGCCGGCGGCGGCAAGGCCCTGGCTGAAGAAAAGGGTCTGCCCTTCCTGGGCCGGATCCCCATCGATCCCCAGGTGGTGGCGGCCGAAGATGCCGGCAACCCGCTGGAAAACATCAGCGATACCAGCCGCAAGGCCCTGAATGCCATCGTGGACAAGGTAGTCGCACAGGACAAGTAAGCAAAAAGGGGATGTGAAAAAATGATTTTCACATCCCCGTCACTAGTCTCTAGTCACTAGTCTCTAGCCGATGGAAGCCAGCTTACGCAGGCAAATTTAAGGCGCTGTGAACGATTTTTTCACAGCGCCTTTTTTTGTCATATGTCATAGGCTGTATACAAGGATAAGGGGCTGTGAAGAAATGAATCCTCATTTCTTCAGCCCCAATTTTCCCCAGAGTCCGGCGATTCCGGCGAAAATGACCAATGCCACAGGAGAGAGATCGGTCAAAAGATTGATACCCAGGACCAGCAGGAAGATTCCAATGGTCAGCCAATCGACAATGGCGCTTCGGGCCAGTTTGGACACCGCCTTGAAGATCAGGATGCAGACGCATACCCGGATCCCCGCAAAAGCATCTTTCACCGCCGGAGTGTCTGCCAGGTTGGCCAGCCCAGCCGCCAAGACCGAAATAATCACCAGGGAAGGGAACACCACCCCCAGGGTAGCGACAATGCCTCCCATAAGCCCTCTTTCCTTATATCCGATGAAGGTGGCTACATTGACTGCAATAATGCCGGGGGTACACTGTCCCACCGCATAATAATCTGTCAGTTCTTCCTCTGTGGCCCACTGGTAACGTTCCACAATATCCGACTGCAAGATGGGCAGCATAGCCATCCCTCCGCCAAAGGTCACACCCCCGATCCGGGCAAAAACAACGAACAGCTTCCATAACGATGGCATTTTCCCACCTCCCTGTTTTTTATTGTAGCGCATTTCCTCCAGAAAATTAAATCCTTTTCCTCGAGTTCTGGATTTGGTGTACTGTATTTTATATTCTTCAAGATTTTTTTTATTTTTTGGGATATTTTTCTGCCAGAAAATGGATTCGTTCCCTGGAATCATCTATATTCTTTCTTTTTATAAGAGGAAAAGTCAAAGATTTTACATGGTTTTCTGCTGTTTTTCATCTTATTTTTCCGAACTTTACTATTTTTTTATCTTTTATAGTTTGTGTATGTTTTTGTTTTTATTATTTTTTTTACATTTTTTTCACATAAATCCATTGTTTCCACTTATAAATCGAATAAATCCCGTACATTGTTGCGTTCCATCCGTTTTTTCGTTATATTGATTCCAAAAATTGCATACAACCTGTATACCATAGAATCTTTTAAGGAGGGAAAATCCATGGAATTCACACAGGATCAAAAAGACCTGCTGGAGGGCAGGTATGGGCAGGGAGCCCAGCTGGCTATGAAAGTCCAGGTTGCCATCGGGGAATCTTTCGGTGCCAAGCGGATGGTCCCCATCACCCGGTCCCATGTTGCACTGAGCAATCAGGATGCGGACTTGTGGCTGGCAGAGAAAATGGTCGGTCTAGGTGCCAAATGCCGAATCCGTCCTACGGTCAATCCCGGCTTCTGCCTCAGCTATTTCAAAGCCTTGGGAACTGTCACAGACGATGACTACGCCATGATGGAAAGGACGGACAAGGCCTATCGTGCCCTGGGGGCTGAACTGAGCTACAATTGCACCCCCTACATCGATACCAATGTGCCTCTGTTCGGAGAAATCTGCGCTTTCTCTGAATCCAGTGCCACGCCCTTCGTCAACGCCATCTGGGGAGCCCGTTCCAACCGGGAAGGGGCCAACTCCGCCCTGTTTGCCTCCATTACTGGATATGTTCCGGAATATGGCCTGCTGCTGGATGAAAACCGCTACGGGAATATCCTGGTCAACGTGGAAGCCGATATGACCTGTGATGCAGACTACCACATCCTGGGCATGTGCGGCAAGAAGATTGGCCACGGCATCCCCGTTTTCACAGGTCTTCCAAAGGTCATCTCCAAAGAAGCCCTGCGGAACCTGGGAGCCGAGCTGAACACTTCCGGTTGCTATGACATGTACCACATTCCCGGTTTCACTCCGGAAGCTCCTGATGTAAAAACAGCTTTTGGCGGAAAGGAGCCGGAACGGATAGTGACCATCACCAATGAGGACTTGGCAGAAGTGCTGGACGAGATTTCTGTGAAAACCCCTCACCCCATCGATTTCGCCATGTTCGGCTGCCCCCATTTCACACTGAACGAATGCCAGTACATCGCAAAAAAGATCGACGGCCGGAAGCTGGCAGTGCCCATGTGGATCCTCACCGGCGAGCATGTATGGACTATGGCCAAACGGACAGGCATCTTCGACCAGCTGGAACCCTGCGGAGCCCACATCGTGCCAGACACCTGCCCGGATCAGCCCTGCTGGCATTTCCTGAAAGGAAAGATCGGCATCACCGAATCTCCGAAATGTGCCTACTACCCCCAGCGGAGAGGCATCCATTTTGTCATCCGCAATCTTGATACCTGCATTGAAGCAGCTCTGACCGGGGAGGTGAAATAAATGAAGACATTTACCTGTCATAAAATTTCTGAAGGTAAGGCAGAAGGACCTGCCATCGTTTCCACTGATGACGTGATGTTCTATCTGATCGATCCGAAAACAGGGACCGTCATCGAAAAAGAACACAGCCTGGAAGGAAAGAGCATCGCCGGGAAGATCATGATTTTCCCCAGCGGGAAAGGCAGCAGTGTGGTCCAGGCGGACGGTCTCTTCCAGCTGATGAAACAGCACAACCAGCCCAAAGGTATGATTGTGGACCGTCCGGATACAGTGTTGGTGACCAGTGCCATCCTTTTCGAGATTCCCATGGTGGACAAAGTGGATCCGGAATTCTATAAGGAAGTGAAAGAAAACGACACCGTGGAAATCGATGCCGATGCCGGCCTGGTAAAGATATTGTAAAAAACAGCTGTCTAGTTCAGTAAGGGAGGCTTGGAAATGAAAAGATTCAAACTGTTGGTCCTGGCGATGACTGCAATGATTTCCATCGGTGCGCTGACCGGTTGCGGCGGTGGCAGCGACAAGGGGAACGGAAGCAAGAATTCTGCTGTGACCCTGAAGATCGGTCATGTGGAACCGGAAGACCGTTCCACCCATAAAGCATTGCTGGACTTCAAAAAGAATGTGGAAGAACGTTCGAAAGGTCGTTTGAAAATTGAGATTTACCCCAACGGTTCCCTGGGCGGGGACGTGCAGCTGACGGAAGCCGTTGCCACCGGTTCCCTGGATATGGCCCTTCCCTCCACCTCCGTACTGACCACCTACAGTGATGAATTTGGCATTTTGGATATGCCATACCTGTTCAAGAGCGCCCAGTCCGCCTTTGCCGCCATGGACGGGGATGTGGGCAAGACCCTGGCAGAAAAAGTCAAAGCCAAGGGCATCGATATCCTGGGATACACCTATAACGGACCCAGAAGCACCACCAGTAAAGTAAAGCCCATCGAAAAGCCGGAAGACCTGCAGGGTCTGAAGATGAGAGTCATGGAAAGCCCCATCTTCATCGACTACTACAAGACCCTAGGTGCCAACCCCACTCCCATGAGCTTCACGGAACTGTACACCGGTCTGCAGCAGGGCACGGTGGAAGCCCAGGAGAACCCGCCTTCCCTGACTTTTGCCAACAAGTTCTATGAAGTGCAGAAATACTCCAGCATCGACGAACACGTGCACAACTTCCTGGCCTTCCTGATCAACGACAACAAGTTCAAATCCCTGAGTGCTGAGGATCAGAAAATCCTGACGGAAGAAGCCAAGAAGTACGTGGATGAACAGAGAAAGATGGAACTAAAAGACAACGAAAAGGCCATCAAGGATCTGGAAACTGTAGGAAAACTGAAGACCAACATCCTGACCGCCGACCAGAAGGCTGCTATGCGAAAAGCTCTGCAGCCTATGTATGAAAAATATGAAGCCAAATTCGGCAAGGCCCTGTTCGATCTCTGCGAAAAATACAATAAATAAGAAAACCTGAGGATACGGGGGAAACGCATTCTTCCCCCTCTTCCCTTTTCTGTAAGAAAGGAGTGACTATGGATAAGTTCCTGGAAAAATGGACCTTTATGGAAGAGCGCCTGCTTATCTCCAGTCTTGTTTTCAACACCCTTCTGATCTTTACCCAGATTATCATGCGCGGGGCCTTCAACGCTTCCCTTTCCTGGTCCGAAGAATTGTCCCGGTACGTTTTCATCTGGCAGATCTGGCTGGGCGCCGATCTGGCCTACGCCTACCATGAGCACATCCGGGTGGAGATGATTTTCCACTGGCTACCCAATGACAGGGCCCGCCGTTTTCTGGACATCTTCGTGGATATCCTGTGGCTGGCCTTCAACATTTTCCTGACCTACAAAGGGGCCCATCTCTGCCAGTCCATGGCTTCCCGTCATGCCCTGTCCTCCGGCATGCGCCTTCCCCTGATTTATGTGTATGCGGCTCTGCCCATCTCATCCTTCTTTTTAAGCCTTCGTCTGGTATACAGCCTGTATACCAAACTCCGTTACGGCGCCCAGGCCCCCAGGGAGGTGTAATCCATCATGGAAGCAATTTTTCTCTTTGGCCTTTTCCTGATCTTATTGATGCTCAGCGTCCCCATCGGGTATGCCATCGGCATAGTCACCCTGGTCACCATGGTGGAATTTACATCCATGCCCACCCTGATGATTGCCCAGAACAGCATTGCCGGAGTGGATTCTTTTCCCCTTTTGGCCATCCCCTTCTTCATGCTGGCAGGGAACCTGATAAGTGGTGGTGGGATTGCCAAACGCCTGGTGAATTTCTTTGAATGTTTCATTGGACACATTACCGGCGGCCTGGGCATGGTCACCATCGTGGTCTGCATGTTCTTTGCTGCCATTTCCGGTTCGGCTGTAGCAACCGTCTCCGCCGTAGGGGCTTTCATGATTCCCCAGATGGTAGAACACGGCTACAGCAAACCCTTTTCTGCCGCTTTGACTGCAGCGGCCGGCACCATCGGGGTCATCATACCTCCTTCCGTCCCCTTCGTCATTTACGGTGTGGTATCCGGCGCCTCCATCACCAATCTGTTTACCGCCGGTTTCCTGCCAGGTGTCCTGATGGGGGTTGCCCTAATGATTGTTTGCTTCATTGTCTCGAAGAAAAGAGGCTACCGGGGCAGCACGGAAAGGGCCTCCTTCAGCAAGATTGTCCATACCTTCCGGGATGCCATATGGGCCATCCTGTCCCCGGTGATCATCCTGGGCGGGATTTATTCCGGAAAGTTCACTCCTACGGAAGCCGCTGTGGTATCCGTGGTCTATTCCTACATCGTGGGCCGGTTCGTGTATAAGGAACTGGATGGTTCCTCCACCTACAAATCCCTGAAGGACGCCATCGTCATCAATGGGGCCACCACATTCATGGTGGGTCTTTCCACTGCCTTCGCCGCTTTACTGACCATGGAACAGATTCCGCTGAAGATTGCCTCCTTCATCACCAATCTCAGTAACAACGGAGTCGTGATTCTGCTGATGATCAACCTGTTCCTGCTGATTGTAGGCATGTTCATCGACAACATCCCGGCTACCATCATCCTGACCCCCATCCTGCTTCCCATCTGCAAGAAGTTCGGGATGAGTCCCATTACCTTCGGGATCATGCTGACCATGAATCTGGCCATCGGCTTCTGCACCCCGCCCTATGGGATCAACCTGTTTGTGGCTACCGCCATTTCCAAGGTGAAGATGGAAGCCCTGTCCAAAGAGCTGGTCCTGCTCATCGGGGCCCTGCTGGCTGTACTGGCTGCGGTCACCTACATACCTGCCGTCACCACCATTTTCCTGAAATAACCCGGGAGGGATTGCTATGCTAATTTGGATCATCGATGAAGAATGGAAAGATTACAATATGGAAAAGGAAGTCCTGGAAGCCCGTTATCCGGGAGTCACCATCAAATGCTCCACCTATGACTACGAAAAAGACCTGAAGAAATTCGGTTGTAAGGCCGATGGCATCCTGGCCCAGGTCTATGCACCCCTTCCTGCCTCCACCATCAACCAGCTGCAAAACTGCAAGGGCATCGCCGTGTACGGGGGCGGCTACGACCGGGTGGATGTGGCCGCCGCTCGGACCAGGGGCATCTCCGTCACCAACATCAGCGGTTACTGTGCCGAAGACCTGGCCGACTATGTGGTGGCTGCCATGTACTTCGCCAACAAGCGGATCGCCCAGTACAGCAATACGGTCGTGGAAGACAGCCGCAGCAACCGATGGGGAGCCATGGCCGTACCCTTCATCGTGAACCGGCTCAGTACCCAGACCCTGTGCATCGCCGGGCTGGGAGTCATCGGTAAGATTGTGGCCGCCCGGGCCCAGTGTCTGGGGATCAGGGTCATCGCCTGCGATGATTTCGTTTCCAAAGAGGCCATGGAGGCTCTCCACGTGGAAAAAGTGGACTGGGAAGAAGGCTTCTGCCAGGCGGATTACGTGAGCATCAACCTGAAGGGCTGCGATGAAAACAAGGATAAAATCAGTACAAAGCTCCTGTCCTGCATGAAGCCCACTGCCTGGCTGATCAATACCTCCCGGGGCAAAGTGGTGGACGAAACGGCTCTGATTGACGCCGTGAAAGGCAAAAAGATTGCCGGAGCCATCCTGGACGTGATCAAAGTGGAACCGCCCACCGGGGAAGAACCCATCCTCCACTGCCCAGGCATCTATGTGACGCCCCATGTGTCCTATATTTCTGTGGAATCCTTTCGGGCCCTGAAGGAACGGGCCCTGGAAAACCTGGAAAACATGCTGGAAGGAAAGCGGCCTCGGGATCTGGTTAACTGAAAACAGGGGGTGCCTATGACAAAGATACCCTATCGACTGGGAAAAATAAAACGGCAGTCTCTGGCAGAAGAAGCCTACCGGTATTTGAAGGATCAGATTCTGTCCGGAAATATCCGGCAGGGAGATATGATTACCGAACAAACCGTAGCAGACATCCTGCATATGAGCCGCACCCCGGTGAAGAATGCGCTGAGCCGGTTGGAAAGCGAGAATTTCGTCACCACCCTGGGCGGCCGGGGTACCCTGGTTAATGTACTTTCCATTGCCGATATGCGGGATATCTACAGCGTACGGATTGCCCTGGAAGTGCTGGCCCTGGATACGGCCATCAACAATTTATCTGCCAAAGATCTGGAAGAGATCCACAGTGTATTCACAAAATCCCTGAAAGACTACAAAAAGGACAAAACGTCCCTTTCCGCTGAGGAAATGTACCAGCTGGATAACATCTTCCACGATCTGTTCATCGAGCACACGTCCAACCATTATATCCGAAAGCTCATGCCCAGCATCTCTGAACGGATCCAGGTGGGCCAACTCCAGGCCTACATTATGACGGATACTTTTGAAACAAGTACCCTCCAGCACCTGAAAATCATCGAGGCCCTGGAAGCCAAAGACCTGCCGGAAGCCAAGCGTCTCCTCCATGCCCATCTGGAATGGTCCTACAATGTAATGTTCGAAGCCATGATCAAGAACGGAAAAAGAATATCTGAGTAAAAAGCCCGCTGGGCGACCTGGGACCGGACGCCCCTGATGGGGCGTCCCTTCTCATATCACGTACCTGGTCCTGCCCTGCCCCCTGCTCACTACCCACCAGCCACTCAAAAAGAGTGGAGCTGTGAAAAAAATCACAGCTCCACTCTTTTTCATTCCACCAGTCCTTCCATCTTCTCCATAAAGATGGCCAGGATCAATAAATCGGCACAGCCGCCCGGGCTGATGTTCTGCCTGATGAATTTTTCGTTCAGGTCCCACACGGCCTGCATCCCTTCCGGGGTAAAGGCTCCGCCCCGCTCCAGCACGGCCCTGGCATCAGCCTGGGCCTCTTCCAGAGTGGGCCGGTCCGACCGGCTGAGGATGTTGGTATCTTCCACCTGGGCCAAAAGGAGCAGCAGGGTCTGAATATAGGCCTCGTTGTCCGTTTTTCCTTCCTTCCGGAATTGCCGCAGGGCCGGCAGGGCAATCTGAGCCACTGCCGGGAATCCGTCCATGGCTTCTCCCCGGATGCCCCGGCAGCCCTGTTGGAGATACAGGACCTCTCCATGGGTATGGGGATGGTAGGGATCGATTCTGGCAAAGTCCCGTTCCAGAAGGGGTGTCACCGCTTCTCCAATGGCAGACAGGGTCTTTTCGCTGTCCACGGTACCGGTGCGGGCCAGCAGCCACAGGGTGAAACTGGTCACCAGGCCCAGGGAGAAGATGATGCCCTTGTGGGTGTTCACATTGCCCGTGGCCCGGAACATGGCCTTTTCCGCTGCAGCGCCCATGGGCCGCAGGGCCGCGAACAGCCCTTCACCGTCCC
>Ga0256406_1002595_pt1 | contig 24931 bp, 16 predicted proteins | sample RumenRJG_03DNA_FD_185986 | JGI IMG/M metagenome (GOLD analysis project Ga0256406, IMG submission 185986) | Bovine rumen microbial communities from Lethbridge, Alberta, Canada - RJG_03 | ecosystem: Host-associated > Mammals > Digestive system > Stomach > Rumen | place: Canada: Alberta | collected...
GTAACTTTTGACTATAGCCATGCAAAGGTACAAAATTGAAAAGTACACGTAAAGTATATGCTTGTAAATGTCTGACCTAAGGGCAGTTTAAGCGAATGTTAAAGGATTTAAGTGGACACTAGTGAAAGACTTTCTTCTTCATGGTGAATACTGTTTTTATTTATTATTATGTCATTTCAAATATTCTCCCATCCACTCGCGAAGCATCTGCTCGTTGCGTTCGGCAGGAGTGGTTGGGGTGTCGAGTGCATTGAGAAGACTGGCCGCACGACGCATGGGGGCTTTCGTCTCGCTGCTTTGTTCTGTCTCGTCGGCCAGTTCTTCTTCTTCCGTCGCAGGTGTCTCTGTAAAATAGGTGACGAGGTCGATGAGAAGTTTGTACACATCCACTCCAGAGTCCTCAGACATTTCCAGCACATCCTGCATGGTCAGTCCCATCTTGTCCAGTTGCTCCTGAAGCATCATCATGAGGGACTGCATATCGATAGAAGAGTCTTCCCCACCCTCGCTGTTGGACATCTTGGCGGCGATGGCCTTGATGATGGCACGGCAGTCGATGCCCATCGCGTCGAGTTGGCGCATGATGGCCACGGGGTCTTGTTCCTGATTGATGATGTACTGATAGAGCGGATTCAGTTGACCGTCGGTGTACATGAGCGGCCATGCCTTGATGGCGGCAAGGGTCTGGATGTAGTAGATGAAAGTGGCAGAAAGATGGCCCATGTTCGTCACCAAGAAGTTGGTCTGCAAATTGGTCTTGCCGGGGATGATGCTGGGCTGGAAACCTTTGCTCTTGAAGAAAGGAATCATGGGGCGGGCACTCTCGATGGGCACATAGTCGTCGCCACGCGAATGGAAGAGGTAGATGCGCTGTGTAGGGTCGGGTGTCCAGTCGTCGTTGTTCAGGTTGAAGCCTTCCAGCAGGTTCTGTATGGCCATGCTTTCGGGCGAACTCAGGTCGCAATACACGTCGGCAAGAATCTCATGCACTTTCTTCTCGCGTCCGATGCTGTCGCACACGGGCCACGAAGAGTAGTTCTTGGAGAGAATCAGTTTGTCAATTTTGTCCGAGATGTAGGGCTGGAACACTTCGCTGTAGTCGATGTTCAGTTGCTGGGTCTCGTTGGTGCAGACCATGAGCAACAGCGGAACGGCATTGTAGGCAGTCGAATCGATGAGCACATACTGGCGGTAAGCCTCGCGCACGTCGGATGGACCGCCGCCGGAGAAGGTCTTGTCGAACGAGATGCGGTCGGCATACTCCATGTCGCGCAGTTTCTGTGCAGCCAGTGCATCGAAGCCACCGCTGGAGTAGCCGATGTTGAAACAGAGCGGGCCGCTGCTGATGTTCAAGTCGGCCAGCACCTCGCGGGCAGCCAGCAGTCCGTCGAGCGACGAGCGTGCATTGACCAAGCCCTGCATGAAGGCCTGGGGGAAGCGAACGGTGACACCGAATCCGTAGAAGTCGCTCTCCACGATGATGTAGTTAGGATTCAGCGGATTGGCCAGCAGCATGTTCTCCAGTTTGCCGTTGCTGATGGTGGGGGCCTCGTCGCGGTGGAACTTGGTGTAGTGGTTCACCATCAGGATTCCCTCGCTGCGAACATCTTTCTTCCAGATGTTTTCGGGAATCAGGATGGTGCCGCTCAGCATGATGGGCTGGCCCTGAGGGTCAACACTGGGATAGACATAGTTCACCTTGGTGATGGGACGCTCCGAATGGAGGTCAACGGGAATGCCGTCGGCATCAATCTTGAACCTCAGCGTGTCGGTATAGACAGCAGTGACCGTCGTCTCTTCGCTGATGGTCAGTTCGGCAAAGTCGGCCTCCATTGCCGGCAGTTGCTGACCGTCGTAGGTGGTGATAACAATGGTGCCGTCTTCGTTGAAATCGATGGCTGAGAGTTCAGAACTGGTGAACACCTTCTCAGAGCCATCGGCCAGGGTCACTTTAATCACTTTGGCCTCGGTGGCGATGCAAGCCAAGAGGAAAAACAGGGAGAGTAGAATCTTTTTCATAAGCACTTACTTTTTGACGGTTTTCTTCTTTCCGTTCTTGTCTCTCACGATATAAACACCCTTCTGCTGTGGCTCGCCCTGCAGGAGGCGACCGTCGAGAGTGTACCACTGGCGCGTCGTCTGCTGGCTTTCTTTCTTCTTGACAGCCACGATGCCCGTGATGGTGTTCTCACGTTTCACCGTGGCAGCACTCACCTTTTGGTCCTTGGTGCCATCGGCATACTCAATGTTTACTTGCTCCTGGTCGAAGGTGATGCGTTTCACCTTGCGTCCGTCGGCTGTCTGTTGGGCTGATACTCCCAAAGTAAAAGCGAACAGAAAGGCGAGAATTGGAAATACTTTCGTCTTCATCATTGTTTCCTAAATTCCGCAGCACTTTAGTTTAACATTCTTTATAAGTACCTGAGCAACAAAAAGTTGCTCAGGATTTGGCCATGTCAGATTTTTCACTTACCTTAGTGCTGCAAATCAAGACAAGCAAAAATCGTTAATGACATGGCAAAGATACAACAAAAATCTGAGAAAATCAGCGCTTTTGGCGGAATATTTTTCGTTTTGGACAAATTTGACCGTATTCTGTCCTCTGTAATCGACTCCCACCTAGGACTTCGCAGTAAGCTGATAGGCTATCAGTACAGCGAGATAATACGGGCCGTCTTCTCCGTTTTCTTCTGTGGCGGCGACTGCATGGAAGACCTTAACCTCTATCTGAAGGACGTGCTTGCCGAGCGTCCGCATACCCGTATCCCCAGTGCAGACACGGTGCTGCGCGGCATAGAGGAACTGGCAACGGAGAACATATCATACACGGCAGAAAAGACGGGCAACGTCTATGATTTCAACACGGCGGAGAAACTGAACCAACTGCTCGTCAAGCTGTTACTAGCCACAGGGCAGCTTGCGGAGGGAGGCGAGTACGACGTTGACTTCGACCACCAGTTCCTTGAGGCAGAGAAGTATGACAGCAAGCGCACCTACAAGGGCTTTGACGGCTACAGCCCAGGCGTGTTCACCATCGGCGGGCTGATAGCCTATCTTGAGAACCGTGACGGCAATGCGAACGTGCGCTTCATGCAGGCAGAGACTCACCGGCGTTTCTTCAAGATGATGAGGTCGTTCGGCATTCATGTCAGGAGCTTCCGTGCCGACTGCGGCTCCTATAGCGAGGACATCGTAAAGACGGTCATGGAGCATACTGACAAGTTCTACATCCGTGCCGAGCGGTATGCAGGTCTGTACGAGAAGGTGAAGCGGCAGACAGGCTGGACTACGGTGGAGATAGGATTCCAACAGTACGACGTGCAGTCGTTCCCCTTCGAGAGTTTCGAGGACGTAAAGAATTGCCGCCTCATCGTCCAGCGGCAGCGCAAACAGAAGGGCGAGCAACTTGACCTCTTCGACGGCGAGTACACATACCGCTGTATATTGACCAACGACTGGGACATGACCGACGAGGAAATCATACAACACTACAACAAGCGAGGAACTGCAGAGCAGGTCTTCGACCGCCAGAACAACGACTTCGGATGGGCGCATCTGCCGAAGTCATTCATGAACCAGAACACCGTATTCCTGCTTATCACCGCCATGGCAGCAAACTTCTACCGATACATCGTGGCATTGCCGCTCATGGCCGTCCTCTTTGGAATCAAGGCCACCGACAGGCTCAAGAGCTTCCTGTTCAGATTCATCGCCGTACCTGCCAAGTGGGTCAGAACGGCAAGGCAGTACAGACTCAACATCTACTCCAACAAACCATACAACATTATTTGGGAACACGGATAGGCAAACATCCTTCGCTGATGCTTCGGTCTATGCCTCTCGACCTTACGGGGTAAGGGGAAACTGGCTCATGGCCGGTCGGATTACACGCTTGTATCGCTAAAAACAGACAGACATGTCTCAAATGGCGGCAAAATTAGACCATTGAAAATTATCTGCGGATTTTAGGTAATATACTAGCTTAAGACCTGTTATGCCGCCATTATCCCAATCAGCATTGACGTTGACACCAGTGCCCTTCCAATTGATATAAGTACCTTTGCTTCGGATATTAGGTGCATATACATTGATACATAGCTCTCCTTCTGCATAAACAGACCATGGTTTTACTTGCTTCTGGATGCTACCTTCATTATATCCCTGGCCAGATTTGACAAAAGTATTGGCATCTACATAAGGTTTAATGTATTCATTATAGCCTTTAGCCTTCGTATTAGCACTATCAACGTAGTTAAGATGTGCAACAAAATACTCGAGTAAATGCTTGAATTTTACGTAGTCATTCATATCTGACGGTACTTCGTTTTTCTTATTTCTCATTGTTGGCCATTTCCACCACAAAATGTCTTGCGCAATCATTCTGTCACTATGTACATAGCCAGCTATATCTCTATCGAGTAGTTGGTGGATTTCGCTATCATTCTCAATAATTGACACAAGAGGATTGAGCAATTCTAAGTAATGGGAATAGCAATGCCATGCTTCATGAGGGGCTACACCCAAGTAGTTACAGAACTTTACATAGAACGAATTCTGGTAGAATGCATAATTTTGAAAATCATAACATGTAAGTATAGCCGCAGACGTTCTTTCGTCTATAGAGTTAGGGGTGTCAATTTCTTTAAAGGTTTCATGGAAATTCCAAATTCTCTTGTCCAAATCCCTATAGGGTTCATCGCTATTCTCTGCCGTCGTTAGACATTTTAGTGCATTCTCAAATTCGAGGAGATGCATCTTGCTAGCATCCTTGAGTTTCTTTGCTACTACAGGGGTATAGACAAGGTTGGAGGAACCTATAAGGACTGCCCTTTCTACAAGAGTAAGACCTTGACATTCCGTTACTTTCTTCCACTTATATAACTCATCTGATTCTTTAAGTCCTTTCTGTCTACGAAAAACTTTATACGAATCGAAGAGATCTTTATATTTATCACTATTCTCTGACATATATCAACACTTTTATTATTTCCACCCCATCGAGCCACACCATAGAGAAGTTCCAATCTCTTCTTCTTTTTGGATGTAAACGAGGGACTCCAAAATTTAATGTGCCAAAGTTACAAATTTATTCTTGTAAATCAACTCAATTATAATAAATTAAACGCCTAATAAGAATTGAAAGTATCAGTCTCGACCGACAAAAAATTGTAAGTTAACTTCGTAAGTTTGGAAACTTCTGATTCATTCCTTATCCACAGCCTGCTCACCTTTTTGTCTTTTTTGTAATTTCTCTCTTGCCTTTTGGCGGTCTACGTAGGTTTCGAGAGCACGTTTATAAGCATTAAGAAGCGTAGTTCTAAGATTCTTATCCATATGGCTGTAGATGCCAAGAGCATGGCTAATAGAATCTATTTTCTTCACACATCTTAGCGAATCCTCGCTATCCTTCATCCTGCTCTCTTCAGACTTACTCAATATATCTTCCACACGTTGCACGGCATCGCCATGATGGTTTAACCTTTCTTGGAACTTCTTGTTCCATTCCACACGCTCTTTTTCTTCTTGTTGCTCATCACGGCATGCCTTGACAAAAGCAATGATAAAGACCAAGATAACTATCAAGGCACAGCCACCTGCAGTTCCTCCACCCTTCAAGCTTGACCCAAGGAAGTATACGAATAAGACTACGAACAAGAAAATGAAAAAATACTGACCGAACATATTATTATATTTTGATGGCACATGGCCTTGGGTTAATTATGACTTTACGAAGATGCTTTTCTTGACATCCAACCAATTGTTTCAGAAAGGTAGATCAGAATCTATTTCTGTATTATGATCATCTCTTTCGTCTTGGTTGAGAAGAGCTTGGAATTCCTCTTGTGAGATCTCATTCTCCCAACCATATGTTGGGTTCTTGACTCCCAAGACAAAGCCGAGAGCCTCCGAAAAGGAGATACCAGCGTCTGCAGCAAGTTCTCCAGCAACTCGATAAAGCTCCTCCTCATGGGTAAGAGGCCTTTGCTTCTCTTTCTTCTTATTGTGTCTATGGCAGTTTCTACTCATTTGTTTCCTCTTTGTCGTTTTCTTCTCTATTGACATACACCTTACAACTATATAGGGCTTCGCCGATAGCAAAAGGCACATCAATGTCTTTCTTTTCCCCAGATGTCTCTAGATTAACAATACTCCATCCTGCTAGAGTTTCTTTAAGCTGAAATCTCCCCAACAAGTAAAAACTTCTGTAACAGTAAATCCAACCATTATCTAAATAAAATCCATAGCGATTATCCCAGTCGGTATAGAATGCCTTTAAAATTTTATTTTTATCTTCTTCGGAAAGAATTACACTGCCATATGGATTAACGACTTTCTTGAAGTGATGTCTTTCTACATTGGTACGTGCATTGTTCTTGGGAAAGAACGATCTCTTTTCATTGGCTATTCTGGCCATTGCCTGGACAAGGTTAGAGTCGTAACCATTTTTCTTTATAATCTGCTGTACTTTATCAAAAATGATTTTGGTATTGTCTCCGTTATCTACATACTTCTTCTTCAGGAAGATATAATCATTTCCATACATGGCACTGGCTAAGGCTCCAGTTAGTGACGCGATTAGAGATATATCACCTGCGCATCTCACAGCATTGTGTATAGATGATGTGAAGTCGAAACTTTCATTGAAGCAGTTCCAAGCCTTGAAAACATAGCTAAGGATAGAGCCGTCGTCGTTTACTATGCCTTGAGAATTCTCTTTGTAGGCAGTGTAGAATGAATCAAACGACGGTATCTTTTTGCAAGTCTCATGTTTGGTATGTCCTTTTCTGAGATAGAATATGATTTCCTCCACGAAAATCTGAGCGAATCTTTCGTCTTCACTCATCAAGTGGGAACCCGACTCGTCAAGCAGTTCGTGACAAGACGAATAGGCTTTATCGCTGATCCATGAATCAACAATATCCACCATGAGTTTCTGTCCCCAATACTTGTATCCATCTGCATGCGTACCAATTAGTATCAGATCGTTCCGACTGCCTGGTCGTAAAGCTTTGCTTGCAGCACCGAGCATGGCACGCCCATAGATAGACAACTGAGAATTGTCCGATACCAAATCTGGATAAAACTTGCCATGGTTATTCTCCCATGTCCAGGCAGCCAAGTCTCCTATGATAGCTCCCAACATACGCCTATTGTTCTATATCGTTAATGACTCCGGCAAAGAGAATAGTGTTGGTAGTCTCCTCAGCTATCTCAAACATGAATGGACGATTGACCGTCATCACGACCGGCTTTTGCATTTCCATCTGAGGTAAGCCGCCCACCATGACTGCATATGTTACAACTGCTGCCTCTGTGCCGTTTTCGTCCACATCCACTTTGGCCTGCTGGTAGATGTTGTTTATCTTCAAGCCCTTGATAAGTTTGGGGATAATATCATTGGATGTAAAGATGCAAGACAGCCCAAGTCTTTTCAGTAAATCTTTCATCTTGATGTTGGACTCCACGCTAAAACGTGGCAAAGTCAGACGAACTTCCAGCTCGTTGGTGTCAAGAGAATAACCATTATCCCTAACCTCTGTTAGCACATTCTGAATTGTGTGTCTCGGTTTCGGCAAAAAGATGCGCAGTGAGAATCGTCGGTCTTCAGAATAGCATTGATAGGGCAACACTGCTATTTGGCAGCTTCCCAATTCTGCATATTCCATAAAGCTTGTTCGCTTCATCATCGGCACCTTGTTTTTGCCGTTTATGCCATAGAAAAGTTGCTCCCTTGTTTTGCTCTCTTCAAACCTTTCCTCCCATGTGGCCTTAAAATAGAGAATATCCGTGATAAGCGCCAAAGTATCTTTGTCAAACTCAATATGCAAAGACTTGATGAGTCCATGAGTGGCTTCTTCTATCGTCTTGTCAATGATTGATTTTGCCTCTTCGCTAAAATCTACCCGTTTTAACATGAGGGAAAAGTTCTCTGCGAGTTTTGCAACTTCTTCGCCATCAACCTCCAATCCGTTCTTCGCCCATAGTATAGCTTGTTGTTCGATTGTTGGAGAGACATGCTCTTCTCCGTCTTCTTCGAAATGATCAGAATGAGCAGCATCCAACAGACTTTTGCTTGAAAGAATATTAGCTTCCTTCAAAGTCATGATGTCGCTTCCCATGCACTCTAATATTCTTTTACGGATGGTAGGAGATGCACAGTTGGCCAGCATCACCAGTACTGCTTGCAGTCTTGCTGGCGACACAACGATATTGTTACCATCTTCTGCATTCAGGAGCAATGTACTCAACGCCACATTGCTGAAACTCGTTGAGTAGTCCGGCCAGAGTTGCATGGCCTCTTCGATGCTCTTGTGTAATGACCTACCTATTCTCATGATGCTCCTGTTATTAGTGAATACAAGAATGATAAGCAAATATGGATTCAATGCTTGTTGAAGATTTGCAAATTTAGCTATTTTCCTCTTCTCTACCAATTTTCTTCACTACTATCTTTGCGATAACTGTTGAAGTATTATTCAAGCTTTACCTTAAGATGTAGGTTTAATCGTTTAGATATTTCCTCTATCTGTCTCATTTTTGTATATGTATCAGATGCGGCATTGAGATAAACCCCTGGCTCTATCTCATGTTGCTGACTCCTATATTTTGTTGTTGAGACATGATCATCTAAAAGAGGTATACCGACATATTTCTGCCCAAGTGTTCTCACTTTGTCGGTACCAGCATATAAAACCACATCACGTAGAGTTTCCCAAACCTTATGATGGTAGAACACTTTTCCGTTAGGTGTGGTAACCTTTATGTTTTGTCTTGGTGGTCTGTAATTTGAAACGTTATTCTCAACATTAATTGGTTCCACATTGGTATTGAGAACTTCCACCTTTAGACCAAGATCAAGATTCGTGCTAATCTGTTCTATCTGCTTCTTCTTTCTCAATGTATTGGAGTCGGTAATCAGCCAATAACCTCCAGGCAATAACTTTTGGTAACCAGCATAACGACCTTTACTTCTATGGTCATCAACAAGTGGCAAACCACAGCAGATAATGTCCATCTCATGTACCAAGTCTGGGCCAACCTCTTTCACTAATGCCACCAGTACCTCAACAGGCCGACCTTGTATTATTCGGCCGTCAGGGAAGGATACACGAATACCTATGTACGGTGTTTTCTCATTATCTTCGGTGTCAGAAGAAACGATGTTTGACGTAGTGGCTGAAGCTGAGTCCGATTCTTCATAAATATTAGGCTGATGTCTTGGGTCTCCATCATATTCAATGATGATTTTAACCTTGTGCTCCACATCTTTGAACAACTCATTCACGGTTGCTTTGAGAGCAGGTATGACATCCGTTTGAATATAAGTACTCTCCAGCATCCTCAATGTTTGCTTTTGTTCTTCGCTGATAGGAAGTCCTAACTTTTCAAGTTGCTTTAAGGTTGCTTTTATATCACTTAGTTTACTCATCGGTTTCTTATATTTGTTTATTTACATTCTTTGGATTTGTGGTCAATGTTTCGACCCTTCCATTTATCAACAGATTAAAACTGAATGATTTCTTTCAATCGTTTGTCTATCTTTTGCCAATCTTCATTCAAGTCAACAGTGCAGACTCGGATGAAATGTTGACTGTCACGATAACGGTAGGTATCGAAGAGAGGAGATTGCACTTTAGGATATACAAGGATACCATTAGTGTTGAACGTGTAAGGTGTTTTCTCGTCTTCTTGATTCAGCACATAGCTGATGATTTGTGATAAATGCTCACGGCGGATATTTTCCTTACTTCCTTCTTCTGGTCTGGCAACCAAGGTCTGAAAATAGTATTTAGCATCAAGAATTATTTTACGTTTAGTCTTACGGTTGGTAAGGGTGACATCGGTTATCATTGTTGGAAGGTGATTGCCCGTCTGCTCATCCCACGGCGTCAGTTGGAAGTCGATGTGTGAGCGATCAACATTCGGATAATCCGCGTTGCACTCCTTACGATAGAAATTGAACAGAAAACGCTCAAAGATACGATTCATCTTATCTTCCGAAAAGTCAAGAAAGCGATACTTGCCCTTGCGGCTCTTGTCGGGAATCAGCGATTCAAAGATGAGCAGGCAGATATGCAACAACAATCCATAGAAACGGTTGTTACGTGTAATCTTGACACTAAAGAAGTCTTCTCGCTTCAGGCTGATCTCCTTGACAAGAGGGAATTGCAGATATACCTTCACCACATCGTCATGAATTCTATCATCCAGTTCATCGCACCTTACCAATCTGAGAAGAGTGGCACGGATGATTTGGTTGAGGAGCACGTCTTGAGAGTATTCATCGTAGGCACAGAACATTTTACCCTCTTCCCAGCGTCCCATCTTGATGGTCTTGCTGACATCCAATTTCCCTTTCACACCATAGCGCTCATCCTCTATATTCTCATACTCGTGGTAGAGGCCATATTTGAATAGCCGATGGCAACCGGAGACAAGCAGCATGGCGAACAAGTCCGGATAGGTGTCGCAATGTTCTGCGTCAACCTTCAGCTTGTCGCGTTGCTCTGCCAAGTCCCAAGCATAACACAGGAGATAGTAGAGGTTCTGAATAGGTATGTATTTTCGGATGCTTTCTGTCATCAGTCGTTTTCGCCTTTCAATATTCTTTCCAGTTCATTATAGGTGCTGTCGTCATCGAAGCAAACATCTCTAAGATATGGCAGGATCTGATACTTGAGGGTGTCATTCCACCATTTGTCTGCATCCTTGACGTTATCTACATCGCAGAAGTAGCTTTGACCTATCATCTTTCCAGGGCCAAGCAACTCTTCATCCTGTATCTTCACATTGGCATCATTGAGCCGTTGGCAGATTGTATTGATGAACTCCTTATGCAATCCATGGGACGCAAGGAAGTCTTTGAAAGCTTTGTTGAACTCTGGCACCAAAGTGATGAACGAGAAGCGGCGTCTCAAGGCATAGTCCAGTTGGGCCAATGAGCGGTCAGCCGTATTCATGCAGCCGATAAGGTAAACGTTCTCGGGTACATAAAACGTGTCATCAGCATCCTCACTATAGGTCAGCGCTATGGCATAATTGCTTTTGCGTTTATCGGCCTCTATCAGCATCATCAACTCTCCAAATATCTTACTGATATTACCACGGTTAATCTCGTCAATGATGAAGAAATACTCCTCATTGGGATTTTCCATTGCTTTCTTGCAGAAGTCATAGAAGATGCCATTTTTCACCTTGAAGCCATCTTTCGTTGGGCGTATGCCTTGGATGAAGTCCTCGTAACTGTAACTTTGGTGAAACTGTATCATTGCAATGCGGGAGTCATCAGACTGTCCCATCATCTGATAAGCCACCTTACGTGCAAGGAAGGTCTTGCCAACACCAGGTGCTCCCTGTAGGATAATGTTCTTGAATCTGCGCAGTTGTTCCACGATATCCATAAAAGCCTCTTTGTCGATGAAAGGCTTATCTGGGTCTTTGTCAAAAGAGTAACTCTCGGATTCAGATTCGCCGCTCTCAATGAACATAGGCAGTTGGTCGATTTTCTCTGTCTGTTCTACAATCCAGTTGTATTCTTTCTCCGTGAGATGGAACAACGAGCCACGGCCACCTTTGAAGGCCTCGCTGTTGGTGAAGATCTGATTCTTGCTAAGTTCACTCCAAGGCACTTGTCTTTTCACCTTTGACTTAATGACTATCTCAATCACTTCGCCTTCCTTGGTCTTGTGCAGTCCTTTTGTCACCTCACATAGAGCCTTCACCTTCTTGGTTGGTGTCGTCTCATAACAAATGACCTTGTCGCCAACTTTGGCTTTCTCAAAATAAGCGAAGATGCGGCGCTTCTTGTTGTTGTCGTTGTAGGCCGTGTAGGTCTGCCGGTCGCCCACTTTGTAGCTATCGACACTCCAATATTTCGGGTTGGCATTCAGCCAAAAATATTGCGTGCCGTCAGGTAACTCTTTATTGAGTACAACGTCACCATCAGGCTCAGCTACTAAATTGTTATTATTATCATCATAGGCTATCGCTGTGAGATCCATAAAATTGTTACCAGGTATCTCATGGTTGAACATCTTGTTTTTTACTTCGTCCATAATGTCCTGGTAGGTAGCATAATCCATGCCCTTATAAATCTCGATGCCATGTTCCTCCAAATAGCTGCGGTTGCTGCTGTCCAGCGAAAGGAAACTGTCTGGCGCTATCCAGTAAAGGGCTATTGTAGCACGAAAACCAATGCCTTTCTGATCTTTTACCACGTCATAGATGTCTCCCATATTGCTCTTGTGGTTGATGGCTGCATCAAGTAGCTCCCACAGATTTTGAATATCCTCAGCCCGTTGCTTCTCTGGAATATCAGACCAATAGAACACCGCCTTCCTTGGATCAAGAATAGGAACTCCTTCGTAATCCAACGGAATATCGCTCTCCATTGAAAACATGTTCTTATACTTAGCGCAAATCTCGTTACGCTTTTGCATGAGTCGAAAGCGCATGATGATGCCTATCACCGTGAAGGGATCTATATTCTTGGGCGGCACTTTGCTACTTTTGTCTATGTAGCCTGTCATTTCTTCACCCAAGTTTTCCACGACAATGGTCTTCAGTTCCTCCTGTCGGTCCTTGTATCCCAACAGTTTCTCTGCCAGTTCATGAAAGAACGGTTTCCAAGTGTATTTCAATGCTTCGTAGCTCATATTATCCACTTTAATAGTCTATCAATTTTTCGATATAAACGGTATATCTCTCAGTTACAAGGAAGGACTGTCATTATAGACTTTTCCTATTCTGAAAGCGAATGCCCATATCTCGTGTCCATCATCATCGTATGTAGTTCTTGGTTCTATGATACCATCAATGTCTGCATATATTCTTTGTTCCATATATTGACAATAGAACATTACTTTCTTATATCGCCTGATGACAAAAGGACAATTTCCACCATTGGTATCACTGTAGCTCCATTTTTGCTTGACTGATTTAAAAATCTTGTTTACACAGATTATATCACCTGTATATTGGAATATCTTTTTGGCATCCTCATTATCATGGATTTTACGCATAAAGCGTTTTTTTCTGCCTTCTTTTATCTTTGAAAATGTATTACGGCTTACGTTAAGTTCCAGTGGTACTTTCTCATACTGAGAGTCATCTACATCTTTAGGAAGGCTGACATTACCATCCTTGTCAATACAGTTCATATATTGTTGAACAATATCATCCGCTTGAATCTTTTGTGAAGGAATCTGAGTTAAAAGATGTATGCCTTCCAAAGTGCGGCAACGGCTGAGCGCAACGTACACCTGACCATAAGTAAAGGATTCGGCAGCGTCAATCGCTACTTCATCGAATGTCAATCCCTGACTTTTATGGATGCTGACAGCCCAAGCCAGCTTCAATGGAAACTGAGTAAATGTGCCTGAAACCTCAGTATAGATCGTTTTCGTCTTTTTATCAACAAAATAATCATGCTGCTCCCATTTGGCGGGTCTCACATTGACCAACTCTCCGTCGTCTTTTCTTACGACTATGGAATCATCATATAACGCTTTAACCCAACCGAGTGTTCCGTTAACATATTGATGCTCAACGTTGTCATTTCTTTGGAACATGACTCTGGCTCCGACTTTTAGGTCAAGATGGGGATCAACCGGGTATCTTCTTCCATACCAGTGCCATAATTTGGCGTCATATGTTCTTAATTTGTTCCTTATTTTTGAGAACATCTTTTCATTCCACTCGTTAGTCTTATAGAGATGGGTCATCAGCGTGACGACATTGTCCTTGACTTTGGGACTGTACTTAGGTTCAAATCTTTTGTTTAATTGACGAATATCCTCTAACTTTACATTAGCAGTCCGAATGTCATTGAGTAAATTGATGAAGTCACGGTCATCCTGGCGATATACCTTCTTTAATTCAATCACTCTGTAATTCAACTTTTTAAAGGCATAGCAACTGAAGAAATATGGTGACTTATAATATTCTTTCAGGGTATCCCATTGCTCTCTACTAGCAACTGGACACAGTTGATACAAGTCGCCAAACATTACTAACTGAACACCGCCGAATGGTTTATTGTTGTGCCTATAATGCTTGAGTATCATGTCTGCGGCATCCAGCATGTCGCACCTGACCATGCTTATCTCATCAATGATAAGTATCTCTATACTTCGAACAACAGTTTCAGTCCCGGCATCTAATTGATATAATTGATTAGGCTGGACCTTATGCCCCGGCAAATAAGGCTCTAAAGGCAAGCGTAGAAAACTATGCATGGTATAGCCCTTGGCATTTTCTGCGGCCACACCAGTTGGAGCCAATACGGCAACAACTTTCTTCCCTTGATATTTATCTCTAATTTCTCGTAGAAGAGTTGTTTTACCCGTACCGGCTTTACCTGTTATGAAGAGATTTTCTCCTTGGTCAATACACCTTAAAGCTTTTCTATGATACCTGTCTAATGTAATCATCTAATTTGGAACTGAAGAGCTACCCTAAGGGTAGAGAACCTTTTATCTCAATGCCTTATGATACAAGTCCTCGTATGAATCCACCACATCGTAGGTCACGTCGCTGCCGCTGATGGAGGCGAAGTGGCGGCGAGCACATTCAATCTTTGCTATCTCTACACCGCGCAGATTACTATCCAATGTGCTGCCCTTGGTCTCTGCAATGAAATAGACATGCTTCACCTCGCCTTCCTTGAACACCACTGCCCAGTCGGGATTGTAGTGACCCATTGGCGTGTTGATGTAGAAGCCACTCGGCAGTTTGGTATAGACCTCCACTACACTATTATTTTCAAGTTCTGTTGCAAAGTCCATTTCGCCCTTGCTGTCCACCACCACCAGGTCGTAGAGACTCTTCTTCGACTTCATGGCGTTTTCACCAAGTTTACCCCTAAGGGTAGAAGCGGTGAAGATGTCCTGGTCATAAGTGTTGGTCAGCTTGTTGTACTGGATGTGTTCGATGACCGACTGCGCCTTGCAGCTGTTGATGATCTTGGCCGACTTCATGATAAACTCCTCGGGGTTCATCTTGAACTGGGCGAAAGTCTTATCCGGATCGACGCCCTTGAGGATGTCGATGATGGTGCGGCGGGTCAGGCCTGTTCGGCTCACCAACTGACCAATAAGGTCATAGCGGACACCGCTGCCCACTGCCTCGCTGACATGAACGGTGCGCTTTTCAGTCTGTTTCATCGCCTCGCCAGCCTCCAACTGCTCACGACTTTCTATCTTCTTCATGCTGCCACTGGCAACGATGACGCGGATCTCCGTCACACTCAGATGCTTGTCAAGCTGTTCGATGGCATTCTTGATGAGCTTCTGCGAGTCAAAGCTGACGGTATAGTAACTGCGGACGTTGATCTCATTCCAAAGTCCCAGGAACTCCTCCTTGAACTTATTCTTGTCGAAGTGGGCCTCTTCCTTATCCCTGCTATTCTTGGGCTTGACTTTCTCCGGATTGTAGACGCTGTCGAGTACCTTTACGATCACATCCTTCTTGTCGTCCACCTCACCGAAGTTGAGTTTTCCTTCACGCTTGTCGTCGTAGTATTTCTGGGTGATTTGGCCCTTCTTGATATAGCCAGCCTTGATGAGTTCGTCCTGCACCGTGTCGGCCATATCCTGGTCCATCGTATCCTCATCGCCATTGGGCAGGGTGTATTTCACGCCGACAAACAAGTCCTCGGTCACCTTCACCGGGCGGTCGCTGCAAGCTTCAGCAAACTCATGCTGCAAGCCTTGGGCAAACTTGTCATAACTCTCACTGGCGATAACGGTCAGCACGTTGGTCTTGAAGACGTTCTCCTCGCCAAGTGTGTCAGCATCCTGACGGATGCCTCTGTCGTTGACGCACAGGCGCATGCCACGGCCTACCTCCTGCCGTTTCTTGTTCTCGTTGCCGCTCTCCTTCAATGTGCAGATTTGGAAGACGTTGGGATTGTCCCAGCCTTCCTTCAATGCACTATGCGAGAAGATGAAGCGCACCGGCTCTTTCATGCTCAGCAGCCGTTCCTTGTCTTTCATAATCAAGTCGAAGGCACTCTCGTCGTTGCTGCTGTCGTTTTTCATCTCACTCTTCGACGGGTCCACCATCTTGCCTTTCTTGTCCATGGAGAAATAGCCTTGGTGGATATTGTCGGCACTATTGCGTGGGTCGGAGAGATAGCGGAGATAGGCAGAGTCGGTCAGATAAGGCATGTATTCCTGTAGCACCTTGGGATATTCTTCCTCGAACATCTGGGCGTACTTACCCTTCGACACGCTGCCATCCTCCCCATAAACGCGATAGCTGCTGACATGGTCGATGAAGAACAGCGAGAGCACCTTGATATGCTTGGGGAACAGTTCACGCTCACGAGTGATATGTGCACGGATGGTCTCACGAATCTGCACACGGCGCAACACATCTTCGTTGGCCTTGCCCACCATCTGACCCTCTGCCAGCGTGAGGCCATTGACGAAGTGGATGGTGCCATCACGTCCGTCGATACTCTCCACGATGTAGTTGTTCTTGTATTCTTCCATTCCGCCGCTCAGCTCATACAGGTTGTCGCCATCCTTGACAAGTCTTGAGTCCTGCTTGGGGCCATTGCCACGGAGTACATCAAAACTGATACGGGCCACAGGATTGTCCTGCGATACGATAACTCGCTCCAGATAGACGAAGCCGTTGGTAGCCGTTGTGCCGATTTGCTCCACGCCAAGCACCTCAATCTCCTTCACTAAGTGCTTGTTGTAGGCATCCATAGCATCAAGGCGGTACACCATATTATAGATGTCATCCCTGCGGTGGGTGGCGCTATAGAGCAACTTGAACAATGGCCGGAAGAGAGCCAATGCCTTGCGGGTCTGGTTAGCCTTATTGGCACCCAGGACGCTCTGCGGCTCGTCGATAATCATGATGGGACGGGTGGCTGCTAGAATGTCAATAGGCCGACGGGAACGGAACCTATCAGGTCTGGAAAAGATGACGCGGGCTGCATCGTTGCCTTTACGTCCCTCTTGATTCTTGTCTTCATCAAAGCTACTGTTGAAAGCCTGCGTGTTGATGATCATCACGTGGATGCCTGGGTCGCTGGCAAAGACATCAATATCGTTTAGCCTATCTGAATTATAGACAAAATATTGGATGGGTTTTTCATATTCTTGCATGAAATGTTCTTCCATGCTCTGGAAGCTCTTCAGCACACCCTCACGGATGGCGATGCTGGGTACCACAACAATGAACTTCGTCCAGCCGTAAAGCCTATTGAGCTCATACATCGTTTTGATATAAGTATAGGTCTTACCTGTACCGGTCTCCATCTCAATGGTGAAGGTATAAGTCTTCAAGCCACTTTCATATTCTATATGGTTGTCCTGTTCTACTTTACCTTTATCATTTACCTTCCAACCATTTGGCCCTTCTAACTGTTCAATGGGCTTCAGGCCAAACTCATTCTGAATGCGTTGTATGTTTCGTTCTATATCGTCATTACCAAGGAGAATTTCTTGGTTGCCGTAGCCCTCCAACTTGAAAAGCTTTAAATCGGTCTTGTTGTCAACACGGCCTGGATCAACTATAAAGTTGCTCTGCCCGTCGGAGCATGGCTGGCCTAGGAAGCAGTCGGTCACGGCCCGAGCGGCTTCTTCCTGAAATCGCTGATGCTTATATTGTAGTTTCATAAGCCGTCTCCTTAGATTACTTTGATGTTCTTCAACGCTTCATCGTCGCTCCAGCCAAGGAGTTGCTTGAACTGCTCAAAGATGTTTATCTTCTGATCGTCCTTGTTGAAGCAACTGTCACGGAAGAGTACACGCAAGGGCGACTTGTCTGCCATCGCCTTGATGACGTTGTCGGTAACATGCTTACTGAAGCAAGCCACGAGGTCGCCCTCGTTGACGGTATAAACCGTGCATCCATCCACCTCTTCCTTGCTCATAGGCATAGAGAGCTGAACGCCCCAATCGAGCATACACCCATAAAGCAGGTCGAGTTCCGTGCGGTCTTCCTTCACGTTGTCAGCAAAGAGCTCCAACTGCTGAGGCTTCAAGTCCTTCGGAGCGAAATAGACATCCTTCATGTTGCTGGAGTCGATGCGGAAGACACGGAAGCCGGTGTCAAGGTCGTCTGCTTGCAGGGTGCGGCCCTTGTGGCCGTCCGCCTGTTGATTGCCTTGGTCAAACAAATCTCCCTGCGAAGATTTTCCATTGCGGACGGCCACAAGGGCCGCGCCCTGCAATTCCTCCTTAATCTTCTTACCAGCACGACGGATGCGCTCCTCACCAATCTCGCAGATATTCTTATAGCCAGCCTTATATGCAACACTCCCTTTATCTAATTCATCAGGAAGTTGAACCAGGATAAATTTTCTTGTGCCACCATCTTCAGAATTTAATTGCATTGTTGCATGCGCTGTTGTAGCAGAACCAGAAAAGAAATCAAGTATTAAAGAATCTTTGTCAGTTCCAATTTGCAAAAGTCTCTTCATGTAACGTAGAGGCTTTGGATTTGTAAAAACTGATTCTCCCATTAATTCTCTTAACTCTCTGGTTGCTTCTTGGCCATGACCAACTTCATCAAATGTCCATAAGGTCATTGGGGTAACACCATTTTGAACCTCGGAAAGAAATAATTTTGGTACTGGCGCATTATTTCCATTTTCTCCAAACCAAATTCGATTATCTTCAACCATGGCTTGGAATTTTTCTTTAGTAAATCGCCAGCAATATCCGCTTGGTGGAAGGAAACGCTTACCTGTAGGTCCAATAATTTCATAAACTTGTTTTTCAACTGCAGGACCTACTGTAAGATTTCCAACCTTCCAAGGGCCTCGTGGGTCTTTATCAGGATTTTTATAATCTTTGTTTTGCTTATTCGTTCGTGGTAAGAGATTCATCTTGAAAGATTGAATATCTTTGGCATATACTAAGCAATACTCATGGCTCTCCGAAAAGAATTTTTTAAGAGATATTGGCGCATATGTTCTTTGCCATACAATACATGCAATGAAATTACTTTCTCCGAATATTTCGTCACAGATATATTTCAGATTACGGTATTCATGATCATCTATTGAAACAAAAATAGCTCCATCATTTGTTAATAAAGTATGCGCCATCTGCAACCTCGGATAAATCATTGAGCACCAATCAGAATGGAACTTACCATTCGTCTCTGTGTTCTTTACAAAGCGGTTGCCGAGTTCATCCACGTTTCCGGCCTCCAAATCTTCCTCAGCTTGCGTGCGGTGGAAGTCATCATGATATACGAAGTCGTTGCCCGTATTGTAAGGCGGATCGATGTATATCATCTTCACCTTCCCCAGATAAGATTTCTGCAGAAGTTTCAAGGCATCGAGATTATCCCCCTCTATATAGATATTCTGTGTGCTATCCCAGTCCACACTGCTCTCAGGTACGGGCCGAAGCGTCTTGTTGATAGGTGTGGCAGCCTCACGGCGAGCAGCCTGCTTACCCACCCATGTGAACTCGTAAGCTTCAAGCTCGCCCTCCACGGTGTTGTCACCCAACAGTTGGCGCAACTTATGGAAATCGACCACATGGCGCAGCTCGCCCGTCTTCTCATCGCGGGTTTCCGTAAAGCACGACGGCGCAATCTTATAGAGTGCCTCCAAGTCGAGCTGGGTGTTGCTCTTCGAAGTCAATGCTAAGTGTTCCGGTTTCATATCTTTGTTGTTTTTACGTTTATTTATCGTTAGATTCATCCACATTCTTTTTCTTCTCCTCCGCTTGTTGCAAGTAGAACAGCATCTTTTGACGCTCTATTTCTGCTCGCAGTTGTTCCTTGGACGGAAGGTAGGTGAGATATTTCGAGGCGAAGATGTGGTCGTTGTCATGAAGAATAGAGAAGCGGGCAATGTCATCGTCGGTATCCGCACAAAGCAGAATGCCCAATGTGGGGTTGTCGCCTGGTTGTCGCTTCAGTTCGTCGTACATGCGGACATACATATCCATTTGACCCACGTCCTGATGGGTTACCTTGGTGGTTTTTAAGTCGATTAAAATGAAACATTTTAGCATGTAGTTATAAAACACCAAGTCGATGTAGTAGTCTTCCTTCTCGGTATGAATGTGTTGCTGTCGCTCCACAAAGGCGAAGCCCTTACCCATCTCCAGGAGAAACCGCTCCATGTTACTGATAATAGCCTTTTCGAGTGTCGACTCCCTGAAGTCTGTATTCTGCGATAAGCCGAGAAACTCTGCAACAACAGGATTTTTGATGAATTCCAATTTGTCCTGTTGCAAAGGTTCGGTCTTCTCCAACATTTCTTCCTTCACAAGCTCTTTCTTCTGCGACTGCAATAACCGATAGTAATATTGCGAAGAAATGTTGCGTTGCAGGGTACGCACGCTCCAAGTTTGCCCAAAGGCCTCCTTGGCATACCAAGTGCGTGCTTCGGCATCATCGACCTGCAGCAAGGCTCGATAATGGGACCATGATAGCAAGCCTTCAGATTTTGGACGCACTGAGTCTAACATGTTCATCGGAGAATTTAGACACGCTGTGTCTAAATTCTCTGTTTGAGATTTTCCGCGCACTGTGTGGAAAATGTTTGGGAAGTACTTGTAGAACTGTGTGAATTTATATAAGTTGCTGGCATCAAACCCCTTACCATACTCTTTCGTCAAGTCTATCGATAGTTGTTTGATGAGTTGTGCTCCATATTCCGCACGGTCCTCTCCACGGAGCTCTTCCTCTGCGATACGCTTGCCAAGAAGCCAGTTGCGCTGCACCATCATCATATTGATGGCGACGTATGCTTGCCGCTGCGACGATTCGACAATGCGCTGTGCGTCTTGCAGTAAATCGCTGTAGGGTTTATGTTGAAGTTCGTTTGCCATAAATGTTTCAATGTTCAGCACAAAGTTAATGAAAAACCTTGGTCTTTCAAAATCATTGCGCTGTTATTTCTTTATTTCGGCTTCTTCGTGTTGAGAATGGAGCCTTTACTTGTTGTCGGATGGTCGTCAACCGATGTGCTGGTGGCCGCCAACCGATGTGCTGGTAACCGCCAACCGTTGTGCTGGCGGCCACCAGCACACGGCATATCGGCGTTTACGTGATGTCCTTCAGCTTGTTTTCCAGTCCCGCGATGTCTTTCTTGAGCTGTCTTGCCTTCGTATTCATCTCTATCTGACGGTTGAACTGTCGTTCCTTGCGTATTTTCTTCTGCAAGGCTTCGGCTTCACGACGTTTCCGACTGATGAGGTTCTCCAACTCGATGACGGCATGCGTGCTCTCCGACGAGGTGGTTTGGTAGCCGGAGATGTCACCTGCGAAATGCTCCCACACATCGTCGAGTGTCTTGCCTGCTATGGTGAGATGCAAGTCTTCCGCCCGCATCCACTCCGCCCGGAAGGCTTTGACGATGCGGAAGGGATGGTTCTCGTCGCCCGTGGCATCCTTATAGTTGAGCAGGAGGCGGTACTTGTCCTCAAAGTTCAACACAAAGAGGATGTAGCGTGGCATGTGGGTGTCGATAAAGGTGAACACGTCGTCGGGGCAGTCTTGGTCTTTCAACTGGGCGACAAAGACATCAATCTCTACAATCTTCTTGCCTGCGGCGACATTCACGGTGTCGGCTGCCAACTTATAAAGCCATCTCAGGGAAGCTATATCGTCGGTGAAATGCTGGCGCATCTTCGTCGGCATGTCCCAATGGTCATAAAACACCTTCTTGGGCATAGACCGGTTGACGAGCGTTGAGGGTGGATAGTGGAGCAGATTTTCCATCGTCAGCGAATGATTAAGAACGTGATCAACTCAAAGTCATCAAGTCCCTTGACGTCACCTTTCAGTGCCGTTGACTCCCCGGGAGAGAAGAGGCTGTCGATGTCGCTCTCCTGTTTGACAGAGATGATGCTGTTGATGGCTTCTTGCAGCAACTCATTGTATTTCCGCATATCCCTGCCGTCCTTGGTCTCACGGTTGAGCGCACGGCATAGGTCCATGTCGGGTTTCGTCTTCCCCTTGCAGAGATGGCGCATGGTGTCGAGCAGCGCCTTGGGCTGAAGATGATCGCAGATGACCTCGCCGTCGTCGCTGAGATAGACCATGTAGAATGGATGGAGGAGGTTCTTGTGGTCGATGTTCACGGCATTGTTGCGGTTCTTCAGGATGAAGATGACGCCGGGCTTAGCCAAGTCAGTATGCTCCACCACAGCTTCCATGCCATAGGGGGCGTGCTCCACATCGGGATTGTCCTTGATGTAGCTCAGTAAGTCCATGCGGAACTCGTTCAGTCCCAGGTCCATGATGTTGATGCCTGTGTCCATGTCCTCAATATCGACCACCTGCTCTTGCAGACGCTTGAGTTGGTTGCGGCGGTATTCCAGGTCGCCCTCTTCCTTGGCAGAGAGAGGGTTATCATCGCCCGTTGAAGTCAGCACGGTAGCTTTCATACGGCTTTCCACACGACCTTTGAGCTTGATGTACTCGTCGAGTTCCATGTCCGGCCAATAGTTGACGAGCTGGATGACATCATTCTTGGAGCCTATACGGTCGATACGTCCGAAACGCTGGATGATGCGGACGGGGTTCCAGTGGATGTCGTAGTTGATGAGGTAGTCGCAGTCCTGCAAGTTCTGACCTTCGGAGATACAGTCGGTGGCTATCAGCACGTCAATATTCTCCTTGGCATTTGGGAACAATGCGTCTCTATCTTTTGACCTTGGAGAGAAGAACGTGAGGATGTTGTTGAAGCTGAGCGGGAATCGGGGTATCGTACACTTGCCATCAGTCGTACCGGTGATGAGCGCGACGTTCATGCCCGTCTCTTGCTTGATTCGGGTGGCAAGTTGTTCATAGAGATAATCGGCGGTGTCGGCAAAGGCGGTGAAGATAAGAATTTTCTTGTTGTCCTCGTTGATAGGATGAACGAACTTGTTTTTCAAGTCGTTGACCAGCATTTGGAGCTTGCTGTCGTGCTGGGGTGTAATAGGCTCCAACTGCGCAAGCATCTCGTCGAAGATGGCAAGGTCACGCTTCATGTCATTACGCCAACGCACATAGTCCATGTCGCGGAGGTTGATCTTGTTCTTACGTCCTACAAATGGATCAGCATCAGTACCGTCGCCCTCGGCGTTGAGAGGGTCGTCGATATCCACGGTGCCGTTTGCCCCCGTCTGCTCGTATTTGTCAATGGCTTTAATAGTGGTCTCTATCAGTTCTTTGATACGTCCGAGTGTCAGCCGGAAGGAGTTGACGGAGCTCTCAAGACGCTTGAGCAGGTTGATAGCCATGAGCTTGCGCATACCTTTCTCACGACCGTCAATGGAAATGCCCGAACCCTCCAAGCGTATCTCATACCGCTCTTTCATACTGTCGTAGATGTAGAGCGACGGCGTATAAATGGAGAGGTTAAGCATATCGAGGGTCATGGCTATCTGCTTGAAGGTGATGGCATCGGACAAGTCGGTCAATGGTGGCCGACGGGAGATGGGCGGCAGGCGGTGAGGGAACTTGCCAATGTCCTTCGTATCGTAGTACTTGATGATATGTTGTCGGCTACGGGCGATGGTCACCGCATCGAGGACGGTGAAAAAGTCAAAGCTGAGACTTTTCAGAAGCTGCTGTGTGGTGCGTTGTTCCGGCGGCAGCTTCGTCCACGCATTGTAAGCAGCCTGGGCCTGACGGAAGATGTCGTCGATGCTGCTGTGGGTGTCGAGCAGCTCGTCGATGCGGTCGGAATGACCTTCATAGGCTAACTGCAACTGGTTCTTGAGATCGTTGAAGCGATTGTTGACAGGCGTTGCCGACAGCATCAGCACCTTGGTCTGTACACCGGCACGAATGACGCGGTTCATCAGCCGCACATAGCGGTTCTCCTTGTGGTCGTCGTCATCGTCGTCCTCAAAACCCTCGTCAATGTCACCGCCATTGCGGAAGTTATGGCTCTCGTCAATCACCACGAGATCGTAGTTGCCCCAGTTGACACGGCTGAGGTCAATGCCATTGCTCTCGCCGTGGTCACGGGTGAGGTCGGTGTGGAAGAGAATGTCATAACGAAGACGATCGGCTGCAATAGGATTATTCTTGTAGTTCGTGCGGAACGTCATCCAGTTGTCGTTCAACTTCTTGGGACATAGTACAAGCACGCTCTTGTTGCGGTTCTCGTAGTACTTGATAACGGCAAGAGCGGTAAAGGTCTTTCCGAGGCCCACTGAGTCGGCAAGAATACAGCCGTTGTACTTCTCCAACTTGTTGATGATGGCAAGGGCGGCATCACGCTGGAAGTTATAGAGCTTGTTCCAAATGACGCTGTTCTTGAAGCCCGTGCGCTCATTGGGCAAAACATCCTCGGAGATGTCCTCCAAGAACTCGTTGAAAATGTTGTACAGGGTGATGAAGTAGATGTATTCCGGAGCATTCTCATTATAGACGGTATCGACATAGTCGAGGACACGCTGGGTGACATCGGAGAAGTGTTCGTCATCATTCCATTGTTCGTTGAAAACTTTCAGGTATGCTTCTGCTGTTGGGGCGGAAAAGACATTGACTAGAGTATAGATATTATCGCCACGGTCAAAGCCTAACTGTGTGGTAGTAAAATCGGTGAACGGCTGATAGGTATGGTTCACTCCATTTACATCCTGTAGATTTAGGAAACCACCCATTGCGCCACTTGATGTATTTGACTTGAAGCGGACTTTCTTGCGTATCCAGTCGGCACACTCCTTTGCTATAGCTTTCTGAGATAACTGATTGCGAAGCTTTATCTCAAAGTCAGAGCCATAGAGGTTACGCTCACGGTTTAGACGTGGAATATAGAACTCACGCTTTTCTTTCTTATTCTTCTCCTTTACAAATGTAGGCGATGTGAAAATAAAGCGCAGCTCATCCACTTTCTCCAACTCGTCTTTCAAAGCTTCAAAAGCATAGATGGAGAACGATGCAGCAGCAATGGCAACCTTTGACTTAGGTGTCATTCTTTCCTTCAAATCATCAACAACTCGTT